>Ga0207086_1042_pt2 | contig 25349 bp, 21 predicted proteins | sample Alteio_BWMinHeat_54_FD_153540 | JGI IMG/M metagenome (GOLD analysis project Ga0207086, IMG submission 153540) | Enriched cells from forest soil in Barre Woods Harvard Forest LTER site, Petersham, Massachusetts, United States -... | ecosystem: Environmental > Terrestrial > Soil > Temperate forest >... | reverse complement strand
ATTTTCGTTGCGCCGAGTTTTTTCAGAATTTGCGCGGAAAATTCGTAATCGCGCGCGTCGGCCGCGAAGCCCAGAGTTTCGTTTGCTTCCACGGTGTCCATCCCGCCGTCCTGCAGTTCGTAGGCCCGCAGTTTGTTGATCAAGCCGATGCCGCGGCCTTCCTGGGGAAGGTAGAGCAGAATTCCCGAGGATGCCTGGCCGATTTTCTTCAGCGACAATTCGAGCTGCGCGCGGCAGTCGCAGCGAAGCGAGCCAAGAACATCGCCGGTCAAGCACTGCGAGTGGACGCGCACCAGGGGAGCGGTCTTACCGTTTAGTTTTCCGCGAACCAGCGCGACCGCTTGTTCCTGCGGGCCGCGGCCTTTGAATCCGTAAATGGTGAAGCGGCCGTAGCGCGTTGGGAGCGCGGCATGTGCGACCATCTGCAGGCCGGTGACTTTTCGATTCGATTTCCTGCCTTGCTGTGATTTTGCGCTCATTGGGAAACGAGAAGTATAGCAGGGACCGTGTTTCGCACCGATTTCAGCTCGCGTTGCCACCCGCTGATTCTGTGGCCGGCATTTAGATGGACCGGCCACTGCCAGTGCTACCGGCTTTACATCGAGCGGCGGATTGGCTAGCGTTAGCCTGAGACGCGCAGACAAAATGGATACACCGGCATCCGTTCGCGACCTGTTGTTCACCCTGCTGCTGAAAGTGGGGGTGGCGTCGTCCATTGCCGCGTTGCTGGCGCGGTGGAACGCGTTTCGGCGCGTGCTCTTTACGGAGGAACGCGACCCCGACCAAAAACTCAAACTGATGCTGTTCATGACGCCGGCGCTGATCCTGGGTGTGACGCTGCGGCTCGTGGGAGGGTCTCCTTACGCGTTTGCGGATTTATCGCTGGAAGGCGCTTTTCTGATGGGACTACTCGGAGGCCGAGTCGTGGGGCCGATCGGCGGGGCGATCATCACGATTCCGGCGCTGATCTCGCACGAGTGGCTGACGATGCCCGCGGCATCCGCAGCGGGGTTGCTCGGCGGATTGATCCGGCAGGCGATTCCCAACAAAGAAGATCTCTGGAACTTCGGGCCGTTCACGTTCTTGAACATCCCCAAAGCGACCATGCGCCTGCTACGGAAAGCGGAACTGTCCTGGGAAATGGCGCCACTGGGGGCGTGCGTAGGGCTGGAACTGGGTCGCGTGGCGCTGGTGCTGGCGACCAAGCCGAAGTGGCTGTTTGCCACCGACGCCAAGTGGGATTGGTGGCTGGTGCTGGTGGTGATTGCAACGCTGATGTCGGTGGCGGCGCCGCTGAAGATCTGGAACAACACGCGCATCGAGATGAACCTGGAGCGGCACCAGCAGTTGCTGTTGAAAGCGCGGATGGATGCGCTCTCCAGCCAGATCAATCCACATTTTCTGTTTAACACGCTGAACACCGTGTCGGCGCTGATCCGCTTTGATCCGGATTCAGCGCGCGGCGTGGTGCTGAAGCTGAGCAACATTCTGCGGCGGCTGCTGCGCAAGCACGAAACGTTTGTGCCGCTGCGCGAGGAGCTGCAATTCATCGACGATTACCTGGACATCGAGGTGGCGCGATTCGGAAAAGACAATCTGGACATCGTGAAGCAGATTGACGATGCCGCGCTGGAAGCGTTTGTGCCGAGCATGCTGCTCCAGCCGATGGTGGAGAATTGCCTGAAGCACGGTCTGGCGCCGAAGCTGGGCGGGGGAAAAATCGAGCTGAGAACGACGAGCCGCGACGGGCGGCTGAGAATTGAGATTGAAGACAATGGTGTGGGCATCTCGGAAGAGAAGATGCCTCATGTATACGTTGAGGGAATCGGGCTGAGCAACGTGCGCGAGCGGCTGCGCGTGCTGTATGGGACGGATTTTCTTTTGGACATCCAGAGCCGGCCGGGTGAGGGGACAGTGATCCGGATCGAGATTCCGGAGCTGGTATCGACGATGCAGGAAGTGAGTTGAGACGAAGGAATGAAATGGCGAACTAACGCCATAACACCCCCACGCCTCGTGTTTTTAATAACTGTTCATTCTAAAGGTGGTTAAGTCCTTTGGTTGGTTTGATACATTTTGGCGAATGTTGACTCTAAGCAAGTTCGTGGACAAAGTGTTCTGCTACCGTTTTGCCGACAGTAACCGTTACCTCCAAGCAAGATTCGGGGTAAACGACAATCGCAGGGCGGTCGCTACAAACGCCTTAGGGGATGCGCCGAGGCTCTCGCAAGACGCGAGGCTGATTTTTTTCACGAATATTATGCATAATGTGAATAGATATATTATTAATAATAAACGGCTTAATCATCTCCGGTTGGTTTGGCTTGTAGTTACGGCAACAGTGGCGCAAACTAGGTGGGCAGACTTATCCCTCTCAAAGAGCGGCCCTAGAAATCTGAGCCTCCTTCAGGGCTCGGACGCTTTGTTTTTTGCCAGTGTGGATGCGAGACTAAGAGCAACAGGACCCACGGGGCGCAAGAACGGCACCTAGGGTACGCAAAGAGAGAGGAACAGTGACCAGTAAGAATTTACAAAACGCAAAACCGGTGGTCGGCGTACGCGGCCGTCCAGCGGGAATTTCGCCCGAGCTTGCGCGAGAGATGTGCACGTGCGGGCATCGCGCCGGCAGCCACGCGGCGCTCAAGTATTCCTGCCAGGCTCCGGGCGACCACAAAGGCTACTGCCCGTGCATGCGCTTTATTTCGGCAAAGGAATGGCGGGGAAATAAATCGCGGTCTGCTTAGCGAAGCCGCAGGGCAAAGAAATCCTGGGCCACCGCCAACGACGATTGGGTGATTCGAGGCGCACGAGCAGAGACAAGTTCGTGCATGTGCTCCGCGAACACCAAGCGGCGGACCGAATTGCCCTCATTCTACGCTCTTGCGGACCTGGCGAGCGGCCGCGCGGTCTTGGATTCCCAGGCTTTGCGCAACTCTTCTCGGTGCGCGAGCACGTGTTCTTTGGCCTCCTCAAGGTTGGCGTAGACGCGGGTACCCTTGATGGTGTTGCAAGGACGGCAGCAGGCTACCAGATTCTGCGGGTCCTTCTTTCCCTTGCGAGCCCGCGGCACCACAAAATCCACAGACATGACCAGGGCATTCTCGAAGCTGGCCCTGCCGTCCAGGCCGCAGTACTGGCAGCGGTAATCATCGCGTTCCAGAATTTTCAAGCCTTGCTGCAGAGTTACGGGCGAGGCCACCAGGGATAGAGTCGAAAGGCTTATTGGCATGGGATACCTCCAAAGCGGAAATCTTTGAGAGTAGGTGGGAGCTTGCGACTTCCACTTTCCTTGCGCAGAACATAGGGCAGCGTTCTGCTGGTGTCAAGAAGGGAATCTGGTGATTGCCGAGAATTTTGTCCGTGGCTCAGCCGACATCTTTTTGGGGCGCTGAAGTCCGCTGCCACGGTGAAGGAATTTTGATCGAGGCCATTCCTGCGGCCGTCGCCGCCTGAATGCCCACCTCCGTATCTTCAAAAACCAGACAGGCTCTCGGCGGCATTCCGAGTTTGGCGGCTGCAAGCAGAAAGGCTTCCGGGTCAGGCTTGCTCCTTTTGTAATCCCCAGCACATACGAAGGTGTCGAACTTCTCGAGGAGCTTCAGGGAATCTCAGCGATGGGCTTGCCACCCCACGCATAGAACAGCTCTTCCTCAAATTCGCAATTCCATTCTCTAAGTGCCTTCTGCAATGCAATGTAGTGAAGCGGCATCGAATCCGCAATGTGCCGTCGCAGTCGAATAGATACGCTCCAAAGTCGCCGGGTGGCAATTTCAGTTTCACGCGGAGGATGATTTCCTTCTCACGAAGTTATGCATTCCTGCCAAGTATACGACCCTCTGCCAGCTGGACGCAGTCATCAACCGTGCGAGCGTCATTCGTCGCGCAGGGCGACCATGGGATCGACCTGGGTGGCGCGGCGCGCGGGAATGTAGCACGCCAGCAAGGCGGAGAGCAGGAGCACGGCGGTGACCGCGCTGATGGCTGCAGGATCAATAGCATTGACCTCGTACAAGACGGTTTTCATCAATCGCCCGACAAAGTACGTGCCGGCCAGGCCCACCCCCAAACCAATCAGTGCGAGCAGCATACCTTCCCCAATCACCAGACGAAGCACCTGCTGTGAACCTGCGCCGAGCGCAATGCGCAATCCGATTTCGTGAGTGCGCTGGGCGACGGCGAACGACATCACGCCATAAATGCCGATGGCCGCGAGGAGGAGTGCGAGGGCCGCAAAACTGGCGAAGAGCGCGGTTGAGAATCGGTCGCTGGCTAGCGATTCATGGACGAGTTGATCCATCGTTTTTACCTGATCCAGGGGAAGCTCGGGATCCACCGTATGTACAACGGCTGTAATGCTCCTGGTCATGCCTGCGGGATCGCCAAACGTGCGTACTGCCAAGCCCGCTTGTGGCCATGGGGATTGCCAGAAGGGAACGTCGATTTCCGGGAAGCCCTCGCGCCGCACTCCGCCGTTGTGAACGTCATGGTAGACCCCGACAATCTGCCATTCGATGGGAGGGCCGAGCTTGGTGACTCCGGGAATCAACTGCTCGACGACAGCGCGCTGCGTGAGGGGATCCACTTTGGACAGGTATTTTTTCACAAAGGTTTCATTCACGACCGCGACGGGCACGCCGCCTGCGGCGTCTTGCTCGGTGAACGTGCGGCCAGTGATCATGCGAATGCCAAATGTGCGGAAATATTCGGGGGTGACCATATTGAAGCCGGCGCCCGGGCGGGAGGAGGGATCGTCAACAGCCTGTCCCGCGAGATTGAAAGGCATGCCGAAGTTTGTCCCGATGATGGGCATGCCCGTGGAAGCAGAGACGGCCGTGATTCCGGGGAGCGCGCCGATCTTATCGATGAGCTCACGGTAAAAGGCGTTGTTTAATTCGGGAGTGGCAAAGCGGTCGTTGGTGACGGGCAGATAAAATGTGAGGATGTGGTCTTGCCGGAACCCGAGATCCACGCGGGACAACTTCCAGAAACTGTGAATCACCAGGCCCGCACCGGTAAGCAGCGTGAGCGCCAGAGCAAACTCGACAACGACTAGAGTTCGGCGCAAACCATGACGTCCGGCGGAGCTGGACGAAGAGCGTCCCGATTCCTTCAAGGTGTCGCTCAAATTGAGCTGCGCGGTTTGCCACGCCGGAGCACAGCCGAAGAGCACTCCACAAACGATCGATGCGCCAAGGCTGAAGAAGAGCACCGGTAGGTTTAAGCGGAAGTCGGCTTCCGAGGGCAGCGTGAAAGGCGGGATCATCGCGACGATCACTTTGAGCAAGCCCCACGCGAGACTTACGCCCAAGACTCCGCCAATCAGAGACAGCGCGACACTTTCGGTCAGAAACTGGGCGAAGAGCTGCCAGCGTGTTGCGCCGAGTGCGGCGCGGACGGCTATTTCTCTTTGGCGCGCGGTGCCGCGGGCGAGTAGAAGATTGGCCACGTTCACGCAAGCGATCAACAGGATGAAGCCCACGGCGCCCATGAGCAGCCAGAGATTTTTGATGGTGTCCTTGCTGATGAAGTCATTCTGCAAGGGTTCGACAGTGGCGCCCCATCCCTTGTTTGACTTTGGATACACTTCGGCGATGTGCCGAGTCACGGACTCCATGTCCGCGTTGGCCCGTTGGAGAGTGACTCCCGGTTTGAGGCGGCCCATCACTAGAATAAAATGAAATTCGTGATTGATCTGTTCCGGCTTAAATGCGAGCGGGACGAACAATTGGTTTTCGAGACGATCGGGCTGGCCGGCTGCCAGCACTCCCACCACGGTATAGCGCTCGCCATTGAAGCGGATGGGTTTGCCGATAATGTCGCGGTCGCTGCCGAAACGCTCCATCCAGAGCCGGTGGGTCATGATGACGACGCGGTCCCTGCCGACCTGCCCTTCCTCCGGCAGAAAATCCCGTCCCAGGAAGAAAGGAGTTCCCACCATGTCGTTGAAGCCCGGTGTGGTTAACCTGGTCCGGATTAGTTCGGGATGGTCGGAGCCGGCAAGTGCGTAATTGCCGCCTGTCCAGGCGCACATGGATTGGAAAACGGTGCTCTGGCTCTTCCAGTCGAGGAAGTCCCCGGCTGAAACGCCGTTGCGGTTGCCATTAATCTTCGACCAGACAATTACAAGCTGGTCCGGATTGGGGTAGGGCATGGGCGAGAGAAGAGTAGCGTACACCACGCTGAAGATGGCGGTGTTGGCGCCGATTCCAAGAATGAGCGCAAGAAGGGCTACGGAGGTGAAACCGGGGTTTTTGAGTAGCAGCCGGAGGCCGAAGCGAACGTTGCGCCCAAAATTTGCCATGCCTGCTCCTTCAAGCTCGCAAGATTGCTACCCGCTGAAATTCTTAGACGTTCCGTTGGCCCAGTTGTCACGATCAGATGTACAAAATACGCTTAGAGAAAGAAAAAGTTCCCTTGGCGCCACGTTGGTTGTGGTTTGGGGGCCCGGGACCGGCGGAGGAGGGTTAAGGTAGGAGGAGATTAGCGCCGCGTCATCGATTTTCGTCGAATTGACGGGTCAGTGCCTTGGGAGCTGCGAGGTGCCAGGCGGCTTCGAGAGCGCGGCGCAACGCAGGCTTCCCGACTCCTTTCAGGCGCACATTCGTACAGCCTCGGCGTCCCCACGCGCCCGCACATGGATTGAAAACCCTTGGTTGAGCCTTAACGAACATTTCCTGCTCGATGGGTGTGAGTTTGACCATGGCCCAGCCATCCTCAGGGTAGCCGAGGGTTGCGAAGATCTTTCCGGCGACGCGAAAATCCGGATGGTCCATATGAGCTTTTTCGGCCGTCTCAGGAAAGCTCAGGGCCAGGCGGCGAAAGTCGTTGGGGGTCATGGGTGGCCTCCTCTGAAGGCGATTCTACATGAAAGTACAGACCAAGCATTCGATCCCAGCAGCTGATCGGAATTTTGCGTTACCGCGCTGGCATGGAAGATGGCGGAGACTGAGGCGTGTGCCAGGAGATCGAATGGCGTTGCAGGAGAGCGATGGCGTAGCGAATGGGGATGGCGGCGCCGGGAGTTGAAGTGGACAGAGAAGAGGACTTGGCGATGGAAACGGCGCTGGAGCGCAGCCAGCGGCCCTCGACAAGACCGACTACGGCGCGTGAGTCGAGGGCGAGGACCGGGGAGCCACTCTGACCAAGCGTTACGGGATGGCTGAGGAGGAAAACATCGGCTGCGGGGGCGGATTTTTCGAGCTGCGTGGACTCGTAGGACAGAACTTCGCCGGAAGAGCGGTCTTCCCTGGGAATTTCGAAAGTATGAGCATTCTGGAGCTTTGGAGGATGAAGCGAAAGGGCGATGACGGATTGACCGCGGAAGGCCGGGTCAGGAGCAAGCGGCAGAAAGGCTACTTTGTGGTTGCCGACGAAGGGATTTGGCGTGGCGAGGAGAACGGCGACGTCGTGCTCTGTGTCCACAGCGACGATTGCCGCTTGAAGAAGGCGAGGCGGGCTATTGGGGCGACTGACGAGGATGTAGGGCTGGCCGCCGTCGCGAAAGACTTCCAGGACGTGGGCGTCCGTCAGAAGGTAACCCTGTTCGTTAATGAAGAAGGCGTTGCCAAAGAAACTGTAGTGGTAACCGCGCGAGGATGGCGATTGATCAAGTTGATAGGCAATGGGGCAGACGGCGGCGGAGAGAGAGGCGTCGTCAGCAAAGTCCCCGGGCGCGGCCCCAACCGCCAGGCAGCCGAAGAGACAGACAAGAAGCGCTACAAGCCTGGAAGCGCTACTCCCGTTGTTCTGGCACATTTGTCGCAACCGAATCGCACTGTCAGGGTATAAAGGCTACTTCACCGACGCTGCCGCCGTTACCAACCCCTCTCCGGACTTCACTTCTCTGACTGAGCACTGAGAACTGATCACTGAGAACTGTTTCACTTCGCCGGCGCCACCGCCGTGGCAAATCCCAGCGCCTGCATTACCGCATCATGTAGCGCCGGACGCACCTGCTGAATCTTCGTATTCTCCCGCGTCGGATGCACGCGGTTCGTCAGCAACACCACAAAAAGCTGCCGGTCCGGGTCGATCCAAATCGAGGTGCCAGTGAATCCCGTGTGCCCGAAGCTGTGCGCCGAAAAATAATGCCCGCTCGACCCGCCTTCGGTCGGCATCGCCCAGCCCAGCGTCCGCGTGCCGCCGGAAAGCTGCTGCGGCGTCGTGAATTGCGCAATCGTCGAGCGCCGCAGAATTCTCTGGTGTGCGTAAACACCGCCGTTCAGCAGCATCTGGCAAAACGCCGCCAGGTCCGGCGCTGTGCTGAAAAGGCCGGCATGCCCCGAAACGCCTCCAATCGCAAACGCGTTTTCATCGTGCACTTCGCCCTGCACCAAACGGTGGCGCAGATTGTTATCGATCTCCGTCGGCGCAATTTGGGGCCATAGTTTTTTCGCCGGCCGATACATCGTGTCCTGCATTCCCAGCGGTGAGAAAATGTAGCTTCTCGCTAGATCGTCGAGCGTTCTCCCGGTCAATCGCTCGATAATCTCCGCCATCAAAATAATTCCCAGGTCGGAATACACTTCCTTCGTCCCAGGCTCGTAGTCCAGCGATTCCGCAAAAATCTTCGTCAGCGTGTCCTGCTTATTTTTCGACGTTCGCCAATATTCCTTGAACGGGGGCAATCCGGAAGTGTGCGTCAGCAGATGCCTCACCGACACTCTGTGCCGCCACTCAGTGTTCGGCCCGCTCGCCCATTCCGGCAAATACCGCTCGATCTTCGCATCGAGGTCCAGCGGAACCGCAAAATCGCCCTCCGCTAATTTCGCCACCAGCGTTGTCGTCGCCACCACCTTCGTCAGCGACGCGATGTCATACATCGTATTCGCAGTTGTGACTGCGGCCTTCGCGTCGTAACTTAGTTTCCCGAACGAGCGCACCGAAACTTTCCCGCGATAACCAACCGCCAGCGTCGCCCCCGGAAACGCCTTGTCCGCAATGGTTTTCTCAATCACACCGTACCCCGGTTGCAATTGCGCTTCGCCACGCGAATCCATCGGCTGCACTGTCTCAGGACTAGACGGCAGCTCCATCCCAAAGCCCGCTTTGAGATTCACTCCCGGCACCGTCACCGGCAAATGCCCGCGCACAGGAATTTGTCCAAATAGCGCCCGCGCCATGGAAATTTGCGCGACGTCGCTGATTCCAAACGCTGCCAGCCACGTCTCCGCCTGCGGAAACCGTTCGATCAAATACGGGCTTCCGAATCCCACCGTAATCACCGGCTTGCCCGTTTTGTATATTTGCTCCGCCAGCGCCGCCTGCTCTGCCGGCACATCCACATTTCCTTTGCGATCGCTAACGCGCACAAACAGCGCGAGAATCGCGACGTCGTAACTTTCCGGCGGCGGCAATTTCAAACTGCTGGCATTCACAAATCTTGTATCTGCCCGTAGAGCAGTCACCGAGTCGAATCGCGAACGCAATTCGCGCTCCAGGTCTTCTCCCGGATAGGGCTCAGGATCGGCGTAGAAAGCCAGCAGCAGCGCCCGCGAAGGCTTTGTTCCATCCAGGGGCAGCCGGTGTGGCGTATCCCGCAGCAGCGTCACGCCGCGATCCGAAATTTCCTGCGCTTCTTTTTGCCAAGCAGCCCTGCCAAATATCTGATTGATCGCATTCACATCCACGAGTTTGTTCTTGTTCAGCCCCAGCCGAGCTTTCGCTTGGAGAATTCGCCGCACCGATGCATCGAGACGCCCTTTTGAAATTCGCCCCGACTTCACCGCAGCTTGCAGCGCTTCGAACGCGGCATCCGGCACCGGCGGCATCAATAGCGCGTCCGCTCCCGCCACAACCGCGCGCACCGCCGCTTCTCCGGGCGCGTAACGCACAGTGATTCCGCCCATGTCCATTGCGTCGGTAACGATGAGGCCCCGATATCCAAGCTCTTTGCGAAGCAGATCCGTGAGGATGCCGTGCGATAGAGTGGCCGGCGTGTTGGGATCGGGCTCGAGAGCAGGAACGTTCAGATGCCCCGTCATGATGCTATCGACCTGCATGGCGATAGCAGCGCGGAAGGGAACAAGTTCAAGCTGATCAAGGCGAGTGCGGTCGGCACGAATGATCGGGAGATCAATGTGCGAGTCGGCGGCCGTATCGCCGTGGCCTGGAAAATGTTTGGCCGTCGCCAGTCCGCCATTTTCCTGCACGCCGCGAACGAACTCGCTCACAAATTGGGCGACGCGCTCTGGATCTTCGCCGAAGGATCGTGTGTTGATGATCGGATTTCCGGGATTATTGTTTACATCCGCGTCCGGTGCATAAATCCAGTGGATTCCGACGGCGCGCGCTTCGAGGGCCGTGATTTTGCCCATGGCATATGCGTCTTTCAGATTGCCGCCGGCGGCGAGCGCCATGGCCGTTGGAAAAGACGTGCCTTCATCCAGCCGCATCGCCGTGCCGCGCTCGAAATCCGCGCCGACCAGCAGCGGCAACTTCGACTTCGCCTGCAGCTGGTTGTTCAGCACGGCTGTGGGATAAGCCTGGCTCTTCACGATCCCCAGCGGCGATCCTTGCGTGATGTTGATAAATCCTCCAACGTGGAGATCGTTCACATCATGCAGAATTTGCCTGTAGGCCGCAGTGTCCGTGGCCGTAAAACTTCCGTGATAAGTGGTGAAAAGAAGCTGCCCAATCTTTTCGTCTACGCTCATCTTGCGCAGCGTGGTTTCCACCCAGGCGTTCGCGGCGGGCGACAATTTTTTCACCCCGCTCTTTGCGGGAACTGCGCCCTCCTTGACGACAGTTTTTTTTGCCGCGATGCTGCGGCTCTGGCTGCGTGCGTTATAGGCCATAAGGAAAACGATCGAGACGGGAATCAGAAGCAAAAAACGGACGCGGCGTCCTTCCATCGGTCAGAATCCCCCAGCGGCCGCCCGCAGTCTCCATTTATACATAGCACACGCACATTGTGCTCTCAACGCGGCTTCGGCCAACGCGTTCCAGAATATCATTGTATGGTTTCAATAACGGGGGACCCTTTGACTGGACTCAAGCGCGGGCAATTTGCATTCATCCATTTCACCATCTTTGTAGCGCTTCTCTCGCTGCGACCCGCGCCGGCGCATGCGGCATCGAAACACTCGCGTCACGCCGCGCGGGTGCAAACCGGCGTCGACGTTCTCGAATCGCAGAAGTTCGCGCCTCTTCGCGGCAAGCATGTCGGCCTCATCACCAACTACACCGGCCTCGATTCGCAAGGGCGCAGTACCGTTGACGTTTTATCTCATGCCTCCGGCGTTAAACTCGTCGCTCTCTTCAGTCCGGAGCACGGCCTCGCCGGCCGCAGCGATGAAAAGCTCTCTTCCTCCAAGGATCCCGCCACCGGCCTTCCTGTCTATAGTCTCTACGGCGAAACGCTCCGTCCCACCGATGAAATGCTCGAGGGCATTGACGCGCTCGTCTTCGACGTTCAGGACGCTGGTGTCCGGTTTTACACCTACACGACAACGATGGCTTATTGCATGGAGGAAGCCGCCAAACGCAACATCGCTTTCTTCGTGCTCGACCGCCCCAATCCGCTCGGCGGTGAAATCGTGGAAGGCCCGATGCTCGACGCCGACAAAACGAATTTCGTCGGATATTTTCCATTGCCGGTGCGTTACGGCCTCACGATTGGCGAGCTCGCCAAGCTTTTCAACGCCGAGAATCACATCGGCGCCGATCTCCATGTCATCGCCATGAAAAACTGGCATCGCAACTATTTCTTTGAGAGCACCGGCATCAAGTGGATTCCGCCCTCGCCGAATCTCCGCACAACGAAGGGTTCCATCCTCTACCCCGGCATTGAAATTCTGCAGAACGCCGGTGTCTCCGTCGGACGCGGCACGCAAGCTCCGTTTGAAGAATTCGGGGCGCCCTGGATCAACGGCGACGATGTCGCCTCCGCACTGAATGAGCGTCATCTTCCCGGCCTGCATTTCACCGCGCAGCCCTTCATTCCCATTGTCGGACTCTACAGCGGCCAGCGTTGCGGCGGCGTCGCCGTACGCATCACCGATCGCTACAGGGTGCGCGCCATGAGCATGGGCGTGGACATTGCCGTGATTTTGCACAGGCTCTACCCTCAGCAGTTCGATCCCGAGAAACTCCTGTTGCTAATCGGAAACTCCGACACCATCCAGCAATTGCAGTCGGGGACCCCTCCCGAAAAAATTGTCGCCAGCTGGTCCACCGCTCTAACTGCCTTCGAGCAGATCCGCCGCAAATATTTTCTCTACAAGTAGCCTTCATCGAAATTGTGTTAAAGTTACTTTTGTCATGCGCATTGTCTCGCTGCTCCCGTCGGCTACCGAGATTCTCTTTGCGCTCGGCTTGGACCCCGAAATTGTGGGCGTCAGCCACGAATGTGACTTCCCGCCGCGCGCCCGCACGAAACCCGTAGTCATTCATTCGCGCATGCCGCACGATGCTTCCCCGGCGGAAATCGACGCCCTCGTTCGCGAATACGTTCACCGCGGGGAAAGTTTGTACGCCGTCGACGCCGCGGTGCTGGAGGCATTGGCCCCGGATCTCATCATCACTCAGGACTTGTGCCATGTTTGCGCTGCCTCTCCCGACGATCTCGCTACGGCCCTCACGCGTTTCGACCGGCGCCCCGAAGTTCTTTGCCTCAATCCGCAGGATTTGGGTGACGTCTGGCGCGACATTCTTTGGGTGGGAGAAGAAGCATGCCGCGGTCCTCAGGCGGAAGCGCTGCTGAAAGAGACCGGTGCGCGTCTCGGCGCGCTGGAAGAGCAGTTGCCGCGATCGGCGGATCGTCCTCGCGTTGCCTTCCTGGAATGGCTGCAACCGTTCTACGTCGGCGGCCACTGGGTTCCGGAAATGATCCACCGTGCCGGAGCCGAAGACGTCTTCGGCACCGCCCGTACGCCATCCTTTCGAATCGCTATCGAAGATGTGATCGATGCCGCGCCGGACATCCTGCTCATCGCCCCTTGTGGTTACGCCGCCGAGCGGGCTCGTGACGAATACAAGTCCATGTCATTCCCCGAGCCGTGGCACGCCATTCCCGCCGTTCGAAACGGCCGCGTCTACGCGCTGGAGGCCAACAGTTACTTTTCACGTCCCGGTCCGCGCCTCGTCACCGGCATCGAAGCCCTTGCCAAACTCTTCCACCCCGCCGTTGAAGTTTCCAGCGAGGCCGAAGCCGGCGCCCTGCCTATCCCTGCGAACGCGCACACCCGCGCTGCTTCCAGTTAGCTCCTGCACGGCCGCAGTTCGCCTTGGGACACCTGTTCCAAAGGCCAGTTGACAATTCTCCTTCTATATATAAGATTCTTATATGTAAGGGAGAGCCCTATGATTGGCAGTGGAATCAAGCGCGGCACAACCGAACTCGCGATCCTCAGCGTTCTCGAGGGAGGTCCGCTTCACGGCTACGAAATGGCGCGGCGCATCGAGCAGCAAACCAAAGGCGCGCTGCGCTTCACCCTCGCGGCTCTTTACCCCATGCTCTACCGCATGGAGCAGCGCGGCTGGATTCGCGGCGCTTGGGAAACGAGCAGCGGTGGCCGGCGGAGGCGCTGTTACCGCATCACTTCAGTTGGAAAGAAAAAACTATCGCCGCTGCGACGGGAATGGGCGGAACTCTTCGGCGCGCTCCGGCGCCTGACGAAGGTGTCCAATGCGTGATTGGGAGGCACTTGTCGAAGAACACCTTACCGCTCTGGAGCTGGAGCCAGCGGAGAGGGCCGAGGTGATTGCGGAACTCGCGGCGCACCTTGGGGAGACTTGCGAAGAATGGCGCAGGCGGGGAATGACGGAAGAAGAGGCCGTCAGGCGGACATTATCTCAAGTCGAGGATTGGCAGAAATTGACCCGGTTGATTCAAACCGCGAGGACAAAGGAGAACATCATGACGAATCGCGTCAAGCAATTTTGGCTGCCTAGCCTGTTGACCCTCTTATTGTCCATGGGGCTCCTAGCGCTGATCCAGGTTTTTGGCCCCAATCCATGGCTGGTTGCGCGGAAGAGCGGCTGGTCTCTCGTTGCTCCCGTCGCCGTGGTTTATCTTCCCTGGCTGCTGTCATTGCCCTTGATCGGTGCGATGGGAGCTTATCTTTCAAATCGGGGCGGCGGCTCTCAACGCGCGGCGTTCGGTTCCATCATTTTTCCCGTACTGCCTTATTTGGTCTTTTTCGTGGTTGCGCTTCCAGTGATGGCAATCTTCAATGAACATCTCGCCCACAACATCATGTTCGGCGCCTTGTTCGTTGGCTTATTTGCGTGGGTTCTGGCCCCCGGGGCGGCGCTTCTTGCAGGTGGACTGCTGGCACAGTTCTTTCTTTCACGACGGCTGGATTCCCGGAGAATTGCCGGCAGCTGATAGGGACCGGTTCCAGCGGCGATAGAAGGGAAGTCCCGCGAGAATCAGCAAGAGTCCAATCGAGGAGCGGCCGGGGCGCTCCAGCCAAATATTGAAGGTGAGGGCCAGCGCCCCAGCGACGAAAATGCCTGGAACCCAAGGATAGCCCCAGCAGCGATACGGGCGCGGCAAATCCGGCTCGGTCTTGCGCATTCGAAAGAGCGCGACAACGGCGAAGGCATAGAAGATCCAGGCGGCAAAAATAAAAAGATTTGTGAGCTCTTCGAATGTTCCCGTCAGCGCCATCAAACTCGCCAGCACGCCCTGGAAAATCAGCGATCGTCCGGGCGTACGGAACTTTGGATGGATGCCGTCCGCAATCTTGAAAAAAATTCCATCGCGTGCCATCGCGTAGTTCACGCGCGCTCCGCTCAAGACCGAGGAATTCATTGAGCCCAGGGCGGAGATTGCCATCGCCAGCGTAATCCACGCCGCCGCTGTGGGCCCCGCGATGTGCTCCACAACATCGGACGCAATGTGGCGCGAAGCGGCCACGCTTTCGAAAGGCAATACTTTCAAGCAGGCTGCGCTGAACAGCAGATAAATCACGGCGACAAATCCGACTCCTCCAACCAGGGCGCGCGGAAAATTCTTCTGCGGGTTTTCCACTTCGGAACCGACCAGATTCAGGTCTTCCCATCCGTCGTACGCCCAGAGCGCCGCCGCGAGCGCCGCCAGAAACGCGCTGAAGATTGCCCCGCCACCCATGCCCGCCGCGGGCCAGAACGGATCGGGCGCGCGCGAGGCCGGTGCCGGCGAAAAAAACGCCACTCCAATCACAATCGCCACGGACATGATCTTGATCGACGTCAAAAACACCTGGACTGCGCCGCCCAGCCGCACGCCCAGGTAATTCACGCCCGTCATTGCCATGATCCACAAGACCGCCAGCGGCTGCGCCCACGTGAACACAAAATCGTAAGGTTTGATCCAGCCCGTGAGGCCTGGGATTGCGATGTGAATCGTGAAGAGAGGAACCGCGACGACGGGAAGCAGAAAACTTAGGAATCGCATCATGCCCGCGGAGATCGAGGCCAGCGAACTAGGACGCCCCACGATCGAATGCATCCATCCGAACAGAAATCCCCAAACCGGTCCGAAGCCGCGGCGCAGATAGGCATACTCGCCGCCCGCTTCCGGAATCATCGATCCCAATTCCGCGAACGAAAACGCGCCAAAAATCGAAAGAATCGCGCCCACGATCCACGCCCCGAATACGACGGAGACGCTGCACCCTTCTCGCGCCATTTCCGCGGGCTTCAGGAAAATGCCTGTGCCAATCATCGTGCCGACAACGATCGCCGCCGACGCCCACGCGCCCAGCCCACGCACCAGTTCCAGACGCTTTTCGGTCATGTCACCTCATGCAAACTTCTTCCTGAATTGCACAGTTCTCGCAAACTGGCGCGCAGCGTGCTGCGCCCCTACAGTTGCTCAATTCGGCTCGCAAGCCAGCCGACGTAATACGTGATGATCGCGCCAATCATGAAATACCAGGTATACGCCACGCTCGTAAATTGGAATAGGCATAAAATCGCGGCAAGTCCCACAATCATTCCGGCCAACGCGCCGCGCGCGTTGGCGCCGCGGTCGAACGTGCCGAGAAGAAAGAGGCCGAGCAGGCTGCCGAAGGGCAGCGACGCCACGGTCAACCCTGTTTCAAGCAGCGGGCCCCACTTCACCAGCCCGAAGCCCATCAGCACTAGACCCCACGCGAGCGTTATGCCGCGGGAGAGGCGCAGGAAGCGGGCAGGGTCGGCGCTTTGCCCGCGCAGTTTTGCAAAATCGAGCACGCTCGAAGCGGCCAGGGAATTCAATGAGCCGCTGGCGTTGGACATGGCCACGGCCACGATGGAAGCCAGCAGCAGGCCGGCCAGGCCCACGGGCATCTCGCGCACCAGAAAGAGCGGCAGGATGCGGTCGGTGCGTTCGCCGGGCGCCAAGAGCGGGGAATGCTGCGCGAACACATAAAGGAACACGCCAATCAGCAGAAACACGGTGAATTGGACAAGCACAATGGCTCCGCTGGCGAGCAGGGCGCGGCGGCTGTCGCTTTCGCTCTTCGCCGCGAGGAGGCGCTGCACGATGATCTGGTCGGTGCCGTGGGTGGCCATGGTGAGAAATGCGCCGCCGATTAACCCGGACCAGAACGTATATTTCGTCGCGAGATTCCAGGAGAAATCGAATACTTGGAGTTTGTGACCGGCTGCGGCCGCTACCTGGAGCACTTCGCTCCAGCCGCCGGGAATCCGGTGCAGCAAAACGAAGAACGTCACCGCGCTTCCTGTTAAATAAAGTAAGAGTTGCGCCACGTCAGTCCAGATTACGGCTTTCATCCCGCCTTCGAACGTGTAAAGCACCGTGAGCGCGATCACGATGACGACCGCCAGCTTCTCCGATGTGCCCAGCACAACGCTTACCACCAGTGCGATTGCCGAAACGCGGACGCCTTCGGCAATCGCGCGGGTGACGAGGAAAGTGCTGGCGGCGACCGCGCGCATCTTCTGGCCAAATCGCTTTTCGATCAAGGCGTAAGCGGTGAAAAACTCGCCGCGAAAATAGCCGGGCAGCAATAAGAGCACAATGAGCACGCGACCGATCAGGTAGCCGAATACCAGTTGAAGGAAAGTGAGGTTTCCGGCGTAGGAAATGGCCGGCGCGCCGATGATCGTCAGCGTGGACGTTTCGGTGGCCACGATCGAAAAGGCCAGCGCCCACCATGGTGCCGTGCGGCCGCCCAGAAAATAGTCCGTTGCGTTTTGCTGGCCGCGGCGGAAGCGCATGCCCAACGCCGTGACGCCGAGCAGGTACGCAATGACAATGGCCAGGTCCAGCGGATGGATGCGCATCGAGTCTGTTTTCCGCCTCGCTGTCCATGCTGCGGAAAAGTGCGTCGAGGATAGTGGCGAGGTGCACCCGCGTCAAGAAAACTCTGCAGAATGCAGGGCAGAATCAGAACGCCTGCTGAGCTTTTCCAACATGAGCACTCGCGCTGCAGTCGGGTCTACGATTGCCGGGCGTTCTCGCTTATGCTTTTCCTATGCGCCATGTTCTGGGATTTGACGGCGGGGGCACGAAGACCGACTGCGTGCTGATGGACGAAACCGGCGCGATTCTCTCTCGCGCCCGTTCCGGGCCGTCCAATCCTTCGCGAGTCCCGTTGGATTCAGCTTATGCCGCTTTGGTTGAGAGTATGGACAAAGCCCTCGAAAGTGTCGGTAAGTCCGCAGCAGATATTGCTGGCGTTTGTGGCGCAATTGCTGGCGCCGGTCTGGCGAGGGCTATTCCGGAGTTCTTTCGGCGATTGCAACTCAAGTTTCCGAACGCCACTATTTTTCCAAGCACGGACCTTAGTATGGCCCTTTCCGCGACGGGAGAATCGCCCAGCGTGCTAGTCATAGCTGGCACTGGTTCTGTTGCGATTGGCAGAGACATCTCCGGTACTCTCGCCCGTGAGGGAGGCCTCGGTCCCATCCTCGGTGATCCGGGGAGCGCTTATGATATCGGAAGAAAAGCTGTCGTCATGGAGTGGCGGCGTTCTTTGAAGGGTGAGGAATCGTATTTGAGAAATGAGATTCTCGCTCTCTTCAATTGCAATTGGGTTGAGCTGCAGGATCAGATTCGCGCTAATCCCGACGATGTTCTTCCGAGAATTTTCCCCCTCGTTGCAAAGGTAGCGAATGAAGGTGATGAATCCGCTCGGGAGCTTCTGCGTTCTGCCGCTGAAGACCTTGCAGAGATGGTTGAGCATGTGGTCGAGCGGCTCCATTTGGGAAAGGACTCTTTTTTTCTGGCGAAGACCGGCGGAGCGTTCAACCGCAGTGCGCATCTTGACGACCATTTCGACGAACTGGTTCGCAAAATTGCGCCTAACGCGAGGATAGGCGCTCTTCCGAGGCCAGTTGCTGAATTCGCTGCGCAATGCGCGGTCAATTGTTTGGATAGCCCGGTCCGCAAAGTGGGGAGCTAGAACGTGAGTGCAGCGGCTTCAAATGATCGCGAACGCGCGCTCGTCGCCACTGGCGAAGAGCTTGCCGTTCTCTTGCATCATCCCTCGGCGGATGTGCTCCTCGCGCTGCTCGACAATCCGGCGCTCGACGAAACGCATGTCTGCCTGCTTCTGGAAAGGAAAGCCCTCCCAGGAGAAATTCTTGAGGAATTGGCGCGGCGCAAACCACTTCTGAAAAGCTACCGGGTGAAGCGTTCGCTGGCGTTTCATCCGCACACGCCGCGCCTCATCAGCCTGCGCTTAATCCGCGACCTCTATTTGATGGACCTTGTGCAGGTCGCGATTTTGCCCGGTGTTTCCGCCGAGCTGAAGCGCAACGCCGAAGACCAATTGCTAGCTCGCCTGCCGCAACTTCCTCTCGGGCAGAAAATCACATTGGCGCGCCGCGGCCCGGCGCGGGTGGCCGGCGCGCTGCTAGCCGAAGGTCACGCTCAAGTTATTTCGATCGTTCTTGATAACCCGTACATGACGGAAGCGCAGATCCTGAGAGCGCTCTCCCGCGAAAATCTTCCCGTGGCCGTGATTCCGGCCATCGTTCACCATCACAAGTGGTCCATCACCTACAACGTCCGCCTTGCACTGGTCCGCCACCCTTCCGCGCCGCTCGCCGCGATTCTTTCCTATCTTCCCGAGCTTACCGTTTCCGATCTGCGGGAATTAGCCGCTCCCGGCATCGTTCCGGAAAGCCTTCGCAAGTATTTGCAGGCTGAAGTGCAGCGCCGCCTGCGCGCCAGCGAGAAAACAGCGAGTGGGAGTGCTCCAGGCAAAGGCCCTACCGCGTCCAATCGGGAGTAAGCATAGGCCTTTCAATTCGTAAAATTCATACGTCACCGGCGTGACTTTCTTGGGATCGAAAATCACGTTGCCGGGAACAAAACATCCCTCTCCGGCGTCGTATGTGTTGTGGCGGAAGAAGAGGTATGCTTTCAAGTGAGGAGCGGCGATTTGGCCCGAGCGCCGTGGTACGTAATCCCTGGCAGGGGGTTGCACCCGATTCATGGGCAATGGGGATCATCCCGCCCGGCGACTCGAACGCCGCTGGGCGCCGCGTTATTCGTTCCGCGCGGACCTCGAGATCGAATGGGGTTCCACAGTCCTTCGCGGAAGCACGCGCGATATCAGCTCCAGCGGAATGTTTATCGAAGCCATCGATCCGCTCTGGCTGGGTGCCGGCTTCACCGCGCGACTGACTCTCGATCGTCCTGTAAGGCTCAACTGTTTTGTGAAGCGCGTGGAGCCTGGTCTCGGCATGGGCGTGTCGGTTGCCGTTTCCGAGTCCGAAAGCCAGAAGGTTTTCGAGGACCTGCTTTCCGCGCTCTCCAACACCGGCTCTTGATCCCGTTTTATACTAGGTGCGATGACACGCTGCCTTGATTGCGGTTCCGAGCGGATTGCGGATCAGTGTCCCTGCTGCGGCCTGACTTCGGCAGCCGCTGAAGTCATGTTCCGCCGGCGCCTGTTGAAGCGTACGGCGGTATTTCTCGCCGGGTCGCTGGCGTTCCCCTACGTCAGTCAGATTTATCCGCCGCTTGATCTGGACCTCATGCTGGTGTTCTTCGGCGCGCTTTTCTTTTTCGCGCTCGCCATCGCCGTGGTGCTCGACCGTCGGGCGCGAAATCGCCGGGAACTCGAAGTGCTCAAGCGCGTCTACTCGGGATTCATTCCGCTGCCGTGGATTCTGGCCGCTACACTGCTTCTGAACGGGAAGCTGGACTCGCAAAAAAACGTGGCTTATCACGCCACTACCGTGGATAGCCGCTATAACATGCCGGGAATCGTCCGCGGCACGCGCCGACTGTTTGTTCATTCCTGGCGCGAAGGACAAAAAATCGAGCGCTTGGCGGTGGATTTCGATGACTACGATCGCTTTCGCGCCGGCGATTCGGTGGTTGTGGGCGTCGAACCCGGCGCGCTCGGCATCCCCTGGTATTACGGCGTGTATCGCCAATGAAAAAGTTTTCAGTTTTCAGTTATAAGTTCTAAGTAGAAAAAAAGAGAAGTCTAGTTGTGATTGGGAAAGCGCGTAATCTGAGGCGTGCACGCTAACTTGCTACGGCTCCCTTGCTCATCGCCCGCGAAAATCCCGTAACCCTACCCCGCCGCGCGCTTCCGTTCGTTGACTGAAGCCGAATAACGAAAATCCTAAAACTAAAAACTTAGGACTAAAAACTCAAAACTGCAGTTCAGTACGCTGGTTTGCCGTTGATCAGAAGCGGGATTTGTAGTTCCAAGACGTGGCCATCCTTGCCGAGGCGAAATCTCACCAATTGTACGCTGCCAACGTCGCGCGTTTTCCAATCGGGAGTCTCGATCGGTTGATCCGGCTTGTCGGCAGTTGACCATTCAACCCCTTCGCCGCGCTGCTTCACCGTTTGCGGATCGATTTCGTAGGCTTCTTGTTCTTTCATGTCGACGAGCAAATAGCGCTTCCAAAGGTGTACGAGCAGCAGCCCTTTTTTCTCCGTGTGATAGATGTTCCACGACTTCGGCGCTTCATCATTGAACTTCACGATCGCGAAAGCGACCGACCTCCAAACAAGTTTCTTTTCGGCTGACTGTGAGCGTGCTTGAGGAGGCAGAGCGCAGATCGCCAAAGAAAGTATGGCGAGCACTGCGAACACCCTTCTGATTCTCAATTCCTGACCTCGCTGAACGATTTATCGAGGAGTTTGACGGCTTCATCGACGTCGGGCTTGGTCGTATTCAGCATGGGAGCGAGCCGCAGCGTGTTTCCGTAGAGCCCGCCCTTGCCGATGAGCAGCCCGTTCTGGCGGGCACGTTCCATCACCAGCGTCGCGGCTTCCGGAGCCGGCTCTTTCGTCTTGCGGTCTTTCACCAATTCGAGCGCTTGCATCAGTCCCATCCCGCGCACGTCGCCGATGAGCGGATACTTCGACTGCAACTCCTCCAGCTTCCCGCGAAAGTATTTGCCGACCACGTCCGCGTTCTCCAGCAAATTCTCTTCTTCGATCAGCTCGATGGTGGCCCTGGCCGCTACGCTCGTCACCGGATTGCCGCCAAACGTGGCGATGTTCATTCCCTGGAAGCTGCCGGCGATTTCCGGCGTCGTCACGGTCAAGCCCACGGGCACTCCATTGGCCATGCCCTTCGCGCTTGTGATCATGTCCGGAATGACTTCCCACTGCTCGATGCCGAACCATTTCTTTCCAGTGCGTCCCCAGCCGGTTTGCACTTCGTCGGCGATGAACAGCGCTCCATATTTCTTCACGATCTTGAAGACAATCTTGAAGTACTCCTTCGGCGGTGTGATAAATCCCCCAACGCCTTGAATTGGTTCGGCCATGAACGCAGCGATGTTCCCGCTGGTCCCCGTTTGAATGAGATTCTCCACGTCCTCAGCGCAAGCCACTTCGCAATCGGGATACTTCAAGTGCAGCGGGCAGCGATAACAGTAGGGATTCACGGCATGCGAAATGCCCACGCTGATGACGCCACCCTTGCGGTACGGCGCGTGCGCAGTAACGGCCTTGGCAAGCGATGAGCCTCCGGAATAGGCGTGCCGCAGCGCCACCACGTCATAGCTACCGGTGGACATGCGCGCAAGCAGAATGGCGGCTTCGTTGGCTTCGGTGCCGGAATTCGTGAAAAAGCTCTGCTGCAGGTTGCCCGGCGTGATTTGTGCGATCTTCTCCGCCAGCGCCACGATGTGTTCGGTGGGATAGAGCGTCGACGTGTGCTGCAGCCGGTTGACCTGCGCGTTCACTTTGCTGGTGATCTTCGGATTGCAGTGACCCACGGAGACGGTCAGGATGCCGCCGAAAAAATCAAGATACTTGTTGCCTTCCAGGTCCCAAAGGTGTTGCATCTCGCCGCGGTCGGCCACCAGCGGCTGTTGAAAGTAGTTGGTCACCGAGGGCCAAAGATATTTCTTGTGCTTGGCCACGATTTCTTCGCTGCGCCCGCTACGGGCGAGCTGGGATGCCGGAACGAAATGCGCGGGTGTCGTCATGAATGAGCCTCATCAACTGGATTGCTTCTAAAAAAGTGTACGCTGCAGGCGGAGCGAAATCTAGCCTGTAGCGCCGGACAACCCACGAAAGCCAGGAACCTTTTCTCAGCGCTGTCCGGCCGCAGGAGTTAGCGGCTTTTCGTCAGCACTCGAGCGAATGCCCGTGATTCAGAGTTCAACTGAAATGAGTTCAGCCGCTTCTTTCGAACGGCGCACTGGGACAAACTCAAAGTCGACAAGATCCCGCCAGTGGTCCGCCCACTGTTCCAGCAAGCGTACATCGCCGCACTCCATCAACTGAAAGCAGCGATCGAAGTTTGTCTCCACCCAGCTTTCTACGTAGGAGAGGCCGTCCGGAGCCATGCGCCCCTTCTCCCGAAAGCGGCGATAAACCGCTTTCGCATCCCGATTCTTGAATCGTTCGATGACCATGTAGAGCATCAGAGATCACCCGTCTACCTTTGTGGATGAAGCCGCCCCGAATCGCCCAACATTCCAGCCCATGATGCGCGACAATTTGAATTCTGTCGCGCTCCTCCGCCAGTCGGCGATAGAATTCACTTCGACGCTCCTGCGTTCGAACGACAATGCAACCGAACATCCACCTCCGCCTCGCTGTTCCTGAAGATGTTCCCGTTCTGCGCGAACTGATCGACGCGTCGGTGCGCCGATTGCAGACGCAGGATTACACCCCGGCGCAGATCGAAGGCGCGCTCAAAACCGTTTTTGGCGTCGATAGCCAGCTCATCGCCGACGGAACGTATATCGTAGCGCAGGCCGAGCCTGCCGTTGTCGAGCGCGCTGGAGCAAAGAACGCTCCATCCGAATGGATTATTGTCGGATGCGGCGGCTGGAGCAAACGCAAGACGCTCTACGGGAGCGATCATTGGACGGGGCGCGAGGATGCGCTCCTGGACCCTCTTCGCGATGCGGCAAAGATTCGCGCTTTTTTCATTCACCCCGATTGGGCACGCCGCGGAGTCGGCAGCATGATTCTGCAGGCTTGCGAAAATGCGGCGAGGTCCGCCGGGTTTACTCGTTATGAGATGGGGGCAACGCTCACTGGGGCGAAGCTCTTCGGCGCAAAGGGCTATGTCGCTGTCAAACCAATCTCGATTCCACTGGTGAACGGCGAATCGCTTCCGGTAATCCACATGGAAAAACAGGCCTGAGGCGAAGGTGTGGGGATTCATCCAGAGAGCCTTCGCCGCCGGGAAGGCCTAACCCTGCTTCAGTCTCCGAGGGAGAATCAGCGCCAGGAGATGGGAACTTCGAGCTCCCATTCCCGGCCCATATTGTCGTCAGTGATGAGACGCTCGCGGCCATACTTTTTGCGCAGCGAGTCAGAACCCTCGAGGCCCACCTGCACTGGTGGCAGGTTGACGCTGTTTGCGAATCGCACGTAATAGCCAAGGGTTTGCTGCGCCACGGCGTCGGCGGGATCGAAGAGAGTGCGATTGTCGATCCTGTATTGCCGAAGAGTGTCCAGCCAACGGGTTGCGGCCACCTCGATGGGCGAATCGCTGACCGCGAGGAAATTGAAGATGCGCAAGCCATAGGGAAAAACTTGAAGACCCGTGGCAATCGCTTCGGCCGACTCGGTCGTGTTGAAGTAATAGATTCCGCCGGGATTCAGGTGGGTGCGCGCCATCTTGAAGAACTCAACGGAAAGAAGTCCCGAACTGTGATCGCGCCAGAAATAGGTACTGTTGCAAATAATCGCGTCGTAGCGTGCATCGGGGTGAGCGATCAGCCAGCGGCGGCCGTCGTCGACGAAGATGTGCACCTTCGGATTCTGAAGGAGTGAGCGAACGACAGGATATTGAGGGATGAGCTGCAGATAGCCGGGGTTGATTTCGACCACATCGAACGATTCCACCTGCGGGTGATTGGCGAAAACTTGTCCCCAGGAACCGGAGGACAAGCCGATCATAAGGATGTGCTTGGGAGCCGGGTGGATGGCGCTCAGGACGAGAGCGCGGATGATCATGTTCGTATCGTGACTGGGATCAATCCGGTAATAGCCGTCGTACACTCCGCCGCCGAAGACGGCGGCCTCCTGTGTTACGGAGATCACTCCATTGCGGTTTTCGACCACGCGCGCAAAAGTCGTGCGGATTTCCAACCGCTTCCCGAAGGTCAGCTTCTCGTACAGCAAGTCAAAGCTTGGCGAAGCCAGAGGAACGGCCACCAGCGCGACGACAAATAACAGAGTCGCCCAGACGGCCGGGAATTTGGATTCCTTTCTGCCGAGAATCAGAACCAATCCGCCCGTCAGCACCGTCGCAAAGCCAAGCTGCAATGAAATTTGGCGAAGGCCGAAGTATTGCATAAGGACGAACCCAATCCCCAGGCTGCCCAGAACGGAGCCAAGGATATTCGAGACGTAGATGAGGCTCACGCCCCTGCCGGCGTTCTCATCGGCTGCGACCGAAAGCTGGCACAGAAGCGGGAGCACGGAACCGAGCATCGCCGCCGTGAGAAAAAAGACGGGAGCGGGAGCAAGGAAAGGCAACCCGTGAAACCTCGCAGCCGCAACGAGCCACGGCAGATAAGCCGAAATGCCGCCGGCCAGCAGCATCAGAATCCCGATCACGCACGCGACCGCGCCGGGGCTCGCACCTTGTGTCAATTTTTCCGACAGATAGGAACCCGCGGCGATCCCTGCCAGGAAGGTCGAAAGCAGGAGAGCAAAGGCCGGGGCACGATCCGCGGAAGCCATGGAGAAAACGCGAAACCAGGCGATCTCAAATCCGAGTGAAAGGAATCCTGCAAGTCCTGCGATGAGCATGGCCAAAGGAAGCCTGATGGGAGAGGCAGCGCGCGCTTCTTGGGCAGATACAAGAGGCGCGTTGCTCGACGCCATTCCCGGACGGCGGCCATAGGCGTAAGCAACGCCGCCCACAAGCGTATTCAGGCAAGCGGCGACCAACACCGATCCGGCCTGACCAAATTTACGGAGCAAGAACGTTGCGCAGAGATAGCAAGCGATGGCTGAACCC
>Ga0207086_1068_pt1 | contig 25498 bp, 19 predicted proteins | sample Alteio_BWMinHeat_54_FD_153540 | JGI IMG/M metagenome (GOLD analysis project Ga0207086, IMG submission 153540) | Enriched cells from forest soil in Barre Woods Harvard Forest LTER site, Petersham, Massachusetts, United States -... | ecosystem: Environmental > Terrestrial > Soil > Temperate forest >... | reverse complement strand
TGCTGGTATCCGGCTGAGCTTCTGAGCCGTGTCGATGTATGGTTTGGTTTGCACCCAGAGTATGCAGTCCTCGCAGTAGGGGCGCTGGATGACGAAGGGGTGCCCAGTGGAAACCGCTGGATCCAGAGTGCGTGCGATATCGGCTCCTACAATGCTCTCCGCACAACGTTCTGCTCGAGCCTTTTCATCGCCGCCGCGGGGTGCAGATGCCGTGTTCGATTTGATTCAAAGCTCTCGCGCGCCGAAGAGACGGATTTCGTTCTGCGCTTACTTGCTGCGGGACTCCGGGGGCGTTTTGATCGTACTTTGCACATTCACCATCCACGTCGTGACATGTTGAGCGGCACTGTGTCCAGAGCGAGAGCTATGAGCTATGGTCAGGGCATGGGCTGCCTGGTACGGCGCCACTCGCTCTATCTTTTGTGGGCTGCTCTTCTGGCTTACGATCTGGGACGCGCAGTCCTGGTCTCGTTGCGAGGCCGCCTTCACGATGCGGGCTTCTGTTTTGCTCACGCACACGGACTGTTTACAGGATTCGTGTCTGAGTCACTGCATGAATAACGAGCCTTCCCTGAAAGCTGTTTCCGGCATGAGCCGCCGAACCCTTCTCCGAGGGGCAGCTACTGCGTGCCTCAGCGCGATCGGTGCGCCCGTCGTCCAGTCCTTGACGCCTGCTCTTCCCGATACGTCCGCATTGAAACGGGCGGCGAAGCAAAGCGGAAAAATTCTCGGCACCTATACCGTTCAGCACGAGCTCTATTACGATAGTTTCGCGTCGGCGATCATCGCGAACACGCTTTCGATGATCGCTGATGGAAATGATCTCAAGTTCTCGAACCGGTTGCGTCCCGCTCCGGATTCGTTCGACTTTCGCGCTGGTGATGCGGTTGTTGCCTGGGTTGAGCAACACAGCTTGCTCCTCCGCGGCCACTGTCTGGTTTGGTGGAATGCGCTGCCGGCTTGGTACTCATCCTATGTAACACCTGCGAATGCGAAGCAGGTGATGACAGACCACATCACCACGGTTGTAAAGCACTACGCCGGGCGTATTTACTCCTGGGATGTTGTGAACGAGCCGATTTACCACGACAATCGTCCGGACGGGCTTCGCCGTAGGCCCTGGCTGGACTTCATCGGGCCCGAATACATCGACCTTGCGTTTCACGCCGCACATGCTGCAGACCCGCATGCTTTCCTGGTGCTCAACGAGTGCTATATCGAGCACGCTACGCCGGGCGAGATAGGACGGCGCGCCGCCCTATTGGCGCTCGCCACTCGCCTGCAAAAAGCAAATGTGCCCATCACTCACGTTGGCATTCAGGGCCATCTGCGCGGCAATACGCCGCTTGACCGGCGAGGGATGGCGGATTTCGGAAAGCAGATCCACGACCTCGGACTGGAAATCATGATTACAGAGCTCGACTGCGATAGCGTAAATGTTCCCGGTGCGCTCGTCGAACAGACCGCTGCCAGCAAGTACGCCGAGTTCCTCGAGTTTATGGGCCCCTACGTAAAAGTGATCACACTTGAATCGCTGCACGAAGACCGGTCCCTGCCCGTGCAGGCGAACGGTTTTCGGCAGTACCTCAACCTGCTCAACTCGGATTACCAGCTCACACCTCCCTACTACGCTGCAGTCGACGCGCTGGTTCTTCCCGCCGCCGAGAGCGGGCAAGCCACTCACTTGAAACAGAGCGCGAAGGGGAGCAGATGAGCACGACCTATATGGGACGCGCGAATGAAGGGTTCACGCAGCTGATGGAAATCCCCGCTGTTTCTGAGTACCACTTTGCCGTGGAACAACCACCGGTTTGGCAGCAGTTGCTTACCTGGATGCTGTTCTGGCCGCTGTTATGTCTCATCGCGCGTCAAGCGCCGTATTTTGCAGGACCGGCCCGGGATGCAACGTTCTATCAGGGAAAATCCGTGGGCACGGGGACCGACTACCATCTGTATCTCTACATCAACATGGCGTTGCAGGCAGGATTCGCGGTTGCAGCTGGGCGCAGGATATGGGCAGCCCTCCGGGGTAACCCGCTGATCGTGGCGGGGATCGCGTTAATCTTCATTTCGGCTCTTTGGTCGGATGCGCCCGGAAACTCGCTCCGCATGGGAGTCGAAGTTTCGCTGTGCACACTGTTCGCGTGCTATCTCGCTATCCGGACGTCCACAGAGCAGCTGATGCGTCTTCTGATGTTCATGGGTGTGATCTCGGCGTTGGCCAGCATTGTGTTTGCCCTGGCGCTTCCGAGCTACGGTATCTTCGCCGGTTATGGGGGCGGGGCGTGGAGTGGTATCTGCGACCACAAGAACACGCTCGGAATCAGCATGGCCTTTCTCCTGACCCCGGTCTTTTTTACCGAGCACTACCGTCGTTGGCAAAAGCTGCTGTACATCGCCCTGCTGCTATTCCTTATCGCAATGAGCCAGTCCAAAGGGGCCTGGGTGTATACGGCAGGCATGTTGTGCTTTGTGGCATGCCTCTACATGGTTCGACGCCTTGGCCGGCACGAGTCACTGCTTTTGGTCATCCTCCTCTTTTCCTTGGGTGCAGCAATGATCGTACTGGCGCTCCATTCGCTGGATACGATCGCACCGATGTTAGGAAAGACTGTCTCTATGACCGGCAGAACGAAAATCTATCGGCAAGTGTGGCAGTCAATCATGCATGCGCCATTCTTTGGCTATGGATATGGGGCGTACTGGTTTGTGAACCCCGAGGCCACACGCGTTGGCTTGAGCATCGGATGGATGAATATCGGATACTCCGAAAACGGCATTCTTGAGCTGGCGGTGCAACTTGGTTTGGTGGGTGTCGGGCTGGTACTCCTTATGCTCGGCAGGGCTGCGATACAGGCAATCCGCCTGCTGCGCTCTCCTTCCTACTCCCCGCGCATCGGATGGTTCCTGACAATTCTTTTCCTCGCAGCATTATCGAATATCAATGCGGGCTGGCTACTGGTGTCCGACAAACTGGACTGGGTGCTGATTCTGATCGCCTGCATTGGGCTCGAGACCGAGACGCGGCGCACACGGGAAGCGGGCACACTCCCTTCGATGACGCGGCCTGATTATCCCATGATCCGGCGTGTACCCGCCGCCCTTTGATGTCACTGTTTCTATATTCCTTCGGCAAAGCAAAGATCCCAACCGGCATAGGAGTGATCCGTGAAACGATCCATGAAACAACGAGTACTTTTAGTGGCGCTTGGTCAGGTAACGGGCGGCGTAGAACTTTATCTAAAGCGCCTGGCAAACATTCTGAACTCTACAGTCGATCTTTATTGCATCTGCATATTGCCACAAACAGCAGCGGACCTTCGCGCGGAAGGTGTCAAGGTTATACTTTTGCCGCAGGCGGGCAGGTGGACGAAGGCGCTGGGCTTTATATATACGGCGTTTGTTCTTCCTTATCTCGTCCTCGCCAATCGGATCGACTGTGTTCAGGTAAATGGGCTCCTCGAAGCAGTTTTCCTTCTTGAAGCGAGGCTTTTTGGCCGACGAACGATTTACACGCGGCATGGACCATTCGAAGACAATCTTTACAACTGGCTCCGGCACCCCAGGCGCTACTTTCCTCGTGTGTTAGCCAGGTGTTGTGCCCGCGCGGCATCGGTGCTTATCTGCGTATCGGCTGACACTCAGGATTCTCTGGATAAATCGTTGCTGCCCCGATCCGTCCTGATCCCTTACTGGATACCAACCGAGGCATCCTCCGCCCAACGCTCCCTGACTCTCAAGAGTCCTCCGCGAATTCTGTGCGTGTCTCGACTGGAACAGTACAAGGGAATCCAGCTGGTGATTGAAGCGGCTCGCTCATTACCCGAAACAGAACTGTGGATTGTGGGCGATGGCAGCTACCGTGCCGCGCTCGAAGAATATGCGGACGGTCTCAAGGTGCGATTTATTGGTTTCCAGTCTGACCCAACTCCATATTTGAGAGCTGCGGACATATTCGTCATGCCTTCGTATGGTCCCGAGGGGTCCTCAATCTCCGCGCTTGAAGCAATGGCACAGGCATTACCGTGCATCTTGAGCGATCTGCCTGTCTACAAGGAGTTGTCGAGCTCAGGCAAGGCAGCTCTGCATTTCCGCCGCGGAGATGTGGCCGACCTGAGAGAGAAACTTGAGGTGTTGCTGGAAGATCCCCAGAGCAGGATGCACTATGCGCAATCGGGCTACAGCCAGGTGCAGAATGTTCATAGTCCCGCCAAAGCCAGACGGGCCTATTGCGAGGTTCTGGGTTTATCGCTTGGCGAGCGGAGAGCAAGCGCGTGAAGAAGGTGCTTGTATTCGCTGAACAGATCCTGCCTCCAGGGCAGACCTTCATTCCAATCGCGGTGAATTCTCTTACACGATTCGAACCGCAATACATAGGACTGCGGCCAGTGACACCGTCGGCGCCCTTGCCTGCGCCGCCTCTGCTTCTTACCAAAGCAAACACGCAGCGATCCAGAATCCGAAGAGAAATCTACCGTCTTACCGGAATCGCTCCACGCTTTCACAGGCTTGCAAAAGACAAAAGGGCGGCTCTGATACACGCTCACTTTGCAGAAGGCGCGGCCGCAGCAGTATCGCTCTCCAGTTCGCTTGACATCCCGTTTGTGATGCACCTTCGCGGCGGAGCCGAACTCTATCCTGACTCTGCATTGTGCGCAAAGGCATTCGAATGGTCCTACCTGATGTGGCGCCGGCAAATGTGGAATCACTGCTCGCGATTTCTCTGCGTTTCGCGATTTATTCGTGATCGGGCTTTGGCAGCGGGGTTCCCCAGGGAGAAGCTGACTGTTCACTTCACGGGAATTGATTTCTCCCGCTTTTCTCCGTTTCCACCGGGCACCAGGCGAGACAGGACACTTCTTCTCTACGTTGGCCGTCTTGTTCGATACAAAGGCGCCGACCATTTCATTCGAGCCACGGATGTTGTACGGCGGCACTGCAAAGCCGCACACGCAGTGATTATCGGCGATGGCTGGTTCCGTCCGGAAGCGGAACGTCTGGCTGCCGAGCTGGCCATCCCGTGCCAATTCCTTGGAGACCAGCCAGCTCACGTCGTGCGTGAATATATGGGAAGAGCTCGCGTATTTTGCGTCCCAAGCAGAACGCTGGAAGACGGGATGAGCGAAGCCTTCGGAAACGTCTTTACCGAGGCACAGGCTATTGGCCTTCCAGTAGTGGCCTATCGGCACGGGGGCATCGTCGAAACCATGCTGGAAGGCGAGACGGGCCTGCTGGCTGATGAAAATGATATCTATGGCCTGGCAGCGCACATGGAGCGGTTTCTCGACGACAACGAGTTCTGGAATCTCTGCAGCCACCGTGGCGCGGAGTGGGTTAGGAAAGAGTTTGATGTGCGCAGCCAGACAGCAAAACTGGAAGAGCTCTACGACACCGTAATCAGCGAAGGCACAAACTAACCTGAGGATGGACGATGAAGGTTGGTTACGACGCGCAGGCGTTTCTCTCACCGAACGGCGGCAATGGAAAAGGCGCGCAATTGCGCACGCTGCTCGGTCCCTTCATCGACACGTTTGTAGGTTTCGCCTCAACAGATCCGAACCTTTCCGGTATGCCGCTCATACGGGAAGGCGCATCCCGCTATAACCTGTGGCAACAATTTTCTTTGCCTTCCTCGTTGCGTCGCCATCAGATTGATCTGTTCCTGTCACCATACAACACCGCGCCGTTCTTCCTTCCCCAGGACATCGATCTGATTCTGGTATTGCACGACACCATCCTCATGAAGGGGTTTCGCAAGCCGGATATGCATGGACTCATCATGGATACATATCGACGCTGGCAGATACCCTACTCGGTTGCCAGGGCACGTGTCGTGCTGACGGTATCGGAACATGCTCACGCCGATATCCTTCGCGCATTTCCTGGCGCAAATGTACGTGTTATTCCCTGCACTTTGCCACCCCGATGGTTTCAACCGGTTCCACTGCAGGGTCGGGAAGATTATTTGCTGATGGTCACTTCCTCGGCTCCGCATAAAAACGCGTCGGGAGCGATCGAGGCATATTCGCAATACGTACAGCGCGTTGGGAGCCAGGCGAAGCCGCTCAGGGTTGTCGGGCTCTCGGACGTGGCCTCTGTCTTCCAGAAGCGTTTGGCGACTCGTGGAATTACTTCAACCGTCACCTTCCTGCCGTTTGTCTTAGAGGCCGAGCTAATCCGCCTCTACCAGAAGGCCACGGCCCTGTTGCTTCCCTCTTTTGCGGAAGGCTTTGGGATCCCGATGCTCGAGGCCATGGCGACGGGAACCCCGGTCATTGCGGCCCGCGCTACATCATTACCCGAAGTTGGCGGTGACGCAGCGACTTACTTCGATCCACATGACACGACAGACATCGCGGCCGTTCTGGAATCTACCCTGACGTCTGACCGGCTCCTGCTGGACATGGCAGACCGGGGACTGGAACGGGTGAAACAGTATCACCCGTCGCTCGTTGCACAACAGGTATCCACATTCTGGCATGAGATGGCGGCCGTGTAGTTAATGGCTTTGCTCCATTCAGGCACCGACTCTTTGAGCACGAACTTTATGTCACCATTCGTCAGAGCACTTGCAGTACACCCTCTTCTCACTGCCAGATGCCAGGTTGCAGGCAGTACCTGCGCGCAGCTTTTACAAGCACCTCCGTTCCCGGGTTTTCGCAGAGATTCGATGAAACCACTCGTGAGCATACTGATTAACAATTACAACTATGAGCGTTTTGTTGGGGACGCAATCGAGAGCGCATTGGCCCAATCGTGGGCTCGTTGCGAGGTTGTCGTCGTCGATGATGGTTCGACTGACAACTCTCGCGACGTGATCTCCCGCTTCGGCACCAGAATACAAACGATATTTCAGCGCAATGGTGGCCAGGCGTCGGCTTTTAACACCGGCTTCAAACACTCCCGCGGTGACATCATCTGCTTCCTGGACTCGGACGATGTCTTCCTCCCAAACAAGGTTGCGGAAGTAGTCGCTGCGCTGGATGGTCACGAGCGGCAATGGCATTTCCATCGCCTGCAATGGACCGATGCTGCGCTGAACCCCATTAGTATGCCGCCTTACGATTATGAAACCGGCGACTACGATTTACGATCCGCAAGCCGACAGGGTAATGCGCGCTTGTCAGCACCGTCGACCTCTGGATTGTCCTTCACAAGAAAGCTGCTCGAGCAGATTATGCCCGTGCCGGAAGCAATAAAGATCACCAGCGACAATTACATCAAATATGCCTCGCTTGCATTGGCCCCGGGTTATTGCGACAGGAATGAACTTGTTCTCCAGCGTATCCATGGCGCGAATGCGTACACCCTGAAAGGGGATGACAACCTGAGGGGTGACATATTGCTCAAAACGGCGGCCGGACTGAGGATGCATTTTCCAGCTCTCCGAAAGACATGTAGTCAAATGTGTGCCGAAGGCCTGGCATTACATTGGCGTTCCGGGCTCAAAAGTGCCGACTTATATCGTGAGGCGCGGGAATACTTGTCGGGAGTAACACGGGTGGAAGTCGTCGAAGTCTTCACCCGGCTTGGAGTCAAGGCTGCGCGTCACTGTATCCGTTCAGTAATGACAGCTTGAGCTATCGAAGTTCAGGCGGGATCTCCTCGTTAGCGCGGTGAAGCAGCCAGAGAGAATGTTTCTGAATATCGCGGAGGTTGCTTATCCAAATTCTGCTTACTCGGCGGTTCGGAGTTAGCGGCCAGGACCAAGGAAATGAATGAGTTAATCATTGAGCAAGGACGTACGGAGAAGAACTACTGGGCAGATCTATGGCGGTATCGCGAATTGTTCTTTTTCCTTGCCTGGCGGGACATTCTCGTTCGCTATAAACAGACGGTAATCGGCGTTGCGTGGTCGGTCGTGCGTCCCTTGCTCACGATGATTATCTTCACGGTTCTCTTCAGCCGTGTTGCCAAGCTCCATTCCGATGCCGCGGTGCCGTATGCTTTGCTGGTCATGGCCGGCATGTTGCCATGGAATTTCTTCTCGAATTCTCTCAACGAATCGAGTAATAGCCTCATCACAAACGTCAATCTGATTTCGAAGGTTTATTTTCCGCGCTTGATCGTGCCTGCAGGATCGGTCATCACCAGCTTCGTGGATTTCGCCATTACCCTGGTGCTGATGACCCTGATGATGGCCTTTTACCGGTTCTTGCCGGATTGGCATCTGCTGGCTCTTCCGTTCTTTGTAGCGTTGGCCTTCGCTTCGTCTTTCGGCGTGGGGCTCTGGCTTTCCGCGCTGAATGTCGAGTACCGCGATTTCCGCTACATTATCCCGTTCATCGTTCAGTTCGGCCTCTACGTTTCCCCGGTCGGCTTCAGCAGCAGCGTGATTCCCGCCCGGTGGCGGCTGCTTTACGCGCTTAATCCCGTGGTAGGCATCATTGACGGCTTCCGCTGGTCCCTGCTCCGCGGTCAAAGCCGCATCTGGCCGCCTGGCCTTTTCATCTGTATCGGCATTACCTTCGCGCTGTGCTTTAGCGGCATCTGGTATTTTCGCAAGACCGAAAAGACTTTCGCGGATGTAATTTAGCTGCTTCCTTTGCGGCACGGTCTAGGGGCCGCCTGCTGTTACTGCATCGACATCCCGGGAATTCGATCGGGCCCACATCGGCGCAGGCGGGGGGTCTCAGCGCGAAGACCGAATAGGATTCATGTCAGACACGATTATCGCTGTCGAACAACTCGGAAAGTGTTACCGGATCGACCACCAGGTGGAACGGGCTCGTTATAAAACGCTGCGTGAAACCCTCACGCGCAAGGCGAGCGGGCTTTTCAAGGGCTGGCACTCCCGCAACGGGAGCAGCGGCGCTGCGAGACCGGCGCGCGAGGAGTTCTGGGCTCTCAAAGATGTCTCTATCGACGTGAAGCAGGGCGAGGTGCTGGGCATCATCGGCCGCAATGGGGCCGGCAAGAGTACCCTGCTCAAGATTCTCAGCCGCATCACAGAACCCACGAGAGGCCGGGTGCGCATCCGTGGCCGCGTCGCCAGCCTGCTCGAGGTAGGCACCGGCTTCCATCCCGAGCTCACCGGCCGCGAAAACGTTTTTCTCAATGGCGCCATCCTGGGCATGAGCAAAGTCGAAATTCAACGCAAGTTCGACGAGATTGTCGCGTTCGCCGGCGTAGAGAAATTCCTGGATACACCAGTCAAGCGCTACAGCAGTGGCATGTATGTGCGGCTCGCCTTTGCAGTTGCGGCGCATCTGGAGCCAGAGATTTTGGTCGTAGATGAGGTCTTGTCGGTTGGGGATGCAGAGTTCCAGAAGAAGTGCCTGGGGAAAATGCAGGATGTCTCGGGCCATGGCAGGACTGTCCTGTTTGTGAGCCATAATATGGCGGCGGTCAAGGCGCTTTGCCAGCATGGTCTTTTGCTTGAGTCGGGGCAGCTCGTTGCTGAAGGGCCGGTTTCAATGGTCACTGACAAGTACGCAGAGCTGCATGCCGAGGTCACCGCTGCCAGATGGGAGAGACCGCGAGATGGCGCCCTTTCGGGGGTTTATTTTACTCGGGCGACAATTGAGGTTAGCGGGCATCAGCCAGAGCTCCGTTTGGTGTGTGCAGCGGAACTTTACTGCAGAACAGAGTGTAGGTCCTTTATAGCCTTGGATATATCAGATAATCAGGGGTCGGTCATCATGCAGGCTATACCGACCACGACGCAATTTGTCGGGGGCAGCAAGGGCACTTACTCCGTTGAAATCGTTGTTGAACTCCCGCCACTGATACCTGGGCGATATACCGTGGACTTATGGATGGGGCCTCATTACACGGTGACAGCAGACTACTTAAGGAGAGTGCTCGCCTTTGAGATATCAGACGGCCCTTTGCCCGACAGAGTAATGCCCTACTCCTCATTTCACGGGTTTATGGTGCCAAGGTCGAGTTATAGATGCAGCCTCACCAGAGCCGATAGACACTCAATGAATTGCTGCGCTTCGGAATTCGGAGGCAAGCAGCGATGATTACCAGCGTGCGTGCATCTGTCGTTCCCTTAGTCAGGAATTTCCGCGGCTTCGCGTCGTCGCGACTGCTTAACTGGAAGTTGCGACGTATCCAGGAACAGTGTCGCAACTTCACGATGATTTCACGGGATGGCTTTATTGATAATTTGCGTTTGATCGATTCGGTCAAGACTATTCCGGGCTGCGTGGTTGAATGTGGTGTGTGGCGCGGCGGGATGAGCGCTGGAATGGCGATGTTCCTCGGGCCGGGTCGCAAATACTATCTCTTTGACAGTTTCGAGGGGTTACCGCCTGCCAAACCCATTGATGGTGAGGCGGCAAACCATTGGCAGCAAAACCGCGAAGCTCCAGGCTACTTCGACAATTGTTCCGCTCCTGAAAAGTTTGCCACGAGTGCTATGACAATGGCGGGAGTCGCCTCTTTTCGTATCGTCAAGGGATGGTTCGATCGAACTCTTCCCATTGAACGGATGCGTGAGCCAATCGCTGTACTCCGGCTTGATGGTGACTGGTATGAGTCGACGACGACCTGTCTGGAACATCTCTTTGGCCAGGTTTCAGTTGGTGGGGTCGTGATATTTGACGATTACTACACCTGGGACGGATGCTCCCGCGCAGTTCATGATTTCTTAAGTCGCCACTCGCGTCCTGAGAGAGTACGTACCTTCGGCTACTTCGCATATCTTCTGAAATTGCCGGAGTCTTCAGGCGCGGTGGACGCTGAATAGGGCGAGCATGGAGATTGACTACGATCACTCAAGGAATCTTCACACGGTTCGGGGCGCAGAAGCGGCGCTTGCGGTGTTCTTCAAGGATTGGAAACCCGCAAGCTTGCTGGATGTCGGCTGTGGCACGGGGACGTGGATAAATGCGGCTCTTGAGCAAGGCGTCCGAGACGTGTACGGCGTCGATGGCGTCGAGATTCCCGAGGAGAGCTTGCTATTCGACCGGGAGCGTTTTAGGAATGTTGACTTGACTGGGCCGTGGAATTTGGGCAGGCGGTTTGATGTTGCCCTCTGTCTTGAGGTGGCCGAGCACCTTGATGAGATCTATGCCGATGGATTGATCGAGTCGCTGACCAGGCATTCGGACACAGTTGTGTTTTCGGCCGCGTGCCCGGGCCAGCTCGGGCAGCATCACGTCAATTGTCAATGGCCGTACTACTGGCAGTGGATTTTCAATAGTAAGGGATTTGCGTGCTCGGACCCCTTTCGAAGGCTGATCTGGGATATGGAAGAGATTGAGCCATGGTATCGACAGAACGTGTTTCTCGCGCGGCGTTCGGGGGAGGCCGGTAGTGAGCCTCGAGTGCCAAGTGTGAAGCATCCGACCATGGACCATCACAGCGTTTCTTCGGCCGTATTGTCTGGAGAGCGCTCGATGTTAGAGCGGGTTGAGAGTGGGTACTTGTCGATGGGGTGGTACGTCGCAGTCCCTTTCCGGGCATTTGCAGCAAAGATCGGCCGCCGCCTGTCCGGGCACGCGCGCCCTGCGGAGTAGGGCGAGGAATCAGGAATGATTTCAGTCGCGATCTGCACACATAATCCAAGGCCACAGTATTTGGCGCGGGTCTTAGATGCGCTGAAGGCCCAGACGCTTGCGCGCGAGAGGTGGGAACTGCTTCTCATCGACAATGCCTCGGACGCTCGATTGGCAGACAGTTGGAACTTGTCGTGGCATTCGGGGGCGAGACATGTCCGCGAGGATAGTCTTGGCTTGACGCATGCGCGCCTGAGGGCAATCGATGAGGCGGCGGGTGACATTCTTGTGTTTGTCGATGACGACAATGTGCTCGACGAGGATTACCTGGCCGAATGCAAGAGAATCGCGCAAGAGATGCCGTTCCTTGGCGCATGGGGCGGCCAACAAAGAGGCGAGTTTGAGATTCCACCGCAAGAGTGGATGAAACCGTATTTAATCTCTATCGCGATCCGTGAGTTTAACCACACACGATGGTGCAATCTACCTCATGTTATCGATACTGTCCCGTACGGTGCAGGTTTGTGCGTGCGCACAGAGATTGCCCGCATTTGGTCGGAAAAGACTCACGGCAACCACTATCGTTGTTCATTGGGACGCATAGGTGACAGTCTGAGTGCTTGCGAAGACATAGATCTGGCTCTAACCGCATGCGACGTGGGGTTCGGAACCGGATTATTAACAAGCCTATGTCTGACGCATCTGATTCCCAAGGAACGACTTGACCCTAGATACCTGGCGAAGGTAGTTGAAGGATCGGCTCGATCTCGTGTCGTTTTGTATCGATTGCGAGGTATACGTCAATTTTTGCCTTCCCCTGATTTTTTCCGAAAAAGTGCGAGCTTGATCCGACGCGGCATTCGCCAGTATCGCTTGTGGAAATTGACCCCCGAGGCCAGGATGATAGAGCGCGCGCGAATTCGGGGCGAAAACTTTGGATTGAAATTTGAAAAAGAGAAAGCGAAGACGGATCGAACCCGTGGCTTCGGTGGTAAGAGACTTGCATGAGCACGCAGTTATTCCTGTGTCGAATGCCTATAATCCACGATTTGCGATCGATCTTCTAAGCTAGTTAGTTTCGGGAGACAGACGTGACAGCCAGAAGCTCCCTTGTAACAGTCCTCATTAATAACTATAACTATGGGCGATTTTTGCGGGAAGCGATCGACTCGGCGCTGTGCCAGACTTACCCTCATGTCGAGGTGATCGTAGTAGATGATGGTTCAACAGACGAATCGCGAGACATTATCGCGAGCTACGGACAATCTCTGATTGCAGTGTTCAAAGAGAATGGCGGTCAGGCATCTGCATTCAATGCCGGGATCGCCGCGAGTCAGGGCGAGGTGATTTGCTTTCTGGACGCAGACGATTTCATGCATCCCGCTAAGGTGGAAAGCGTGCTTCCGTACTGTCGACCGGGATCATTGATTTATCATCGCCTGCGGATGCTTCCGGGGCCAGGTATATATCCGGAACCCATCGGTCCAGGCGGTAACTTCTACACCTATGCGCTGAAGTATCGCTTCATCCCGTTTGTTGCAGCTCCCACCAGCGCTCTCGCCATTTCGCGGGACTTAGCTCAACGGCTGTTCCCTCTACCAACTCGTAACGTGCGGTCGTCGGCCGACGATTTCGTCGTGAAGGGTTCCGCTCTCTTAGGGAACGTCTTTGGAATACCTGACGTCCTGGCTACGTATCGGATCCACGGAGCTAACGCTTGGTATGGCACCAAGGAAGTAAAATCGGCTGCATTTGTGCGCGAGCTCGAGGACTACCTAAATGCAAAGCTCGTTTGTGCCGGGAAAGAGCCCGTCATTGATTTCCGCCGCTCTATGTTCGCGCGCGATGTCGTACCTCAGAGCTTTGCAGAGCTGGCGCCCCTTGCGCTCTCAGTATTTAGACATCATCAGGACGCTGTCACGCTTCGATTCATGTTAAGAACGCTCATCCGCGCCAGCCGCTGCATGTTAGCCTAGGGTCCGACCCGAATAGCTAGGTCCTTTCAAGTGGAAACAATACGGTGCGAAGATTTGCAGCGCTGCTACCGCAGTGGCAATTGGCGCGTAACCTACAGCTATCACCCGGCGGCGAGCAGGCGATCATAAATTTTCTCGAGAAGTTGCGTTTGCACGTGGATGTCGAAGTGCTCTCCTATCCGCAACAAAGCCGCTTCGTGAAAACGCTGCCACATAGATTCGTCAGCGAGCAGAGTGGACAGGGCCTCTGCAAGCAATTGAGGGGCACGCTCAGGCACCAGGAAACCGGTCTCCCCGTTGGATACAACCTCAGGGATTCCTCCGTGCAGCGTGCTGACTACGGGCACGCCCATCGACTGCGCCTCGGCGAATACAAGGCCAAGTCCTTCACTGTCGCCATTAGCCGCGGTCACGCTTGGTACACAAAAGACGCGACTCTTCTGTAGCATGTCTCGGACAATTGATGCCGGCTGGACTCCGCAGAACTCGCAATGAAGTTTGAGATCTCTCGCCAGCACCTCCAGGGAAGAGCGCAGCGGACCGTCGCCGATGATCACGAGTTCGCAATCGGTTTGCTCCCTCTGAACGAGCTGCATGGCGCGAAGGAGGTATTCACAGCCTTTTTTCTCCACGAGTCTCCCCACAAACAGAACTTTTCTTATGCCCATGGGGACGCCTGACGGCGCAAACAGCTCCCGGTCAATTCCGATGTAATGCACAGTTAGTTTCTCGGTAGGAAAGCCCGCTTCAAGCGCGCGGTCGCGCACGAACTTAGAGACACAGATAACACATGCGGCAGACTCGGCCAAATACTTGTAGCGATCGGAGCGTGCATCCCTGACAGTAATGTCAGCGCCGTGGAGTGTAACAATCAAAGGCACACCAAGACTACGAGCCAGAGGCATCGCGCTACGCCCCCCGCTCGCGAAATGTGCATGCACCAGGTCGGGTCGGAACCGCCGAGCCCGACGATGGAACAGCGGTGCTATTCCTGTTCTCCGGTATAGTTTAGCGCGCAGCTGAGCAAAGGCGGCAGGATGATCGGCGAGCAGAATAACGTCATTGTTAACCGGCAGACTCGGCCGGCTTTTTTCCAGGCCACAAAGCTGTGCCTGATAACGTCTGAGCGCGGTCATCTGCGAAAGAATAAAGGTCTCTGAGGGGGGCAACAAAGTTTCCTTGAAAACGAGAACCCTGCTCATCTATTTATTTTCCTCTGCCGCTTAGCGTACCGGCGCTCGCAGTAATTTGAGCTTCCGCTTCATAACATTCGAGCACAGATCGCGTCATCACCTCGATAGTTTCTTGTTACTACCCATAGTTTCGAAATGCATCTCGAAAAGAACGCAGGCTCCCCAGGTCTGCTTACCAGACGAAAAATCCACGACGTTCACTTAGTAGACAGCTAGGTTGTATTGACTCGGAGGTGCCTTTGGCGACTGTCACTTTCTCAGACTACCCTCCCGAAAAAGCCAGGGTGCAAAATACTGCCTCTGGCATCCACATGGTGCCCGTCGTAGGGCGCATTGCCAGCTCTCCGCTCCGCAGCTCCGTTCTGATTATGGCGGTCGATGTACTTGCCATTGTCGCGGCGGTTGCCGCATCCGTGATGTGCCACCCGGTGAGTAGTGGTGGGTGGCTGCACAGGCCAGCCCTTCATAATACCAGCAGTCCCTTTAATTTATGGATGATACTGATATTTAGCCTTACCTTCGTTACGGTGGCGCGGGAGTCTGGCGCGTATCATCTTGTGCCGGCGACGGGTCGACTACGAGAACTGGCCCTCGTCCTATGGGCGACACTAAGCGCCGGCTTGACCTTGTGTGGCGCGCTTTATGTCGCGCGTTGGGATGATATGCCGCGTGACCTGATTCTTACCTTCATCGCCACAGCCGCATCTTTCATCTGCGTTTGCCGCTCATTAGGCCGTCTGAGGCCGCTGCGGCCCGATGCACCGCGCATGCATTATCGCAATATTCTTATCGTTGGGACGGGGCATCTGAGCAAGGCCATCGGGGACCACCTGACCTCGTGCTGGCAATTGGGATACAGGGTTCATGGTTTCCTTGCTCTGTCACACTTACCTTCCGAAACAGTAGTACTTCCGGATAGAGTACTCGGGCATGTCGATAACTTAAGACAACAAGTAAAACTAGGGTTCATAGACGAGGTTGTAATCGCAGAACAGTGTGAGCCGCAGCATATGATGAACCTGATACAGCGGGCACGCGATCTCGATGTTACCCTTCGGGTAGTCTCGTGTTTTTACAACGATGTTACCTCCGATAGCGCCGCCGAATATCTGGGTATTTATCCTGTCAGATCGCTGCACAGTCGCAGGAAACGGGTCTTCTGTGTTGCCCTGAAACGCATCATCGACATCGTTATATCGTCCGCAATGCTGATCGCGATTGCCCCGGTGATGTGCGCCATAGCCATCGCTATCAGGATCGATACGCCGGGTCCGGTATTCTACGTTTCCGAACGCATAGGCAGGCGCGGTCGATCCTTTCGTTGCTTCAAGTTTCGCAGCATGGTTCAGAATGCAGATCAACTCAAAGCGGAACTTGCAAAGAAGAATGAACGCGACGGCATTCTTTTTAAGCTTAGAAATGATCCGCGAGTGACACGAGTCGGGGCTATGCTTCGGAAGTACAGCCTGGACGAATTACCGCAACTGGTCAACGTCCTTCGGGGCGAAATGAGCATTGTCGGGCCGCGGCCGCCCTTTGCTGACGAAGTTGAGCAGTACAAGCTCGAGCATCTACGGCGCCTGGAGGTACTGCCGGGGCTCACCGGATTATGGCAGATCCACGCGCGTCACGATGCTTCCTTCGCGAGCTACATCGCGCTCGACATTAAATATATAGAAACCTGGAGCCTCTGGCTGGACTTTAAGATAATGCTGCGGACTGCTGAAGCGCTTGTGCGCGGCACCGGATGCTGAGACATCCTTTGCGCCCCGGAACATGCCTCCAGTCGTAGAGGCGGTGGGATGGTGCGAATCCCGTGTAGTGTGCGGGATTTACAAGTGAGGTGGGAAAGTCGGTTTTTTGACTTTTCCACCTCGCGTCTTTTGGCGAGCCACAGCGTTTAGAAATAGACCTTTGCCGCCAGTTGAATAACACGCGGCCCACCGGGACCGGTTGGACTGTAGGCTGCGGTCGGTTGTCCGAAGTTGGTGTCCTTTGCAATTGAGAGCGGCGTAAAGGTGCCGTCTCCGTTATAGGTGGGTAGAGTGATGGTGGCGCCGTAATCACGCGTCAAGAAGTTGGGATGATTAAGGATGTTGAAGAACTCGCCGCGAAGCTGGATATAACGGCCTTTGCTGATCTCTCCCAGAGGGATGTTCTTGAAGATGGACGAATCCCATGTGACCATTGCTCCTTGACGAAGGCTGCCTGGAGCGCCAAGGTTGGGATGACCGATGGTTGGTAGCAATAGGTTGCCCTGTGCATCTACGCCCACGAAGACGGGTGGCGTTTTGCTGAACTGCGAGCCGCCGGTAAGCTGATTTGCCGGAGAAAAGAGCGCGTTGCGAACAGGTACGGCGCTCTGTATATTGGCGAGGCCGGAGAGCTGGAAATTGTCCGTCACGTAGCTTAGCCAGTGGGGACCGTCGAAGTGCCGAGTCAGGCTCGGGACGTCATACACATAGTTGATGGCCCCGATGTGCCTACGGTCGTAGTCAGCCACGCCATAACTGTAGAGGCGTGGATTGAAGGGATCGACGAAGGTCTCGTCGGCACTCGAGGTGGTCAGGGTTTTGGACCATGTGTAAACGCCTCCGAAGGTGAGACCGCGAGCAAATCGCCTTTGCACAGAGACCTGGAGGGCGTTGTAGTTCGAGGTGCCATCGAACTTGTAGTACTCCATCTGACCGTAACCTTTAAAAGGAGAGAGGAAATTCTGTGTGTAGGCATACTGGCCGCTGAAGCTGTAACCGGCAGCCGCGTACTCGGGAGGAAGGTTGGGCTCGACGGCTGGAACTACGCCACCGGGAAATTGGCTGGGATCCTGAGCGGCACGCGTAAACGTCGTGCCATACGGGATGGTGTTTATGTCGCGGGCAGTTACGAGATGGCGGCCAGCCGTTCCAACGTAAGCGATGTCGAGTGTGACACCACTGGCTACCTCCTGCTGCACGCCGAGGCTATAACTGTAGACCGTCGGCACCTGGCCATTGATGTCCGCACCATAAATTCCACTCAGCACACCGGAGTTTGACTGCGCTGCTGTCGGAATGTCGGCGACAGTGCTGTTGAAGATGGTGGGCGTTGTGACGAGCGCAGGATTGCCGAATACCGTGTTGAAGACAAGGTTGCCCTGCTCGCGGTCGTGTGAGATGCCGAAGCCACCACGCAGCACTCCATTGCGATCTCCGGAGAAATCATACGCAAAGCCGATGCGGGGTTCATACATGATGCCGCGGCTATTCCATCCGCCTCTCGGAAGGGTGCCGTTATTGGCAAAGGTCATGCCGTTGAGACGATTGCCTGTGCCGGGGACGATGTTGCCACTGGTATCGATCGTTACCGCGTCTGCCGGGTTATAAGCCGACGGCGTAAAGAGAGCGATTTGGTTCAATTTGTCGTACTGCGGCGGAATGAAGACGAAGCGCATACCGTAGTCAAAGGTAAAACGGCGAGAGACTTGCCATGTGTCCTGGCCATAGAACTCCACCTGGTTATATCGGAAGTAACCGGTTGGTCTGGCACTCGACTGATCAAAGTTCAGGAAAGAGCCGAGCAGTGCGCTGGCAAAGGGAGATCCACTGTTGGGTGCACTAGCACTGAGACAGCCGGTGGCGCTGGTGGAGCAGCTGTCGAAGCTGAACTGGCCATTGGAGTTGCCGTAGCTGATCTGGTCCTTGCGCGCACGTTGATAGAACAAGCCTACCTTCACCGTGTGGCTATGTGCACTCCAGGTCAGATTGTCGTTGATATCGATCGTCGTTGTGGCTTGGCGCCAGGGTGTTGAACCGAAGTAGGTAAAAGGATAAGTCTGTCCATTGCCGTTGAAGGACAGATCCGGGATCGACGTCTGCGGGGTGACCGGGAAGAGCAAGGGCAGGTTGATGTTGTTTGCGCCGACAGTGATGTTGCCGTTAACTCCTTCGACCTGAGAATGGTAGACGCTGGGTCCAACGGTGAGCTCATTGAGCAGCGTTGGTCGCAGCGTGCTGGTCAGGTCAACGGAGAGGTTCCATCCCGGCTGATTATTGGAGCAGCCCCCTGCAATCTGCAACGATCCAAGACACTGTAAACCGAACGAGCCCATTGGCCCTGTCTGCGTGTCCTGATTATTGATATAGCGGACGAAGATGCGCTCGGAAGAAGAGATCAGGTAATCCACGCGGCCGATGTACTCGGTACGTGGGTGCGAGTAGGAGAGCGGATCCTGCCGGTTGTAGGTGTTGTTGTTGGAAACGTTGGGCGTCGGATAGAGATCCAGAATCTTCTGAATCTCTGCAAATGTTGCCTGTGCCGAGGCCGGAAGCACCGTCGGATCAATCTTGTTGCCTGCGAACGGAAGGCCGGTGGTTGGGTCAAATATCTGGATCGCGTTACCGCTGCTATCGACGCTCTGCGAAAAATCTCCCTGACGCTCGAGCGTTGATGGGGTGCGGTACTGGGATAACCCACCTGGTACCAGCTGGCGGTAGAACTCATTCGAAAAGAAGAAGAATAGTTTGTCGCGCTTGATCGGACCCCCGATCTGGTAACCGACGGTGTTGTAACGATAAAGCTGCTTGGGGGTGCCATTGTGATTGCTCACCCAGTCATTCGCATTAAATCCTTCATGACGGTGGAAGTAATGTACGTTACCGTGAAAGTCATTCGTCCCGCCACGTGAAGTCACGATGATGGACCCGCCGCCCGCCTTGCCGAACTCCGCCTGGTAGTTCGAGGTAAGCACTTTAACCTCGGCGATGGCGTCCGTGTTGAGGGTCACCTGGGTGCCGCCGTTGTTGCCGGTATCGACGTTCGAAGACCCATCCAGGGTAAATTCGTGCTGGTTGGTGCGGGTTCCATTGATGCTATAGGTATCGACGCCGCCGGTACCGGAGACACCAAAACTTCCGACTCCCGAAACCCCCGGGACGACCCGAATGATGTCGAGTACATTGCGACCATTGAGCGCGATATCATTAAGCTGCTTTCCTGTAATCAGGTCTGAGCGCTCGCCGGAGTTGGCTTGGATCTGAAGCTGACCTGTATTGGCACTCACGGTCACGGTAGTCACCGCGGCTCCCACTTTGAGCGTGAAAATGCCGGCGTTCAGTCGATCGGCCGAGCTTAGAATCACTCCATCCTTCTTGAAGGTCTCGAACCCGCTCGCCTCGACCGTCAGACTATAGGTGGCCGCGGGGAGGTTCGGCAGTGAAAAGGTGCCGTTGGAACTGGAGGTCACGGTGCGGGTAATGCCAAGACTGGAGGCGATAGCCGTGATTGTCGCCCCGGGAACGATGGCCCCAGTTGTGTCCTGAATAGAACCGAGAATTGTGCCGGAAGTCACCTGCGCGAAAGATGGCAGACAACAGCTCAGTGCCATCGCCAGGCAGATAAATAGGACCTCGCAAATTTTTGAAGTGGTCGCACCTCTGCTTGGAGGGGTTAGGCGGCGATTCGCGATACTTTCTCTGAATTTAACGGCAAAACTAGACGGTGTCTTAGGTTGACTCATTTTCGGCGTCCTTTAGAACGACAATGGAATGTGCCTTAAACCCTCAACCAGGAAATCGGTTTCAGAAACCGCAACCAGAAACTATAAGCACGGCCAATGTAGCCTGTCAACTCCTCTTCACAATTGTGAAAAGCACAAGATGATCCGGCCCCTTGGAATGCACTTCTATATCTATTGACTTAACTGATGGTGAGAAGTGATCAATCCAATTGCAGTTGTCGATGAAATATGTATGTCATGAAATGCAAGCGACGTACGTAGCTTGCATGTGCCTTTGACACCATGATCGCCCCAGAGCGGTGCCATGCTACCACTCATGCAGGAAAGAGCGTGCTCTGCGGAAAAGACTTCATCTTCACGCAACAATCTCCCGCGAAATCTCCGCGCTCACATCTCGGAAGGGTCCCAACGTTTCCGATAATTCCAAAGAATCCAAGACTCTACCGTGATATTCTCTGACACGCGAAGACGTCTCTTGCCCCTTCGATCACCGTCTCGACAGCATTTGCGTGTAGAAAGATGCAACTTTTTACTCAGGAGCCTCGTTGGCCGGGCGCACGATTTGGTGATTAGTGAATAGTCCTGAAAGAAGGAATATCGAATGATTTACACGATGAGGGATGTGGCACAACGAGCTGGCGTCTCACCGACGACGGTATCGCGCGTCCTCAATAATACGCATTACATTTCTGACGAGACCAAGACGCGCGTTCTCGAAGTCGTCCAGGAACTCAACTACTTTAAGAACGTTCATGCACGGAGGCTTGCAACTGGCAAGAGTGATTTGTTTGGACTAGTAATTTCTGACATTGCAAATCCCTTCTTTCCGGAAGTTATCCGTGGATTTCAGACCGCCGCATGGGATCGTGGATTCGACACCTTACTGCTGAATACGGAATACAGCCCCGAGCGGACGCAATCTATAGTCCGTAAGCTTGTAGAGAGTGACGTTCGCGGTGTGGCTATTATGACCTCGTCGATCGATAACACCGCCACCCATGAACTGACCAGCGCAGGTATCGGGGTTGTTTTTAGTAATTTGTGCTCTGCTGACAAGTTCATGAGCAACATTAGTGTGGATTACAGCAGAGGGATTTCTCAAGCTATTGAACATGTCGCGCAACTCCGACATCAGCGAGCTGCTGTGATCGCTGGTCCCGTGGGAAATCGTACTGCAACAACTATTATGCGAGGCTTAGTAGCCGGATTAACCCGACGGGGGATGAAACCATTTCCTGTGTTGCATTCCAATTACCGGGTGGATGCCGGCGCTTCGGCTGTAAAGGAGATTCTTCATGCGCCGAAGACTCCGACTGTGATCTTTTGCGGAAGTGATCTTATAGCCATGGGGGCGATGAGCGCTCTTGAAGAAGCCGGGGTCAAGATTCCGGAAGATATTTCGATCGTGGGAATTGACAATATATCTTTTGCCACCTTGGCCCGTCCTCCGCTGACTACAATCAACGTTCCCCGCGAGCAGCTCGGGACTACAGCATTTCATGCACTCGAGCGAATCATACAACTTAAGCGTCATAAGGGCACGGAGTACACGTTAAAGACGGAATTAGTCGTTCGCAAATCCACTGCGCCCGCTCGACGCAGTTAGCGTTTGAACCTCGAGTCACGGCGGCTGGACTGAGCCGGAACCCTCTGTTACCATTCCCCGGAAATCGATTTTAGAAATCGCCACCAGAAAGCAAGAGCACCGTTTTTTGCGATCGGTTCAGACACGAAGGCAAGCCGCGACGGGTGTGGGATTTTCTTCAGCAACAGGTCGGATCAACCTCCGGATAAGAAAGACCCGGTGGGGGTCACTTTGAATCCATTGCAAATAACAAAGAATTGGCCTGCAATGCAGCGGGCCATCTTGGGAATTGCGGGGCTCGCATTAAGCGCTACCATTGCGCACTCCCAGGCTGTTCCAGTCGTGACAGGCGATGCACGAGTCGACAAATTGCTAAGCGAAATGACGCTCCAAGCTGATGCTCATTCACGGCACGCATGAGGATCCTAATGTGTATCAGGGTGAAGCGGGCTACCTCGGCGGCGTTCCACGTCTCGGCATTTCAGGCCTGCGCTTTGCCGACGGCCCCCCGGGAGTACTGACGCGCCATCCCTCCCAGGCTGAGACAGCCACAATGGGTGTTGCAGCGACCTTCAGCGTGAAGGATGCGAAGGAAAATGGCATCGTCATCGGTCGCGAAGACCGCGCGCTGGGCATCGACGTCTCGCTTCAGCCGTTCGTCAATATCGATCGCGACCTCGAGTTTGACCGCGGCTACAACACGTTTGGCGAGGACGCATTCCTTACCAGCCAGATCAGCGCTGCGGAAATCGAGGGCATCCAGTCTCAGCACGTCATGGCGCAAGCGAAACACTTTGTGGGTTACGACTCCGGCAGTACCAGCACCTACATCGACGAACAGACACTCCACGAGGTCTACGTGGCGCCGTTCGACGCCGCAGTTAAGGCCGGTGTCTCGTCCATCATGTGTTCCTATAACCGGATCAACGGTACGTTTGCCTGCGACAATCAGTCCACTCTCACTAAAATCCTGCGCGACGAAATCGGCTTCAAAGGCTTCGTTACCTCCGACTGGGGCGCAACCCACGCGGTCACGTTTATCAATTCCGGCCTCGATGTGGAGATGCCCGGCGAGCCCGCGCCTAATGACAGCGGCGTCTCGTTCTTCGATGCTCAACCTGCGCCACCTCCCAAACCATTAAATCCTGCCGGCGGTGAAACGACGGATGACGACATGACGGACATGTATGGCGGACATATTCCAGAGGAACCGGTATTGCCACACGAAGACGGAGGCGACGTTGGCGTAAAGCTGAGTCCTGAAAAGATGCCCGAAGCCCTCAAGGACGGCAAAGTCAACGAGGCGGCCATCACCCGCGCTGCAGGACGCGTGCTCTACGAGATTGTCCGCTTCGGTTACATGAACGGCCTGTCCAAGCACGAGGTAACGGAGCAAGCCATCGAGGCAAACGCTAAGGTTATCGAAAAAACCGGTGAGGACGCTGCCGTGCTGTTGAAGAATGAAGATGGCGTACTGCCTCTGAAATCCACCGATCTCAACTCCGTAGTGCTGATAGGCCCCACCGCTGGCCAGATCGACTCAATCGGTATCAACGGCGAACGCTCCGTCGGATTGCCATCGCGCCAGGTCGGCCCCCTCACTGCAATGAGGAAAATCTCCGGCAACTCAAATATCAGCTTTGCCGTAGACGACGATATGACCGGCACTACAATTCCGGCTGGCGCACTGAGTCATGATGGCAAGCCAGGGCTGGAGCGCACGAGTGCTGGCGAATCGCAGACAGATCCAATACTCAACTTCACCTCGAAGAATGGCACTGCCCTGCCCCCCAACTCCACAGTGATATGGAGAGGCACTCTCACCGTTCCTCATGCCGGCAACTATTGGCTTTATCTTCAGGCGCTTGGCACCAACGCCCGCATCTCCCTCAACGGCAAGCGCTTGGCCGGCACTGGCGCATTGCAGGGCGGCGTGCACGGAGACATTCTGCAGGCCAACCAGGACAATGTCTTTCCCACTACGGACGGCCTCGATAACGTACGCTGCGCCGTTGACCTCACCGCTGGTCCACATACGATCGAGATCAGCATCGGGCCTGACAGTTCCAACGCACCCGTGCAAGTGCGGCTCAACTGGTACACACCGGAGCAGCGTAAGGCCGACCACGAGGCTGCCATCGCCGCGGCTAAGAACGCCAAGATCGCCGTGGTGTTTTTATGGACACGCCTTGAGCCCGTCTTCGGCCTGCCCGGTGGGCAAAACAAACTGGTCGAGGATGTAGCCGCAGTCAACCCCAACACCGTCGTCGTCCTCAACACGAGCCAGCCTGTTGCGCTACCCTGGGTCGATAAGGTGAAGGCGGTCCTCGAAATGTGGTGGCCAGGTGACGAGGGCGGATGGTCCACGGCCAATCTCCTGCTGGGTAAGACCAGTCCCGCCGGACGCTTGCCCGTAACTTGGGGTAAAAGCCTCACCGACTACCTTGCCACCGACCCCAAGTATCCGGAGCGCTCTCACAAAGGTATCGACGGAAAGACGACCTACTCTGAAGGTGTGAACGTAGGCTACCGCTGGTTCGATAAGGAGAATATCGATCCGCTCTTCGCCTTTGGCCACGGCCTTACCTACACCACGTTTGAGTACTCTGGCCTAAAGGTTGAAAGGGCCAACGACGGAGGCCTCAACGTGAACGTCAGCATCAAGAACACCGGTAAAATGGACTCCGATGAAGTGCCGCAGGTCTACCTGAGCGCGCCTAACGAAATCCCCGCCGGAGTCCAGTTCCCGGTGCGGGCTCTCGTTGCTTTTGACCGCGTGCACATCGCCTCGGGCCAATCGAAAGCCGTGACTCTCCACGTTGTGCCCAGGCAGTTGCAGTACTGGTTCACAGCCGGATCAAAATGGGTCACCGCCAGCGGCAAGCGCACCGTGAGCGTCGGCACTTCTTCGCGTGACTTGCGTCTCGAGGGAACCATTTACTAACAGCTGCCCACATTCTCTCGCATAGATTGTTCGCCCGGATCGTATCGCGACGATCTCATCATCAGGCTATCCAGCCTGTTTTGTTTTCTGGAGATGTCACGTTCGTCGATCTCGAACGGATACTGCCGGAACCTGAAGCAATATTCAACAGTTCATGCCGTCTGCCTCTCTCATCTTTGGTTCGGTCTCTGCTCTTCCCAAACGCACCGATTCGAGGGACGCCTCGTTGTGCCCCTCATCGAAGGCCATCAGCAGAATTGCAGTCAGTGCCAGCAGAATGCCGAAAAGATTCAGGCGGGTTGGCAACCCATGGTACAGAAGGAGAGACAGGACGATAGTTATAACAGGGAAAAGACCGTTCACCATGGGTACGACAATAATTGCCTTGCCAAGACGAATGGCATAGACGAAGAGGAGGCATCCCCATGCGTTCAGACTCTGAATAAATGCAGTCAGAGGAGCACCCTTGAGTCCCAAATTGATTGGGACCGAGAAGTCTGTCATCCAGAGGGCGATGGGGCTGAGCATCAAGCCAGTCAGTGTCATGTAAAAAAAGAGATCTTCTGAGGAGATTGACTGCGCAGAAGACTTCATGAAATATGCCTGCACTCCCCAGAGCAGAAAGATCAGAATCGAGAGAATGAGCCAAAGATGGCCATGCACAGGACTCGAGTCAGGTTCTTGCAACGCGAGCAGGAAAATTGCCGGCATGGACAATAAGATGCCCAGGGTCGCGATGCCTCGTGCTCGCTCCCGGAGCAGTGTCGCAGAGAGAAGAATCGTAACCGCGGGTGAAAGACAGATGATCGGAAAGATGATGTACGCCGGTCCCCTGGTCAAAACCCAAAAGAGGAGCAAT
>Ga0207086_1065_pt1 | contig 25869 bp, 27 predicted proteins | sample Alteio_BWMinHeat_54_FD_153540 | JGI IMG/M metagenome (GOLD analysis project Ga0207086, IMG submission 153540) | Enriched cells from forest soil in Barre Woods Harvard Forest LTER site, Petersham, Massachusetts, United States -... | ecosystem: Environmental > Terrestrial > Soil > Temperate forest >... | reverse complement strand
GTACCCAATCCCGCCGTGCCGAAGCTAACGCGTTAAGCGATCCGCCTGGGGAGTACGGTCGCAAGGCTGAAACTCAAAGGAATTGACGGGGGCCCGCACAAGCGGTGGAGCATGTGGTTTAATTCGACGCAACGCGAAGAACCTTACCTGGGCTCGAAATGTAGTGGACCGGGGTAGAAATATCCCTTCCTAGCAATAGGCTGCTATATAGGTGCTGCATGGCTGTCGTCAGCTCGTGTCGTGAGATGTTGGGTTAAGTCCCGCAACGAGCGCAACCCTTATTACCAGTTGCTACCATTTAGTTGAGCACTCTGGTGAGACCGCCTCGGATAACGGGGAGGAAGGCGGGGATGACGTCAAGTCCTCATGGCCTTTATGTCCAGGGCTACACACGTGCTACAATGGCCGGTACAAACCGTCGCAAACCCGTGAGGGGGAGCTAATCGGAAAAAGCCGGCCTCAGTTCGGATTGGAGTCTGCAACTCGACTCCATGAAGCTGGAATCGCTAGTAATCGCAGATCAGAACGCTGCGGTGAATACGTTCCCGGGCCTTGTACACACCGCCCGTCACATCACGAAAGTGGGTTGCACTAGAAGCAGGTGAGCCAACCGCAAGGGGGCAGCCTTCCAAGGTGTAATTCATGATTGGGGTGAAGTCGTAACAAGGTAGCCGTAGGAGAACCTGCGGCTGGATCACCTCCTTTCTAAGAGAGAACGTCATGGCATTCTTATGTATCTGCGATAGCAGACGGCCAAAAGCCGCGCATAAGAAGTGCCATACACCCCTCTGTCGAGTCCATGACTCGTATAGAGGGAGCCTGAATCAAGCCATCTCTGCTTCTTCAAAGTTCAATAACGATGGTCATGGCCGGCGTAGCCGGTCAGCATGTTCAACCTGGTCCTCGAAACTTTCTCGAGTACGTGAAGACGAGCAGTCGGGCTCAGCCTGGCGCCTTGGTAAAGGTAAGGCGTGAGTTATCTGGGCAGGAATGCCGGGCCTGTAGCTCAGTTGGTTAGAGCGCACCCCTGATAAGGGTGAGGTCGGTAGTTCGAATCTACCCAGGCCCACCATATCTTCTAAGTTGGGGCTGTAGCTCAGCTGGGAGAGCACCTGCTTTGCAAGCAGGGGGTCAGGAGTTCGATCCTCCTCAGCTCCACCAAACTTCGTACAAGAGACTGCCTGAAGATGGATATCTCAAATAGAACATAGATATCAATCTTTGGGCAGAGCCGAACGCAAGATCGTTTCGGCATGTTCGATTCGCCTGAGGGCGAGCATCTGCGAAAGCTGATGCCTGGATGTTTGACAACGAAATCGATTGGGTAATTTATTACAAGGCTGAGCAAGGCTTTGTTTCGCAGATCTAAGTAAGACTGCGGGCTAAGTCATGTTCAAGTTGAGTGTCTTTAGAATATTTAAGAAGTTTATTGAATAAGTGGCGTGACTGTCTGTATGCGTAAGTTGCATGCCAGATAAGACGGCCACTAAGGCGGCAATATTACATAGATTTAGTTCCTGCATGGAATTAATTCTATGGTCAAGCTACTAAGGGCGCACGGTGGATGCCTTGGCAGAAACAGGCGATGAAGGACGTGGCAAGCTGCGAAAAGCTTCGGGGAGCCGCACACAGGCGTTATATCCGAAGATGTCCGAATGGGGAAACCCACTTGAGCAAACCTCAAGTACGACCCGCTGAATACATAGGCGGGTACGAGCGAACCCAGGGAAGTGAACCATCTCAGTACCTGGAGGAAAAGAAAGAAATCTCGATTCCGAAAGTAGTGGCGAGCGAAATCGGAACAGCCCAAACCCGTTGCATTTCGGTGTATCGGGGGTTGTAGGGTCTGCAACAGTAGAGTTACCAATCCGGTAGTTAGTCGAATTCTCTGGAAAGGGAATCCATAGAGCGTGACAGGCGCGTAGACGAAAACTATCCGGACTCGAAGCAGATACCTGAGTAAGGCGGGGCACGTGAAACCCTGCTTGAATCCACGGAGACCATTCCGTAAGGCTAAATACTAGTTTCTGACCGATAGTGAACCAGTACCGTGAGGGAAAGGCGAAAAGCACCCCTGTTAGGGGAGTGAAAAGTACCTGAAACCGTGTGCCTACAAGCAGTGGGAGGGCTATGCGCGCAAGCGAATGCCTGACCGCGTGCCTATTGCATAATGAGCCGGCTAGTTATTCTTGTCAGCAAGGTTAAGCGTAAGCGAGCCGAAGCGAAAGCGAGTCTGAATAGGGCGTTAAGTTGGCGGGAATAGACGCGAAGCGGGATGATCTACCCTTGGCCAGGTTGAAGGTGAGGTAACACTCACTGGAGGACCGAACCGGTGTTTGTTGAAAAAAGCTCGGATGAGCTGAGGGTAGGGGTGAAAGGCTAATCAAATTCCGTGATAGCTCGTTCTCTCCGAAATAGCTTTAGGGCTAGCCTCGGATGATTTGCTGTGGTGGTAGAGACCTGGATGGACTAGGGGGCTTTCCGGCTTACTGAATCCAACCAAACTGCGAATGCCACAGACAACCAGTCCGGGAGTCAGACAGTGGGGGCTAAGCTCCATTGTCGAGAGGGAAACAGCCCAGACCGCCTGCTAAGGTCCCCAAGTTACAGTTAAGTGGGAAAGGAAGTCGGAACGCCCAGACAGCCAGGAGGTTGGCTTAGAAGCAGCCATCCTTTAAAGAAAGCGTAATAGCTCACTGGTCAAGCGGTCCGGTGCCGACAATACAACGGGGCTAAAACTGTACACCGAAGCAGCGGATGCACACCTATGGTGTGCGTGGTAGGAGAGCATTCTCAACAGCTGTGAAGCCAGACTGAGAAGACTGGTGGAGCGTTGCGAAGAGACCCTGCCGGCATAAGTAGCGATAATGAATGTGAGAACCATTCACGCCGAAAGTCTAAGGTTTCCTGAGGAAGGTTAATCCGCTCAGGGTTAGGCGGTCCCTAAGGTGAGGCCGAAAGGCGTAGCTGATGGACATCCGGTTAATATTCCGGACCTCCCAACTCTCGTTTGACGATGGGGAGACGCAGAAGGATAAGCAGGGCCTCCTATGGCTATGGGGCTTGATGCGTGTAAGCTGGTTTGCTTAGGTAAATCCGGGCAGACTTAACAGTGAGACGCAAAACAGTAGGGTGTATACCCGAAAGCTGCTGAGTTCACGCTGCCGAGAAAATCCTCTAAGGAGAGTAGTTGGGAACCGTACCCCAAACCGACACAGGTAGACGAGGAGAATATCCAAAGGCGCTCGAGTGAAAGCTTGTTAAGGAACTCGGCAAATTAGACCCGTAACTTCGGGAGAAGGGTCGCCCACCTCTGGTGGGCCGCAGTGAAACGCATACGGCGACTGTTTAACAAAAACACAGGTCTCTGCTAAGTCGAAAACGACGTATAGGGGCTGACGCCTGCCCGGTGCCGGAAGGTTAAAAGGAGAGGTTAGCCGCAAGGCGAAGCTTTGAATTGAAGCCCCGGTGAACGGCGGCCGTAACTATAACGGTCCTAAGGTAGCGAAATTCCTTGTCGGGTAAGTTCCGACCTGCACGAATGGCGTAACGATCGTATGACTGTCTTAACGAGTTGCTCGGCGAACTTGTAGTACCGGTGAAGATGCCGGTTACCCGCAGCTAGACGGAAAGACCCCGTGCACCTTTACTACACCTTAACTATGAATTATGACTCTCACTGCGCAGGATAGGTGGGAGGCTTTGATCCCAGGCTTTCGGGCTTGGAGGAGCCAACGGTGAGATACCACCCTGTGAGTGTTGTGATTCTAACCTACTCCCGTGATCCGGGAGAGGGACATAGTTAGGCGGGTAGTTTGACTGGGGCGGTCGCCTCCTAAATTGTATCGGAGGCGCGCGAAGCTACTCTCAGACTGTTTGGAAATCAGTCGTCGAGTGCAAAGGCATAAGAGTGGTTAACTGTGAGACCTACAAGTCGAGCAGATGCGAAAGCAGGCCTTAGTGATCCGGTGGTTCTGTATGGAAGGGCCATCGCTCAACGGATAAAAGGTACGCCGGGGATAACAGGCTGATCATTGCCAAGAGTTCATATCGACGCAATGGTTTGGCACCTCGATGTCGGCTCATCGCATCCTGGAGCTGTAGAAGGTTCCAAGGGTTAGGCTGTTCGCCTATTAAAGCGGTACGTGAGCTGGGTTCAGAACGTCGCGAGACAGTTCGGTCCCTATCTGCTGTGGGCGTAGGAGATTTGAAGAGGGCTGTCCTTAGTACGAGAGGACCGGGATGGACGAACCTCTTGTGTTCCAGTTGTCATGCCAATGGCACGGCTGGGTAGCGAAGTTCGGTTGTGATAACCGCTGAATGCATATAAGCGGGAAGCACGCTCTAAGATGAGATCTCCCTGAAGGGTCCAGGAAGACCACCTGGTTGATAGGCTGGATGTGGAAGCGCAGTAATGCGTGTAGCTTACCAGTACTAATCGCCCGTTCGGCTTGTCCATAGAATTAATTCTGTGCAGTAATGCCGCAGAAGATTCTCAACAAGCCTTGTAAATACGCTTGGTCAAAGTAATACGATTCAAGGGAAATATTCCCGATCGATTTCGTTGTGAGATATTAGGTTGGATAATGGCGCCAGTTTGCCGTTTTCGCGTCCGGGAGAAACAGCCCGTTTTTAGACGCTACCTGGCTGCGGGAGAAAAAGCCCGCCAAGCGCCGCCCAAGTTTTTAAGGCGTCGAGACCTTGCAAGTAACGCTTAGGCTCGGCTCAAGGCATGAATGCTTTGAAAACGCCTCAGTTTGCCGGTGACCATACTGCGAGGGTCACACCCGTTCCCATCCCGAACACGGAAGTTAAGCCTCGCTGGGCCGATGGTACTGCACGAGAAATTGTGTGGGAGATTAGGTGATCGCCGGCATTAGTCTTAAAGAAAGCCCGCTCTTCGGAGCGGGCTTTTTGTATTTGGCCACCATTTCTAATTTGTCCAGGTCTCTTTCCAGAGTTGTCATCCTGAGCGAAGCGCGCACCCGAAGAGCCTGCCCTGAGCTTGCCGAAGGGATCTGCTGTTTCTTCCCGCTCGGCAATAGATTGAAGTGAGCGCTTTACCGTACCTGGGCTGTTACCACTTGAAGGTACCCTTGGCCGGCACCCGAAGTCAGGAACCGAAATGTACCATTGGTTTCGCAGGCAGGCTGTATCCCGTCACCGCCGATGTCTATCTCTTGGAGCAGCCTGCCGTCGGTGCGTGAAAGCTCCGCAATTCGCGTGGACGGTCGAGTAGCTACGCCAAGAACCTTCCCTTGCGAATCCATCATTTCCTTATCGTTTTCAAGAATAGTTGCCAGACGCACTTTCCAACTCAATGCGTCGTTTGAGGGAAGAAAAGCCTCGAGCACCATGTTGTCCGGCAGGTGAGGAATCACGGAATGAAGTACTTCACGCTCGCTGAGTTCGACAATGGGTAGGCCGGAGGTTTCAAGCGGGACCAGAAGCAGATGATCACCTGAAGGAAAGAACTTTGACATGGAAATCAGGAGAGTTGGGGAATAGTTACTTGTCCCACGGACCGCTGCGGGCATTTGGGCCGCCCTCATCACGAAATCGCTGGCATTCAGCCGCAGTTCCCTGATCGGAGTCCCATCCGCACCGACGAGGTTAAGGGCCATGCCGTGGTTCAGCCGATCCTCGGAGACCAGCAGGATGTTTCCAGATGGAAAAACACCCAGGACAAGCGGGTTCAGGTCGTGTCCCAACACCACAGTAGCGACGAGGAAGCCCTCCTTATCAAATGCCAGTATCAACGGGGAACTCGACCTCTGTGCCTGCTTCGCGGACTTGCTTTCAGCATTGACCAGTACGTATACACGTCCGTTACCCACGAAAATGGATTTCGGCATCGAGATATCGGCAAACCCGGGAGCTGAGCGCCACGGGAAGCTGGTCACGGTCCCATCGGCGTGAATCGCCAGCAGAGCCAACCTATCACGATTCAGCGCGTAACCATTAATCAAGGTGTAGATACTTCCGTCGTCACTGCAGTCGAGCCTTCCGACGATCATCGGTGCCACGCCCAAATCCTCTACGGCTCTTGGATTCGAGAACTCCAATTTAGGTGCTGCACTGGCCTTCCCGGCTGCCGTGTCCTGAGCTTGGGAGCAAGCCACGGCAAGGAGGCAGATCAAAACAAGATCCTGAAGCCTCCTCATGACTTAGGACTCCCGCCCCGAGTTTTCTTGAAACATAGAATCATCCTAACCCGCATCTGAGAAGCAAAATGAATCCCCAGAACCTGGCCACACTATCTCTGCCCAGTACGTCCACGAATCGTCGGATTGATCTTCACCTCGGAAACGCGGGCATAGCCGGGTGGCGCATCGAAGAGAGCTGGATCGAGCCGATCGGTACTGAGCGCGGTAATCCTTTGTTTGCGGGTGTCTGTGTACTCATGGACGCTGCCGTCAGTATTCTTCACCCATGCGTGAGTTGTCGTGACAGTATCTGCGCGATAGCTGCCGGTCATCGCAGGACCGCTCGATTTGAGAATGATTCGATAGTTGATCGGCTGCGAACCGGAAGACGTAAGATCAACAGACTGCGTTTTAGGCCCTTCGAATTCTGCAAAAGGATTGCACCCCCGCAGTTGCTGATACTCCGGAATCTCGATGTACCAGCCATCGGTGAACTCTTCACGCTTTTCGGCGTTGGCTCCAGCACTTGGCTCCCGTTTGCTATGAATCTTGTAATGATGCGCAACGCGGCCGAAGATGAGTCTCGTTTCACCCGTGTCAACGACTTCTATCGTAATCGTCAGCGTCTCGGGTTGTTCTTTTGTTTTGGCGACAGCGGCTTCGTATTCTGCGCGTGTAGGTCCTTTAGGCAGGGAGTAAACGGAATACATCTGATGGTCGAGATCGACGGTAATGTTCTGCTTCAGATCGCACTGCCCAATTATGGCGAATCGCGGACCGTAGGTCTTGCCCTGCCCGTTTCCAACATAATTCTGTCCAGGAGCGCGGCTGCGCTGATCGTGAATCATCAGCGTAGAACTGTGTTGCATGACATGGCCCGTGGGACCTGTCGACTCAAAACTGGTGGTCAACGTAAGATCAGAAGCCAGCATCGGCAAACTGGTCAGTCCCAGGAACGCAATGGAAAGAACACGCCACATGTTTTCTGCAGACCGAGAGTAGTATGAAACAACATGTCAAGCCCTTCGCCGCAAAATAAATCCTAACCTGCTCATTGCAAAGACTAAATACCTCGCTCTGTTTGGCAGGGAATAATGCATGATTACGATAAAATAGAAACAGACCAAGCAAGCCTGCCGGAAAAATCCGGCAGGCTTTTTTATTTTTCGGAAATAGAGTCCATGGAATCAAATATTTGCGAGTAACCCTCAGTTCTGCTGATAGTTAGCGGCATCTTTCGATAAGCGTGTATTTTCAATCAGATCCCAACATCCCAGGGGTAGGTAAGCCCTCCAAAGCTAATCCAAGGAGAAGTAGCCATGGTTTCCGAGTGCCAACACGTCTTGCCCGGTGGAAAGAAGTGCCGCGCCATCGCTCTGCGAGGCAAGACACTCTGTCACCATCACATCCCCAATCGCAAGCGGCGAGCCCCACGGCCTTATGCCGTGCGGCAGACCAGCCTCCTCGGTCCGCTTCCCGAGATCACGAACCGCCAGGAACTGCAATACGCACTCTCCCGAACCATTCAGGCACTCGCCAATAACTCCATCAGTGTCTATCGTGCGCAGGCTTTGATCACTACTTTGCAACTCGCAGCCAAAACACTGTGAGCACGGTAGTCTAAGTCTGATGAACAAATACAAAGCGATCTTCGCTGCACTTACGGCAATGGCCGTATCAACTGGAAGCGCCGTGACCCACCACCCCGGACAATCTGTGCCGCTGTGCTCGCACATCGGCCTGAGCGCAAGCTATCTGGCCGAGGCTGAACCGGGTAAAGGACCGGGATTTTTATTTGTAATCAAGAACGATACAAATAAGGACATTCGACTCGCCGAGCCTGTACCTTCGAGCGCACACTGGTACGCGCATGTCGGCGAGAAGTGGCTATGGCGCGCCTCCAGCGGATCGGGCGGAAGCTTTGTCGATGCCTACAACGAAAAAGGCGAGGTCTTTGCCTATCAGCCGAAAGAGTTGCCGCAGCATGCCGTATACATGACTGTTCCGGCGCATGGATCGCATGAATGGACCGAGGCCGTTCGCGACCATCCGACAATTGCGTACCGTCCTAGTTGCGCCATCTGCAATTACCCCGGAGAGCGCGAATATCGTGCCGTCTTTGCGTATGCGTATGTGCCGCATCCTCAGGAACATACGGAGGGATTGCTGGCCTGTGGATTGCGCTCTGGCCCGGTTGTAATGCCGCCACTGGCAGTCCCTCGCGCAGCGGGAAAGTAGAGACCGGACGACTACCTTGCGTATATAAAAATTGTGCGACAGGTGGCCTTTCTCTCCACTTCCTGCGTCTATCGCAGTGGAAGCGCTCATCCGGATGATGCGATGGACGCAACCCAGCACGCCGGATGGTGTCTGAGGAAGTGTTGGAGGAATTACATACTATGAAGAAAACACTCTGTACGATCGCGCTTACTGGCCTGCTCGGGCTTGGAATGACGGCATTCGCGCAGGACCAATCAGCAACTCCGCCGCCGATGCAAGGGCCAATGCATCAAAGGATGGACCCTGAAAGTCAACTAGCTCATCTGACGAAGACTTTGAATCTTACTTCCGAACAGCAGACCCAGATCAAGCCGCTGCTTGAAAATCAGCAGCAGCAGATGATGCAGCTTCATCAGGATCAGTCGCTTTCGCGCGCGGACAAAATGACGAAGGCGAAAAGCCTGCGCGACGATACGACCAGTAAGATTGAAGCCGTGTTGAATGATCAGCAGAAACAGAAGTACGAAGCCATGCAGCAGAAGATGCAGGAACGGATGCAGCAAAAGATGCAGGGCGGATCTCAGCCACAGGCTCAACCTCAGCAGTAATACGTGCCTGACCTTGTTACAAAAAGACCGCCTCCTTCGGGCGGTCTTTTCTCTGCCTGTAAATTGGTTACTGCGAAGGCGGATGCACTACGGTCGCGCCGGGCTGCTGCACTGCATCGGCGTGGAACTTCTGGTAGTCGTTGTCGGTCACTGCAATGTCTGCGCGAAAACCAATCACTCCGATGGCATGCGCGACAATGTGGGCTTGTGCATCGATCGGCAGCCACAGTTCGTTATTGACAAGCTTCTGGTCGAAGGTGAAAGTACTGCCTTTGCCGACAGAAAACAATCCGAAGCCGAGATGAAAGTTATCGTCGAAGCGGGCGATCATGCGGCGTACCTCGCGGTCGTTCTCATCAACCCAGATCGTGCCGGAGAGCTTCTTTGAGGCATCCTCTGCCATGCCGTGGGTCTTGGCGTGTGGATCGCCGACAAAGTCGAACGCGATTACGTTACGGTTATCCATCTGCTCTCGGCGTGGGTTTGACACTTTCATGATCTGAAGCAGACGGCTGACACTTACCTCATTTTTATCCAGAGACTGGCCTGGCGGCGTCTTGGTCGCCTTGTCTACATCTTTTTCAACGTGCTCCTGCTCTTTCTTTTGCTCGCTCGCGCTTAGCTCTTTGCCATTCTTCTTGATCTGGCGTTGAATTTGGTGGCCGTTTACGAAGAAGATGTCGTTTTCTTCGCTCTCGTTTTTCTTGATATTGCCGTTCTTGTCCAGCTCATGCGTGACCACCACTTCGTGGTAGGTGTAGTTCTCGCGCACCTGGTCAAGTTTGTGCTGATGGTCTTCGACCTGTTTCATGAGCGTGGGCACATCCGGCAATGGCGGCTGTGTCGTCTGCGCAAAGGCAGCCGTCATCGTGCAGGCAAAGACCAGCAACAAAAAAGAAAGCTTCATGAGCGTCACTCTATCCTTTTTCAATATCTCAAGGTACGCTGGTACGGTCTGGTTCGTTCTCATAGAGGGACGTTCGGCACTCAAAAAAGAGAGGCCTCGAGAGGTAATGGCTACATGTTGTACTTCTTACTGAGATGGTTTCTGAACGCACTGGCTCTGCTGATTGTCGCCTGGCTTGTACCGGGCTTTAGGGTAGCGAATTTTCCGTCGGCTCTTATCGCTGTGATTGTAATAGGCCTGCTCAATGTCACACTCGGTTTGCTGCTGAAACTGATCACGTTGCCGCTGGCAATTCTTACTCTAGGACTGTTTTTCCTGGTCATCAATGCGTTCATTCTCAGGCTGGCAAGCGGGGTTGTTCCGGGGTTCTATGTGAATAGTTTTGGAGCGGCGTTCATTGGCGCAGCCGTGCTGGCGCTTCTCCACATGCTGTTTGCGGCAATGTCGACTAGCTCTTCTGTGAACTAGCCCGTTCCCTATAGGCGCTTAGCTCTGCACTCTGGTCGCAATGACAAGCTTTCATGCGAATCCATACATTCGCTGCTACCTGCTTGTCCGATACCACCTAGGGCTTTTCCGGTTCGGTCGATTCCGGCACGGCCACACCCTTTGGCTTGTGTGTATTGCGGGAAACCGTGGCCCGGCCGCCTGTGGCCTTCCGTTCAGAGCGCGAACGCGCATGCTCAGGAGCCATGATGGGTTCGGGCGCAATGTGCGTGCTCGAAGCTGCGCCGATCCCGCTGCCAGGAGCAGGTAGATGCACTCCGGATGCTGGAAGTACGCGTTGATGAGAGTGTTGCACGCTGCTCATGACGATGAGGACACAGCCCAGAGAGGCTGCTGCGGATGCAAAGATGATCCGCTGACCGAAGAGGAAACTGCCCCATCTGGCAGCTATGCTTCTCTGTGCATGCGCAGACTGCTGGTGAAGGCGCGCATGAATGCGCTGTTCGAGGCCGGCAGGCGGTTGCGCCTGCGCAAAGAGGCGCAGGGTTGCATCCATTTGCTTCTCGAAGCTGTTTGCCGAATTCGAGTGTTCGCTCATTAGCTACTCCTCTGCTTTGCGAGCAACGCGCCAAGTTCGCGGCGCGCGCGAAAAATGCGGGAGCGGATGGAGGATTCCGTCGTCGAGCAGATACGCGCAATTTCCGGGGTGGAAAGTTCTTCGAAGGCCGAGAGCAGCAGTGCCTGACGTTCCTTCGCCGGAAGCTGGTCAATCAACGCAAGCACGCGTGCGTGCTCCTGCCACGAGATCACCTCGTCGTCGGCGCGCCGCCCGGTTGCCGCCAGCGTGCGCACCAGATCGGCGACGTCTTCCGTTTCCGGTCGTGCCTTGCTGCGGCGTTTGCGGTCGAGTGCCAGATTCCAGGCGATGCGGACGAGCCATACGCGTGTATCTCGTATTTCACCGAGCTTGTTCTGGTGCTTGACGACGCGAAGAAATGTCTCCTGCACGATATCTTCTGCTTCGGCAGCGTTTCGTGTAACCGAATAGGCAACACGATAAAGGGTCGTCGAATATTCGGCGACGAGCGCGGTGATGATATCGCTCACGTCTTCCTGGGTCTTCAAGACAGGTTGAGTGTAAAACCAGTCGGCTACTTGTGCTTCAAAAGAACTCATCTCTCTTCTGATGGACGGAGCACAAAACCTTTGCGCTCATGAAAAAACGTGGAAGCATCCGCAGGAGGTTTGTGGCGGCCTCTGCTAAGCTTGCATCTGGATTCGATGCAACGCAGAGAATGGTTTGAACTGCACGATCATCGCTTGTATCCTCGCTTCCTGCGAGATCTGATGACGGATGCGCTGGGAGCGATCTGGAATCGCATCCACTGCTACCGCGTCATCGTGCCACACCTGCGCGCAGCAATGAAGGATGCGGGAACCTCACGGATTGTGGATTTATGCTCGGGCGGAGGCGGTCCGTGGCTGCGCTTGCAACAGGAATTTCTCAGTGGGGAAGGCTTGCCGATTCATATCTCACTGACAGATAAGTATCCAAACCATGAGGCATTTAAGCGAGCCAGCGCAGTAGCCGGCGTGCACTTCTACTTAGATTCCGTTGATGCCACGCAAGTTCCGGCACAGTTGAGCGGCTTCCGTACAATTTTTACGTCATTTCATCACTTCGGGCCAAAGGATGCGCGCGCCATGCTGGCCGACGCGGTTGCACGGCATCAGGGAATCGCCGTCTTCGAGACTCCCAGGCGAGATGTGCGCACCATTCTGGCAACATGCGCGGTGCCGCTTCTGAGCTGGTATGTGACTCCCGGAATTCGTCCCTTCCGCTGGTCGCGGCTGGTCTGGACCTATCTGTTGCCGGTCGTCCCGTTCACCTTGGTAGTTGATGGGCTGCTTTCCTGCCTGCGGGCTTATTCGCTCAATGACTTGCGCGAGCTGACGCATGGTCTGGGAGGCGAAGACTATCGATGGGAGATGGGCGAGGAGCGTAGCTGGGGGGTGGGAATTACCTACCTGATCGGACGGCCCTGGAAAGGAAATCGGGCCGAAGAGGAACCGGCCGTATCGGCATATTCACAGCAATAAATAAGGGCCTGCTCCATGCAGGCCCTCGGGCTTCTTTTGACGAGAAAACTTACTGAGGAGGCTGAGGCGTGGCCGTGGCGCCCTGGAGTCTCTGCGTAGCGATCTGCCCGGCGGCCGTAGTCTTATCCTGATCCTTGATTTCCGCGTAGATCCGCTTTGCCTCTCCCGGCTTGGTGGTTTCATACAGGCTGGCGAGCTGCAGCTTAGCCATGTTTGCCGGCACACTGACCGCGGGCTTGGCGATGAGCTGTTGATAAAGCTCAATGGCCTGAGGGTCGCGGCCTGTCTGATGGTAGAGGCCCGCTAGAGCAAACTTGGCCAGAGCGGCGACGCTGCTGTCACGCGAGTCGGCTGCCTTCTTCAGTTCGGTTTCGCCCGTCGCAGTCTGGCCCATGTCGAGGGCGGTCATTCCGGCCAGATAGCGGGCGTTTGCGCCGGCCTTGGACCAGCTGTAATTGTTCGCCAGCTCCGCAAAGAGCGGCTGCGCAGCCTTCGCGCGGTCGGCAGCAGTGGCATAGGTCTTCAGACCCGGCTCAGCAGGCTGCCCCGGCTGGGTCAGCGGGGAGTTGTAGATATCCATGGCCTGCCCGAAGAGGATTTGAGCGCGCTCGGAACGGTTGTTGTAGAAAATGACGCCGGCGAGAATAAGGCCGATCACCACAACGATGGCAATGGAGGCCTTGATGATGGCGGCGCGATGGGCATCTACCCACGAGATGCTGGAAGCCGTTGCCTGAACGAAGCTGTCCTGCTTTAGAGCGTGACGTGTCTGTGTATCCACGAAATTCCTTCGAAATCCTTTAGGGAAGGGGAAACTGGCAGGCAGGGAAATATGGCTGTCTGCTTAGATACTTAAAGTTTAACAGTGCCGAATAGAGGGGTCAAACGACTCGGGAGCTGCATTCGCACCTCACCGGATCGGGTCGAGCGCACGTTTTTCGAGGAAATAGCACGCTGTATAAGAAATTCTCCAGAATCTGGAGCGAAGGCCATACCGGCCATCGCCCCAGATTCCGTTCGCGGACCGTCTACGAATCCCGGGTTACCAATTCCGGTGTGCTACATCCGTGCCCGGCGTAAAGGACACACCCCGCAATGTTTCTGCAAAGCCGGCTTGACGCAGCGTAAAGAATCGTTCGCTCGCTGCTACTTTAGCGCTCGTGTTCTTCAACCGGTCGGTGACAGCAACCAGCCTGTTTGGATCGGCCCCGACATCGCCATTACCGCTGACGGTTGATGTGATGGCCCAGATGGTGACTGTGCCATCCTGGTTCACTCGTCCGGTAATATTGCGCAGCCCATCGGTCGCGGGAGCCCAGGGAAGGTTCGTGCCAGGATTATTACCCGTGGGGTAACCGTGTATCTGGTAGGGTTTGCCGAGATCGAGCCCATTTTGCAGCGTGTAGGCTAAAGTCCACGTGCTGCCGTTAAAGACCCACTTTTGCAAGCCTGCCGTCGTTTGCGCCGCCGCATGGGTGTAGAGATCGGTCCCGCTGGTGTCGCCATCGCCCTCGTCAGCCACGTAAAGAGTATTGGCATCGGCGAACCAGATGCCAAAGGGAAAGGCGGTAATAACCGTCGCACTCTTGTTCGGAGTCGAGGGGAAGCCAGCCAGAATGCACATATTGTCAGGCAGGCCATTTGTCGCAACGTTGGACGGGTCAAAGCTCAAAGGCGTTGTCGGCAAAGTGGCGGAGCTCGATGGCAGCCCGACTCCCTTGGGGCAGGCCTTGCCTGTTGTGTCGAGAAAGTAGACGGTATTCACACCATTGCTGCCGCTACCCTTGGTGTAATAGAGAACGTTGTTGAAGATGGTGAGGCCGCGGTAGTTGTCGTCTTTGCCAATCTTGTCGGCTTTGGCTCCCAGCTCCGTTACGGAAAAGCTGCCAACCGGGGTCGGCGTGCCGGGATCCTGCTCAGCTTCGGGCTGATGCGAAGGATCGATGATCTGCGTGCCGGCACCCAGAACGACGCCCGCAGGCTGCGGGTTGCTGCCGTTTCCGGCGTTGCCGCTGGTGTAATAAAAATCTTCGCCATCCGTATTGTTGAGGATCGCGGCGCGTCCGTTGTTGCCGCTGTACGCATTCGTTTCCGTGAAACGGAAGTGCCCGAACTCATCGACGCGAGCTACGGCGCGGAAGGCATTTTCGCCGACAGGATCGGTTGGGTCGACAGCACCCGGTGTGTTGGAGTTCGAGACGTCGATTGCATCGATCGGCGATACATAGCCCATAAAGGTGAGATAGCGGCCGTCGGTCGAAAGATTAAGCGCAATTTCAGACTTGGAGCTGAAGCTGGTGACGAGCTGATCGCTCTTGCTCGAGATGCCGTGCTGTGAGTTGTTGGGAACTTCGAGCGAATCGATAAGCCAGCCGGCTGGTGTGATCTGGTCAAGATAAATTTTTGACGTAATGCCGAAGCTGGCGTCGAAAATAACGTTATTCCAAACCAGCGGGTAAGAACCGTTGAATGGCGCGCCGGTTGCTGCTGAGCAGCCGCCTGTCGTAGCGGCGCAGTTCGGCGGCAGAATCATGCCAGTCTTCACATTGTTGGGGTTGTTGTCATATACGCTGCGGCTGACAACCAGATTTCCGGGCCAGAATTTGCGATCGTTATGAGAATTCTGGGCATAGGATGTCATACCCGCAGCTAGAAAACCCAGGGAAAGCAGTGCGCCGCTCATTGTATGCATGCGTCGGGCACTCCCTTTACTGAAAGAGATTGCGGTCATTTGGATGTGTATTCTCCTGATTCAGGCGGCACTGTCACGAAAGCAATGTAGAACCATCGCAGGCCACCAGCGAATGACGCTAGCAGGATATTGTTAAAGAGGCGTTACCGATGCTGTCGAATGAAATTAAAAAGAGGCGCACGTTAACCCGCCGTCCCAGATGATGGCGCATCGACCCCGCAAGAGTCCTCATTTTTTGCAAGAGTGTGTTCGGGAGGGAATTGCTTTAGGCGGAAAGACGATACGCCTGAAGGATTGAAACCTCCAGGCGCAAATGTAGTGTCAGGTTTGAGCCGCTACCGAAGATTACGCTGATGTACTGCCCTTTTACGCAGCGCGGACAGGGTCTTCGATCTCGCCGTTTTCGATTTTTTCCTGGCAATCGATGCAATACGGAGTCCACGGCAGCGCATCCAGGCGTTTGGCTCCGACAGCGTTTCCGCAGTGCAGACAATCGCCGTACGTTCCTTCGTTCACACGTTCCAGCGCAAGGCGGATGAGCGAAAGCTGCGCGTGCCCATTGGTTCCCTGAGTAAAAAGCAGCTCCTTCTGATAAGAAGACACCGCCTGATCTGCGACATCCTGGGTTTCGTCAGCTACGGTCTGGCGTCCTTGTTCCACGGCGGTCAGCATGGAGCGCTCCAGCAGGGCTTGCTGCTGGAGGAGTTTTTCCTCGAGGCGCCGTACGTTTTGGGGAGACTGGGTCACTTTACTTGAACTCCTTCACTTCGTAAAACTCTCTCACCTTGCGAGACACATATTGGACGCAGGATATGGGAAAAGAGATGTGGGAAAAGCTTGGTTTCCCGGTTGCATCTTTATATTTCTTGGCAGATTTCCACCCGGCGCTTGATACGGCTGGCAGTGCCGTATACGCTGGAAGGAGCCATGTATGAAGATTTTCATGTGATTGACCGCTGGACCGGCGACGATCTCCACTGTCAGTGGAAGGCAAATATCGTTGCTATCGCTACGCGTCATGCCGATGCCGTGGATATCCGCTATGAAGTGAATAAGCGTCCCGTATGGATTGCGATGCCGTGTCAAGCCTGGGTGGAGCAGAAGCGGCGAACAGGGAATGTCATCACAGACCAGCTTGCTGCGCAGATTGCAGGGCATTACCTGAAGCAGGCGATCGAGTCCGGTTATGACAATGGCCGCGAGATGTACACGATGAGCGTGGACGAAGTGCTGGAGCACCTCGACGTGGTGCTGCGTGAGGCTGGCCACACCAGCAATCTGCCGACATTGCCTGCTACCGACGACGCTCAGCCGGTCTCATAGGCAATGAGTTAGCGAGCCGACTTTTGCCGAGCCAACGGCAAAAGCAAGCGTGGCGCTATGCTCAGGCAGGTCAGGATAGCTTTCCCGTCACATGAAAAATCGGCTTGACGTGACGCAAAAAATAGCATCATGACAGTTACAAATTGCGTAACTCATCCCTGAACAGGAATGAGCCATCCTCCGGCGCTGTCACCGGCCTGATGGCCCATGCATGAAAGTCTTTCGCTTAAATTTTTAAGATGAGGCTGCTGTCAGTAGCGTCCGCGTCCGCCGCCCCCGCCGCTGCGCGGGCGTCTTGAGTCGCGTCCTCCGGACTGCGCCTGATAGCAGGTCTTGCAGAAGACCGGACGATCGCCACGGGGCTCGAAAGGAACGGTCGTTTGCTGACCGCATCCGGCGCAGACGACTGCTGTTCCCTGCGATGCGTTTGACCGATAGCCACCGCCGCCGCCGTATCCACCACCACCACCGCCTTGCTGTTCATTCTTCTTTGCTTGGCGACACGCTTTGCAGCGCTTCGGCGCTGAATAGCCGCGTTCGCGGAAAAAGGCCTGATCGTCGGCCGTAAAGGTAAATTCCTGTCCACAGTCGCTGCATGTAAGTTGCAGGTCCCCAGTCATAATGGCTCCTTGGATTGTGTTCGTTCCCGTCTGGAGAGTTCCTGCGCCTGTTTCACTGATCTACTCGATACGCGGAGGAAGATCGACAGAAAGTCTGAGCAGCGGTTAGACTACCGAGCCTATTATCGCATTTCTGGGGAGAACGGAATATTTAGATTGATGCAAGCGTCTCCCGAATGCCCTCTTTATAGGGCATTTTAGGCAATGTACCCAAAAGATATCTCAGCCGTGTGTCGTCCAGAACCACTGGCGAGGTTTGCAGATAATGCATTTCGACCAGCTCGCGCATCATTGGATTGAACAGCCCGAAGATGCGGAGCATCGTCTTGCCGGCGATCATATATTTCGGCTTTCGCCCGGCCTGGGCAAAAATTTCGTCAACCATTGTGTGAACCGAGGTTACACCTGCTCCGCCCAGATTCCACGCGCTGCCCCATGCTCCCGCTGTGGATATGAGGCGCTCGACGGTAGTGCCCGCATCAGGCAAATAAACAAATTCGTGCGGTGTGTCGATCGGACCGACGAGTTGCGCGCGCTTGCCGGTCTTCGCAGCCTGAAACGCACTCCAAAGAAAACTTTTGTCCACGCCGGGACCGTAGAAATCGGGCAGCCGCAGGATCGCAGTCTGAATTTTTCCGCTGGCGTGCGCTGCCAGCACGAGATCCTCCTGCTCCTTACGCATGCGGCCCTTAAAGGTGTGCGGCTCGCGCGGGTGGTCTTCATTCACACGCTCCGTCTGCGGCTTGCCGTACGGATAGACGGTGGCGATCAGCAGAAGCTTCTTCACGCCTGCGGCGATAGCGCCATCGAGCGTCTTTCTCATAAGCTGCGGGTGCAGCTCGAATTGCCAGTAATTGACGCCAACCAAGTAGATGGCCGTGTCGATGCCGGCGAGCGCCTGACGAATGGAATCGGGCGCATCGGGATTCCAGGTAACGATGGCCGCATGCGGATCATTGCCAAAGGTTGCGCGTAGTGAGGATTCCGACCTGCCGATCACGCGGTACGGCTTGTTGTTCCCGTTCAGAGCATGAGCGATGGATTTTCCCAGACTGCCCGAAGCTCCAATAAGAGCGATAGTTTCCATATGGATCTCCTGAATAATGAACAATATTCTCAAAATGAACATGGTTCATAATTAAAATGATGTTCGATAATAAAAAAGGAGTCAAGGAAATTATGGGGGTCTCTGAAAGGCGCCAACGCGAAAGGGAGAATCTGCGGAAACGGATTTTGGATGTGTCGCGCGAAATCGTGGTCGCCGAGGGGTTCGACGCATTGACCATCCGGCGCGTGGCCGAAGCTGTGGAGTATGCTCCGGGCACACTGTATCTCTATTTTGAGAATCGCGACGCAATCGCCCGCGCCCTGTGCCTGGAGGTGTATCAGGCGATGCACGATGCGATCTCCCCGATTGCGAAGATCAAAGATTCCCGCAAACGGTTTCGCGCATTCATTCGAAAATATGTCGCCTTCGCTCTCAACCAGCCGGAGATGTACCGGCTGGCGCTGATGTCCGACCCCAAATTCAGTGATGTGCTATTGCGCGACGGCCCGATCGAAGGCGCCGGCGGCCCGGGTCAAAAGACATTTGCGCTGATGGTGAATACAATGGCTGAGCTTCGCCGGAAAGAAGCAGGAGCCTTTGCGCTGGCGGAGATGGTGTGGGTGGCCGTGCATGGTCTGGTGAGTCTGAAGATCGTCTGCCACGCCTATCCCGTGACTCCGGTCAATGCACTTGCCGATACCCTGGCGGACACGCTCCTCTCCGGCATATTGCACGGCAAGCCATAAAACTGCTTCTAATACTTTTGCCATCTGATAGGCGCGAATGGCACAATAAACGGTTTGCCCAAGGAGCGTAATTATGGCTGCTGCCACTATGGCAACCGAGCTGCGAACTCTCACCGAAGGCCCCCACGTTCACCGTAACTTGTCCACACCTCAACTGGTCGAGGCCGCCATCGCTCGCGGCGAAGCGAGCCTGGCTGCCAATGGCGCACTCACAGCATTGACTGGTTCGCGCACCGGGCGTTCGCCAAGAGACAAGTTCACGGTCGAGGATGAGGAGACGCGCAGCCGCGTCGACTGGGGTAAGGTGAATCAACCGTTTGATCCAGCGAAATTCCAGGCGCTGCTCGATCGCGTGCTGAAGCACATGGCCGAGCGCGATTTATACGTGATGGATCTCTACGCCGGGGCCGACTCGACCTATCGCCTGCCGATTACCGTGGTCGCAGAATACGCATGGCATGCGCTCTTTGTGAAGCAGCTCTTTGTACGTCCACAGCTTGCGGAATTGAGCCGGCACGCGGCGGACTTTACCGTCATTGCTGCGCCTGAGTTTGAGGCCGTTCCGCAGCGCGACGGCACGAAGTCCGGAACCTTTGTTCTGGCGGATTTTACGCGGAGGATCATTCTCATCGGTGGCACGAAGTACGCCGGCGAGATGAAAAAGTCGATCTTCGGCGTGATGAATTATCTATTGCCTGTGCGCGATGTTTTTCCCATGCATTGCTCGGCAAACATCGGAGCAAACGGTGAAACAGCGCTCTTCTTCGGGCTCTCGGGAACAGGCAAAACGACGCTCTCGGCGGACCCGCTGCGGCGTTTGATCGGTGATGATGAGCATGGCTGGAGTCCGACAGGAGTCTTCAATTTTGAAGGGGGCTGCTACGCCAAGTGCGTGGATCTCTCGGAAGAAAAAGAACCTCAGATTTACCACGCGATCCGCTTCGGATCAGTGCTCGAAAATGTAGTGCTTAATCCGGTCACGGGTGTGCCGGATTACTTCGACATTCGCTACACGGAGAATACGCGCGCAGCCTATCCCATCGAGTTCATTGAGAATGCGGTGATTCCGGGTGTCGGTGGCCATCCGAAGAACGTACTCTTTCTGGCCGCTGATGCTTTCGGTGTACTCCCACCCATTGCGAAGCTCACGCCGGAGCAGGCTATGTACCACTTCCTCTCCGGCTACACCGCCAAGCTTGCCGGCACCGAAGCCGGGTTAGGCAGCGAGCCTGTGCCGGAGTTTTCGGCATGCTTCGGATCGCCGTTCCTTCCGCTTGCGCCGCGAGTCTACGCCGAGATGCTGGGACGGCGCTTGAAGGAACACGATGCACAGTGTTGGCTGGTGAACACGGGCTGGACCGGCGGCGCATTCGGGACCGGCAAGCGCATGAGCCTGAAGCACACGCGTGCCATAGTGCATGCCGCGCTCGATGGACGATTGGCGAAGGCTGAGTACGTGACAGAGGAGGCCTTCGATCTCTCGATTCCCACTGCATGCCCGGATGTTCCCGGCGAGCTTCTCAATCCACGCAACGCGTGGTCGGACAAACGGGCATACGACGCACAGGCCCGGTTGCTGGCAGCAAAGTTCGAAGAGAACTTCGCGAAATTCGATGCGCCGGAGAATGTACGCGTCGCTGGTCCCCGGGGGCGAAAGTAAGCAGCGCTGGAAAGGCAGCTACTCGTCGGCAGAACGCGGATAATATTCCACGTAAATGACGCTGGTGAACGGTACTGGCTGGCCATTCTCCACTTGTGGTTGAAAGACGATGTTGCGTGCGAACTTACGGGCCACACCCTCCAGGCGTTTGTCGTCAGAATCGATCACGTCTGCTTTTGTGACCTGGCCTTTCTCATCTGCCGATACGCGGATTTCGGTATTGCCATAAGAGGCTCCTGAAGCATCTATAGGTTGGTAACGAACGGCCTTGTGCGCGGTAGTTGGATCTGCCTGAGAAGGTGTTTCCGGCATTTCCATGAAGTGTTCCGGAAACTTGTTGACCGTTTCCACCGTTCCCGTAGCTTCTACCAGCAGTTTCTTGCCTTCATAGATACGGATGCTGCCGGGCACCGTATGTGTGCCGATCGGCAGCCACTCGTCATACATAATGGTGCGGTTGAACATCTGCGCGTAGGCGAAAAGACGAATGAGCGGATGAAAGCAGATGGCCGTGCCGTTATTGTCATTGGCGCACAACAGGGGTGCGCCCTGTAGTTGTTCCGGCTCCATCGTCTGCACGCTGCTCGTTTCCTCTGAAAAGCGGTCTACAGCAGCGCGAGGAAAATCCAAAGCCTGCTCGAAGTCAGCAATCTTGAGCGGCTTGTCGCCAGTGTAGTGAAGCCATTCTTTTTTATCGCGCAGGTTGGCGATCTGCATAAGCGCATAGTCGCCGGCCTTGATCTCGACGTGCTGGTTCATCGCGGGATCGCGATAGATGTCATAGGTGGCTGTGCTCTGGTGATTATCGCGATCATAGAGCTTCAAGTCGTAGTGGATGTGGTGCGATATATCGGTGGCTGTTTCTCCCGCCAGGAGCGATTTGGCATGTTGTAGTTCCTGTTCGTAATTCATGTTCCGCATCACCTGAGCGAGCGCGTGCTCTTGAGTGAAAGCGACGATCACGAGCAGCAAAGCCGGAAGGAAACAGCGCATCAGGCGCTATAGTAGCGTTCCGTTACCGCCCGGGCAACCCTTGTGTGTTTTATGCATCGCGCTCGCAGTTGCGGATTTGCAATAGTAAGGCCTCATGCTTTTCTTCGCAGGTTGGTTTTGTTGCATCCCATAGATGTTCGTCAATATGTTCAACACCGAGGTTTGTCATGAAACTGGAAACAATGAAAGAGCTCCTGCTGGACGAACTGCAGGACCTTTATTCTGCGGAAACACAAATTACGAAAGCCCTTCCCAAGATGGCGAAAGCCTCAACTAGCCCGGAGTTAACACAGGCTTTTGAAAGCCATCTGCAAGAGACTGAGGGCCACGTGAAGCGTCTGGAGAGCATCTTCAAGCACCTGAAAGAGAATCCTAAAGGCAAGACCTGTGAAGGAATGAAGGGCTTGCTCAAGGAAGGCGATGAGCGCATCAAAGAGAGCGGTGAGTCCGACGTTTTGGATGCGGGGCTGATCTCTGCGGCGCAGCGCGTGGAGCACTATGAGATTGCAGCCTATGGTTCTGCTCGCACTTACGCAGAGTTAGTGGGTGAGAGTGAAATTGCGAGGTTGCTGGAAAAAACGCTGGAAGAAGAAAAGGCTGCCGATCAAAAGCTTTCGAAAGTGGCAAAGAAGGTGAATATCAAGGCTGAAGCCGCATGATTGTGCAGCGTCAAAGTTACAAATGATGGGGTCTCGGGCCGCAGCACGTATGCGTGCCCGAGACAGCCAACTGGGATGAGGCGGAAATCATCTACAGCAGACAGGAATGAGAGGAATAAAGGAAAGCGCTTATGTTTCTAATACTCGCATTGGTTTTGGCTTTAGCTTGGCTCGGCGGCTTTGTGGTATTTCACGTAGCCGGATTTTTCATTCACATCCTGCTGATTCTCGCAGTGATTTCAGTCATCATGCATTTTGTGCGTGGCGCTAAATCAGCCTAGAGATATCTACTACTTGATCCGGAAATTCATCTTAATTAAAGCGTTGGCTTCTACTGGATTATTTCCCTGCCGAGCTGGCTGCATTTTGTATTTAGCTACGGCGTCGAGAGCACTTTTACCGAAATCCGGCGCCACGTTGTTCAGTATTTCGGCTTCGTGAATGACACCCTTCTGATCGATGGCTAAGTCGACGAGAGCCAGTACATTGCGTGTAGCGACAAAAGTCCGGCTGCAGTAAATTCTTGAATTTCAAAGGGCACGAAATGGCCTGAAAATTCGGCATAGTTCAAATATCTAGTGCTGAAATACATGGTGTCGCCCTGCTCGACGAGGCGATTCGTTGATTTTTCAAACATAAGACTCAGGGTCGATGAAACATTGCCAAAGTTATAAAAATTAAGCTCATAAAGGAGTAGATCATGTGACGACTCCGACACCTTCCACTGGTCTTTCTCATTGATAACGATGTGTGGTTGAAATTGCAGTTCCTGTACAAGCCTTAAAATCCGCTTCGGCTCATAGTCACTCGTGGCGCTCAGCTTATGCTGTGTTCCATCTTGAGTTTCTATTGCGTGGTATGAACCAAAATCCACCTTCCGCTGCCAATGTTCAGCGTCGATCCAGTTTTCTTCATATTGGCCATGACCGGTAAATTCGATGTTTCCGGCAGCGTCGAACTCCGCGACCAGCTTGAATGGTTGTGAGCCTTTATCGCGAATATTTGAGGCTGAAGCAGCATTTGCTATTTCAGCCCTGATCGGCGGTGCGGTTGTTTGCCCGAAACAAGAGGGCAGAACGAGGAATGCTGGCAGAAAAATCCCAAAGAAAATGGAGCGCATGTATGTATGTATCTATCTAGCTAGTTATTCGCTGTAATGCAACAGGCTGAAGATATCGAACTCTTTGAACTTGTCACGGCCCTTCAGAAAGTCGAGTTCGACCGCGAAGGCCAGTCCTGCAATGTGTCCTCCGAGCTGCTGAACCAGCTTCACCGTTGCCTCCATCGTTCCGCCGGTTGCCAGCAGATCGTCGACGAGGACGACATTCTGACCGGGCTCAATCGCATCGAGATGAATTTCGAGCGAATCGGAGCCATATTCCAGGTCGTAAGTCACGCGTGCCACCGGCGCAGGCAGCTTGCGCGGCTTGCGTACCGGTACAAATCCCGCATTGAGACGATAAGCGAGCGCCGGGCCGAAGATGAAGCCGCGAGCCTCGATGCCGAGGACGAGGTCGACATCTTTGCCGATGTAATGCGCGGCCAGGGCATCAATCATCTGCGCGAAGCCAATCCGGTCTTTCAGCAGCGTCGTGATGTCGTAAAAGAGGATGCCCGGCTTGGGGAAGTCGGGTATGGTGCGGACGAGCGTCTTCAACGGCTCGCAATCGAGAGAATGACTCATAGCTGGGGTTACCAGGCTCCTTCAATCTGAAATGGTCCAAGGTCTTTGTCTTCCGAGTCATCGAGCAAGTGTTCGATGACCTGATCGACGCGGCTGCCGCGCGACCCGCGATCGAGCGCCAGACGCAGGGAAGCAAGCTCCTCCGCTTCACCTGCGGCGACAACCTCCACATGGCCGTCTTCCGTATTCCGCACCCAGCCGCGCAGGTTCAATGTACCGGCTTCGCGGTGCACGTACCAGCGAAAACCGACTCCCTGCACTCGGCCTTTGACGAGGTAATGACGAACCATAAATGGTGGACAGAAGTCAGTGTTGCAGATGCAGCTGAAGCGCGCAAGGCGACGGCTGGCGTTCACCCCGTCGCCCTTCGTGATATTGTCCCTCATTTACGCTGGATACGATCGAAAGAGCTAATCCAGAAACAGTTTCTAGTGCACCACCTTCCACGAGCTATCCGGATCAAACGCCGTCATAGCCCGCACCGTTTCTGTCGTGTCGTTGCCCAGGTCTTTCTGATATACCGTCGCGCGCGGCCCGACCATAAACGTCATTACCCCGCTGGCCTTGTACTCCGCTGGATAGGCGACAATCGCAAACCCACCTGTCATCTGGCCGTCCTTCACATAGTCCTTCGCGCCACCCGGAGCATGTGGTCCCTGAGCCTTCAAAATCCGGTAATAGTACCCATGAAACGGCGTCCGCTTTCCAGCCTGCCCGCCACCCTCACTCTCCGCCTCGGCCATCAGGCTCCCGGCAGGACTCGTCTGCTCATCATCACTGGTCTCCCAATAAAGACCGTCCTGCTTCCCCGGCGTACTTCGAAACCGCTGTGCATACGTCCCGACAGGATTGCCATCATGCTCCGCGGCGGCGTATTCCTTCTGCGCAGCACGCAATGCAAGGACCACCCTGATCGCATCCAGCTCATTGTTCCCAATTCGCCGGTACATCAGCTCCCGCGCACCCGCCTCGGCATCGAAGTGCCACGCACCGTTCTCCCGCACAATCGGAAACGGCAACGGCCATGCCGCCGATCCCACCGTCAACGTAACCTTATCCGCCGTCTCCCGAGCAAACGCATGGGCCTGTGCATAGTGCTTCAGAAACGACTGCCGATCATTCTCATCCTGTGTCGCATCCCCCGAGGACAGCATATCCACCTCAGTCGGCCCCAAAATCTCCTTTAGCGCAGCATTGTCATTCGCCTTTACCGCTTCCACAAATGCCTTCGCCGCCTCCCGATATGTAGGAAACGTCTTCACTCCCGTAGCCTGCGCCCGCAGAGCAATCGGGCCAAAGACCAGCAGCGCCGCAACGATTGATCCACACACCCACTCACGATTGCGAAGTCTCATTGGTTTCGACCTCCCTGACGTCCGCCACCACCACCGGAACTGGCCCTGCCGCGATTGCTCGCCGCTCGCGTTGCTCCGGCATTGTTGTTCCCGCCAAGCCCACCCGGTCGTGCACCCGTAGTCTGTGGTCTCGACTGAGGCTGTTGAGGTCGCTGCTGAGGCTGTTGCTGAGGCCGCTGTCCTTGCGGTCTGTTACCGCCTCCCCCTCCCTGCTGCGGAAATCCCGCATAAGGATTGCGCGCAGGCCGCGAATTATTGGCCGGAGGACGGCCCGCCCCTGCATTTCCCGGAGGTCGAGTCCCACCAGCATTGCCCCCAGGGGTTCCACCAGGACGGTTCCCGCCTGCATTCCCACCCGGACGATTTCCCGCATTGCCACCAGGATTCCCGCCCGGTCTGTTCCCTCCGGTATTCCCACCCGGACGATTTCCTGCATTGCCACCAGGGTTCCCGCCAGGCCTGTTCCCTCCGGTATTCCCACCCGGACGATTTCCTGCATTGCCGCCGGGGTTTCCACCAGGACGGTTGCCGCCTGCATTCCCTGGTCTAGTGCCTCCCGGGCCGCCGGGCCTGTTTGTATTCAATGGCGGACGATTCACGCCAGTATTAGGAGGTCTGGTTGGCGGTCGATTGCCTCCACCGGGACGATTGTTCGGCCCAT
>Ga0207086_1062_pt2 | contig 25880 bp, 28 predicted proteins | sample Alteio_BWMinHeat_54_FD_153540 | JGI IMG/M metagenome (GOLD analysis project Ga0207086, IMG submission 153540) | Enriched cells from forest soil in Barre Woods Harvard Forest LTER site, Petersham, Massachusetts, United States -... | ecosystem: Environmental > Terrestrial > Soil > Temperate forest >... | reverse complement strand
GCATGGTTCATGTTCACAAGTTTGCCGTCAATTCTACTGTTCAAAGTTGCGCCAGATTCGTCTCTCGTATCGCCCGCGCCCTTATATCTCGTCCTCGGATATTGCAGCTGCTCCTTACCCATCCTTCGATGGTTCAAGAGCATGCGAATCGCCGTTAGATTAGCGACGGTACTTGTCGAGATATCGGAATCTCCAGTACGCTCGGCTTGGACTGCTGCCGACCATGCCTGCGGCGACGGTGAGAGCGAGCGGCACATTCTCCAGCAGTCGGGTCCGGAAAATGCTGACAGTGGAGCCGAACAGAGGCAGCGGCAACGCGTAGAGCATCACCATGCGGTTCAATATCGTCGCCTGATCACCAGTGAAGTCTTGATGCCACCCGCTGAAAAAGCCGAGGAGCAGTATGACGACGATCGGCAACAGTGCGCCAATGATGGTTGTTAACATCGTGTGGCTCCCTTCTTCGACGTTCGTGATGCGGAATCCCGCCCCTGTTGCTGGCCCGAATAGGCACGCGGAAACCCATTAAACAGGATCTCGAAAAGGAGCCCTGCGGATTGTGAGTACAATTTCGCAGGGCCTTGGGAAGCGAGCGCCACTCAGAGCCTGTCGACGTCAACTACGGCTTGAGCAAACGCTTGCGGGGCTTCCCGGGGCAGATTGTGCCCCACGCCTCCGCTGATGAGGCGGTAGGCATATTTGCCAGAGAATTTTTTTCGATACGCCGAGTCAGGCGGATGTGGCGCACCGTTGGCATCACCTTCAAGGGTGATCGTGGGCACAGTGATGACCGGGGCTTCTGCGAGCCGCTTTTCGAGGTCGTCGTACTTCTTCTCCCCTTCGGCCAGGCCAATGCGCCAGCGGTAGTTATGGATCACGATGGCTACGTGATCTGGGTTATCAAAGGACGCGGCGCTGCGATCGAATGTAGCAGCGTCGAAGTCCCACTTCGGCGAAGCGAGTTGCCAAATGAGTTTGTTAAAGTCGTTCGTGTTCTTGCTGTAGCCTAGCTTCCCGCGCTCGGTGGCGAAATAAAACTGGTACCACCATTCGAACTCGGCCGTCGGGGGCAGTGGCGCCTCGTTCGCAGCGGGGCTACCAATCAGATAACCACTTACAGAGACAATCCCCTTGCAGCGTTCAGGCCAAAGCGCTGCCATGATGTCGGCTGTCCGCGCTCCCCAATCAAAGCCAGCGACGACTGCCTTCTGGATCTTGAGAGCATCCATCAGGTTGATGATGTCGAGAGCAACCACAGATTGCTGACCGTTCCGGAACGTTTCACCAGAAAGAAAACGTGTTGTACCGTAGCCGCGCAGATAGGGGACGATCACCCTATAACCCGCCGAAGCCAGCAATGGAGCAACGTCGACAAAGCTATAAATGTCGTAGGGCCAGCCGTGGAGGAGAATGACCGGTGGACCGGTCGCGGGGCCATCTTCGGCGTATCCAACATTGAGGAGGCCGGCGTCGATCTGTTTGATCGAGGCGAATGAGGTGTGTGTTCCAGGCTTGATCGCTGGAACATTTGTTGACGCGGGGTTTCGTTGCTGCGCACTCGCTGAGCCGAGAAAACCGAGTTGAGTGGCGGCAACGGCAAGAGCCGCGTTACCGATGAGCCGCCGGCGTTGATGATTGATTTCTTCGAGCATAGTATTTTCCTCCAATTGGGTGAATGTGATCTTGGTTGCCATCTTTGTCAGTCATTTCCTGAACCGGGTTTGGTGTCAATTCAGGTGGCACTCCTGACGTCAGCGAAACCTCGGCTGAAATCACTTGCATGAGGGTTGGTGATGACCAAAGTTGGAACTCGCTGCAGGACAATGATCGCCTCGTCGTCCGCCGCTTCTGCCCCTCCACGGAAACTGCGCAACGCGGACGGGAGCTGAACACCGAGTGATTCGGCAGAGCTGCAATCAAGTTGTCTCACCAGGTTCATAAGTCCCTCGGGACCGAGTTCGTCGCCGGCTGGATTCGTTGCCTCCGTGACTCCGTCCGAATAAAGGATCACGAGATCGCCGACTTGCAGCTTCACTGCAGTCCTGTCAAAGTCTGCGCAAGCGAAAAGTCCAAATGGAACGCCCACAGGCCACTCCCGACGAGGTTCAGGATTGATCTCAAGCCAGGTCCATTCCTTGCGTTCGACTTCGAACACACAAGGTATGGGGTGACCCGCATTGGCCAGTAAGAGCGACTCTCGCTCGTTATGCCACCCGACGGCCACCATCGTGGCGTAATGCACTCCGTCAAGGCCCTCTTGAACGGCCCGATTGAGGTCGCACATGAGCGCGTCATGTTCCAACTCCGGGAGATATCTCTGCATCAACCGTCGAAGCTCGCCGGACAATGTTGAGACCGCCTTCCCATGTCCGCTAACGTCCGCCAATGCGACGCGAGAGATGACGCACCCAGGGCAGACCGAAACGTAGTGGACATCGCCTCCTACCTTGCTTGAGCCTGCAGGCGTCGAATGCACCCAGGCCAACATTCCTAGTAGCTCGAGTAGACTCGCCGCTCTCTCACTTCCGGCCCAAGTTCTAGCGCACGCGATCTGCGTCCGAATATAGGGATCCGTTGAGAGATTGCGATCAGGGTGTGTTCTCGATCCAACAGTCATGCGATACCTCCTGCGAAACGCGTCCGGGTTGAGAACTCTGTTGTTTGGAATAGGCTGCAGAACATGGAAAGGCTCCTCTGTTGCACTACGCGCTCTGACCATCATTCCTTCCCGGAATTGGCATTGTTTCTTCCCCGAACAGCATTCTGAGCCGTTGATTCTCGATAAGTAACTCGCAAATCCATTGCTCGAGCACCCGCAACCGGTCGTGCCACCCTTCTGATCCTTGGTCTGGTTGCTCATGCTTCAGTCCCGGCACATGCGCACTTGCCAACTGCCGCACTTCTGAAATGCAGCCTTCCGACTCGTCGGTTAGCGGTTCGGATGTGCCGGGTGCAGCCATTTCAGACTCGATCCTGAATCAGATTGGTCACGACGTCGATGTTGCCGCGCGTCGCCTTGGAATAGGGGCATGTCTGATGCGCTGCATTCACTAAGGTTTGGGCAATGTCACGATCGAGCCCCGGCAGGCTTACGTTGAGGCGAGCTTGAAGGAGGAAAGCCCCGCCAGCAGTTCCAAGGTCTACTTCGGCGTTGACTGCCCTGTCTGCCGGAAGAGCGACCTTCATTTTGTTAGCCGCAATCCCCATTGCGCCGAGGAAACATGCCGACCAACCTGCAGCGAAAAGCTGCTCGGGGTTGGTGCCCGTGCCGGCGTGGCCAGGAGGTGACAGCGTGATATCCAAACGACCGTCGTCACTTCGGGCCGCGCCGTCGCGGCCTCCAGTAGTGCGAACCTTTGCAGTGTAGAGAGTCTTTTCGAGCTTCGTCATCGGGAACGCCCTTTTCAAAAAGATGAATTTACGTTCACTGTCGCAACTCTTCCATCAAGAGCAAGCGCTGCGACGCTTCATGAGCACTGATCTTTATTAGTTCTTCTCGCCCTGAGGGAAGTGTTCGAACAGCTTATTCACAGCCTTGTCGAGGTGGTTTATGTTCTTGTCGGACTTATCGGAGAGAGTGTCGCTCCCTGATCCACGCCAGATGAGGGTCTTCGTCTTCGAGTCGAACAAATCCAAGACCAGAGTTCCGACTCTATAAGTGGACGTTGTTGTCGTGGCATCTCCGAAGCCTCCCCTCCCCATCCTCTCCAGCCCCAACCACCGCCGAAACCGTCGTAATAAGTATTGAGAGTCTGGTGAGTCTGGTTCATTTCGAGGGCCATGATGGACACGCTTCCGCCTGAATCGACCAGCGTCCAACCCTTCGAGCCCAGCGCCGAATTGACAGCCGACTTGATCCGATCAACCCACACCTGCTGTGCGAAAGATACTGCCGTGAAGAAAGACGCGATTGCGAGGAAGACGGAAAATCTGCGTCGTAAGTTCATAGAAGCTCCTTGTGCAGTGTGAATGTTGGTAGTGGCAACCTTTGTCAACGTCACTGGACTCAAGGTGGCCATTTGAGAATCATCGATCTCACATTCAAGAGGTGCAAACGTTATGCCAATCAGCCATGGGGCGACGATACGAGCCTAGGGCCACTGAACTGAAATAGTTAGCTATGACTCCGGAGACAGAGCACTAATCGCGTGGCTTCCGAAAGTGTTGTTGAGCCGTCTCGAATGTCGGTGCAGCGACACACGCCCCTCGGCCTCCATGGGTTGTTGGAAGCGACGGCTGACGATTCCAGAAGCCTCAACAACATGAGTGCAGTACCTTGACGGAGCCGCGAACCAACTCCGCATCCATATAGAACAGGGAAGAGTTCAGCGCTAGCTGCCAGATGCCGCGGTTGTATCAGCTATCAGAATGAGTCGGTCTCGATGTACGCCGTCTTTGACCGGACCTTAGCAGTTTCACTTGCGATGTTGCTCCTCTTCGACAAAGAGGAGCTCTGGTCCTGTCCGCGACAAGAAGGGGCTGTGGATTGCCTACAGGGGGTCATCATGACCGTCCCCCTCGGGAAGCTAACAGATTCTTGCCTGCGGTCGATATGGCGACCCGAGCGTCAGTCCATGGACTCACCGTTCTGCCGTCATTGCACAGATCGTGAAGGGAAAAAGGGCTTGAGTGCTACGCAAAATTTGCCGGGTTGAAACATAGACCTCGCCGAGTTGGCAACAAGCAAAGAGCAGGAAATAGCTAGAAGGACACCCGGCTCTTCAATGAACTTTGCCTCTTTGCTGGCAACTCTGCCTGAATAATCCACGGCGAAGCGGAGCCGATTCGGCAAAGTTTGTCCCGTTCAAATCAAGGAAGTATTCTCGGGGCCAGCGTTCTGGTCTTGCGTCAAATCAAGAACTCACTGGTTCCGACGCGAACTTCAGTCCATGACTAAATCATGCAGGGAGAGAAATCCCGTTAGAAGCGGCCGAGGCCCGAAAATCTCCACGCCGAAATCCTACCAGCAGGGGCGTAGAGATAATGAATGGAGCGTTGCTGCATGTTGATCTGCCTCCTCTGCAGCTGCTGCGACGACTAAGTCACAAACTGCTTTCGACAGGCTTGCGAGTCAGTGAGATCATGGCGTTGAAGTGGGGCGACTTCGAAGCGCTGACGCTACTCGTGCAACGCGCGATCGTGCACGGTCGAGTCGATGAAGTGAAAACAGAATATTCACGCGATCACGTTCCGCTTGATGTTGGTTTAGCGCAGCTGTTGCTCTCCTGGCGAATGACCACAGCATTTCCTCAGGATGACGACTGGGTGTTTGCCAACCTCTCGACAGGCAAACCATATCACCAGGAAGAAATCCAGAAGCGGCATATCAAAAGTGCCGCCCGGAAAGCGGGTCTTGACTCGGCGATCGGCTGGCACACGTTTCGGCACACATATCGTTCTTGTCTCGATGAGACGGGCGCTCCAATGAAAGTACAGCAGGAGCTCATGCGTCACGCTTCGATCCAAACGACTATGAACGTCTATGGTCGAGTGATGACTGAGACGAAGCGTCAGGCAAACAGTAGAGTCGTGAACATTGTTTTGGGAAGGCCAAAGCCAGCACCCAGCATAAAAATAGACTGTTGGAGCGGTGCAGAATCCTGGCAAATCCCGTATGTTATTGAAAGAAATGGTAGGCACGAGGAGACTCGAACTCCTGACCTCTACCGTGTCCAATATTTCGTTCTAGGGATTGGTGGTTCAAATCACCGGTGCCGTTTGCCCCATTCAATCCACTTTATGAAGTCGGGTGTCTTTCCTGACGGACCTATAACGTACCGCTGGTCTCGAAAAAAATGCCAATCGCCGTGTTTGATCAGCGCATTGAGAATATTTTGCCGCGCGCTGGGACTTACAAACTTGTTGCCGCCGGTGCTAAAAGAAGCAAAGCTTTGTCCGGCAGCCGCCACGTCAACCAGTTCGCTAATGTTGTCGGCCTGCGAGAACTGCCAAAGCCTGGTTTTGATTTCTCTTGTTTGGTTGGCCGGCTTGGGAGGTTTGGTGCCTGAGCCGGGGAAAACGATGAAAGTTACGGGGTGACCTTCCTGATTGTTGCCCGGAAACAACTTGAGGAAAAGCTGGGTGGACATCTCGCCGACCTTGTCCGCCGATCCGGAATCGGCATAAAAGAACGCTTCGCTCGTGCCCGTATCATTCCGGATGGCGACGCCGAAGTCCCCGAGCTTGACTCCGAGTTGAAGCAACGGGGCAGTTATAGCTCCGTATGAAACGGTTGTCGCGTCCCAATAGCTGCGCTGGTCAGTTGCGTCGAATCCCCCGTTCGTTGTAATCGAAGTGCTGGAAACGTAGAATTGGTTTCCCGGTTGGAATACGGGGAACCGACCCCCCCTGTCACGAAGAAACAAGCCTTGCTGGTCATCAACATCAACACCTTTGGGCGTATCACCCGGTCTCCTAGACACTACACCATGCCACTCCCAACGGTTGCCGCCCGCGTTAAAAGTGGCGTTCTCGTCGCTCGTGGCATTTCTCAAGAAATCCAACCCCCCGTTTTTGCCATTGGGATTGGCTGGGTTGAAACGAGCGTAGCAGTTTGGAGCCCCGTCCACATCCTGATTCAGGATGCCTTGAAACACGATGGCCCGACACGCGTAGAGATACGTTAGATCTACTTGAATCAAAAATGAGCCGCTTGCCTGTTTAAAGCTACCGGCAGTCCCGACGTCGGTAAACTTCAGTGAGTTACCCATGGCTGTCTTCCATCGCCTCCCTGGGTTTAATCCCTTGTCGTGAGCATGGTGATCTTGCCCCCGCGAAACGTATCCCTTAGCTGAGAATCAGCGAAGGGGAAATGGTGATGAAGGCGGCGCCGGGGTCCACAAACTCACCTCTCTCTGCGATGGATCGAGATCATAAGTTTCCCAAGCCGTGTAAGCCACAGAAAGCCGTTTAAGGCAGCAGATTTTGCGGGTTGACTTGTCGGTTGGCGCCGGCCCACCCCTTGCCAATCTCGGCATAGAGACGGACATCTCCCTCGCAATCCGTTACGATCTGCTCATTCCAGCCCGCGAGTGATAATCGGAGGGACCGGAGCGTGGGGTCGATAATAACGACCGGGCTCGCTGGCTGCTTACTTTTCCACCAACGCATATCGTGCGCCTTTGTTGGATATATGGTGCGTCCTCTCGCCTCGAGTGTCTATAAAAACCCATAACAACGTGGATTAACTCGAATGGGGTAGTTCCATTCCTCAACTTTCAATTGTGTCAAGCCCCTCGCCCAACTGCTTCGCGAAACGTCGGCTTCATCGAAACCATGGATTGCCTGGCTGTTTCCAAGCTTTCAGAGGGACCGGGGCTGGACGTACGAGATCAAGCTCGATGGCTACCGACTTCAAGCCGTAAGAAGAGCAAGTGAAGTCGCGCTTCATTTCGGCAAGCGGAATATTCTGAACGACTGGTTCGGATATATCGCGACTGCTCTAGAGTATTTGCCTGCGCGAGCCGTAATCGATGGCGAAGTCGCTGGGCTCGAATCTAATGGCCAAGATGGCTCTTATTTTTTGCAAAAGTTCCGTTCAGCCCAATTCTTCAATGTACCCACGCGGGTACCGCGATGCTCAGAGTGGAATGTCCGCAAGTGCGCGGAACCTAAGTCCGAAAGACCAGACCGGTCTCCAGAAAGGAGATATCGGAATCGCAGTCAAAATACGACAACCAGCTATTCAAAATAGCTTGCATAAGATGATTAGCACTTATCCATATTTATCTACAATCGGGATTGTCGTCTTCTATCTCAGGTTTTCGATATCTCCAGTGATAGCAACTATGGGGCAACTGACGAAGATCAAGGCTCTTTGTTTGTGGGTGATCCCGAACGATAAGGTCGGCGATTGTTGCTGACTGATCGCCACCTTTACGCCAACGCAATCGCGTAAATTGGGACAGATTTGATGGGCGAATTGTTTGTGGGGGGCACGGAACTGGTAGAAGTGCCCGTAACGCCGGGGTATCTCATTGATCAGGGGGAGATCACGCTTCACCTTGGCGGAAAACGGCAATAAACCGCCAACGAGATTTCTGTCTTGAGAGCGGGGCTATTCGATGGAAGGTCCAAGAAGCTTATTGATGAAATCAGGCGGGATGCCGCGCAAGATTCCCGACACCGCAAACCCTGCAGCACCAACCTCACTTCAAACTTCGGGAGAACGTCAATCCGCTTTGCGTGCCGCTCTTGCCGGACTGATTGGCAATGTTCTCGAGTGGTTCGATTTCGCGGTGTACGGCTACTTTGCCACCGACATCGGCCGCCAATTTTTTCCGAAATCAAACGCCACTGCGCAGCAATTGCTCGCGTTCGGTGTTTTCGCGATCGGATTCTTTGCGCGGCCGGTTGGAAGCGTCGTCCTTGGCTGGGTGGGTGATCGCATCGGTCGGCGCGCACTCCTCACGCTTTCCATTGCTCTCATGGGAGGAGCCACCCTCGTCATGGGATTGCTTCCTACTTATGCGCAGATCGGCTTGGGCGCACCGATATTGCTAGTCACCATGCGTGTCATTCAGGGCTTTTCCGTTGGCGGCGAATTCACCGGGTCCATGGTCTTCACCACGGAATCGTCTTCTCCCCTCATGCGCGGCCTGGTCAGCAGCTCCACCGCAGCCGGTGTCACGATCGGCTTTATTCTTGGGTCGGGCTCGGCGTGGGCCATCAATGCATTACTCCGGCCGGAACATGTCTCGAACTGGGGATGGCGGGTTCCGTTCCTCGCGAGCGTATTCTTTTGCGTCGCCGGATGGCTCTTGCGCAGTGGATTGCACGAGACTGCAGAAGGCCTGAAGGCGACACAGATTCGCCCGCCTCTCATATCCTCGGTGATTGCGGACTGGAAGCCCATGCTGCAAACCTTCGGCATCGTTGCCACCACGAATGCCGCTTATTACCTGACATTCACGTACATGGTGGAGCGTCGCAAAGCTCTTGCGCCGCAGGGCTCGGTCTTTCTGCTGGCGAACACCCTGAGCTTGCTTTTTGTCCTTCTCGCCAAACCTTTCGGCGGTTGGCTGTCGGATCGCATCGGCCGGCGCAGGCTCATGCTCATCCTAATGTTCGCGATGATCGCCTTGATCTATCCTGCGTTCCAAATCATGTTCTTAGGCACGCCTCGGCAGTTCATTTTGGCGCAGGTCTTACTCGCCATCCCAATCGGCATGGCCCTCGGACTCCAAGGTGCTATGTTGGTGGAAATCTTCCCGCTGCGTACACGCGTCACGTCGATGAGCATCGCCTATAGCGTTACCCTTGCGGCAGCGGGAGGAACAGCCCCGCTCGTTTCAGCATGGCTGATTGAAGTCCTCGGACAGCCTCTGGCGCCCGCCTACTACGTCATGTTGCATGGCATCATCGGGCTCGCCATCATGTGGCCAATGAAGGAAACAAACTGTCGTTCGCTCGATGAGTGAAGGCAAGCGGGTGATCAATCCTGTCGCGTGCCACCACAGAGGGAAATCACTTCAGAAGTCCGACGAGAATGAAAAATGGTGGGCCCGTGCAGACTCGAACTGCAGACCTCCTGCGAAAGGACTGTGCCGCTGATGGCTGCCACTGCTGCTCATTGACGACTCCAATTCCGATAAACAGTGCTCATTCGCTGGATTCTGGTTCTTTCGTATTCATACCTGCTGCCGATTAAGCCTGACGATCAACTTTGCCGGCGGAGAAACCATGGAACCTTGCCGACTATCGCATAGTTTTCAATTTCATGCGATTTCCGCGCTTTTTCAACTAGGGACATCCGTTTTAGGGTGCATATCGATCCGGGGGGGGCGCAAACCAAGCTAATCAATGAGCCTGACCTCAATAACGGCCAGCTGGCGTAAAGCTACTCCGAGCGCAGTGCGGCGATCGGCTCGACAGCCGCAGCGCGATGCGCCGGTATGAGGCAGGCTGTAATTGCCGAGGCGGCCAGCAGGATGGTAACGCCGAGAAATGTAAAGATGTCCCACGGCCGCGTGTGGAAGAGCAGTTTGCTCATCAGTACTCCAGTTCCCAGAGCGCAGAGCAATCCCGCTGCAATGCCGACGCCGATCAATCGGCCACCTTGTCCGAGGATCAAGCGACAGACCGAGTCACGTGAAGCGCCGAGCGCGATCCGCACGCCAATCTCACGCGTCCGCTGGCTTACGGAGTAGGCGATTACTCCATAGAGACCAACCACACTGAGAAGAAGCGCAATCGCGGCGAAACCGCCCGATAACCATGCTGACGAGCGATGAAGATAGGTCGATTGAAGATTCTGGATCCGATCTTCCATCGTTTCAGCGTTCATGGTGAGAAGGTCGGGATCGATTTGATGAATCGTCTTCTCAAGGGTAGTGAGAAGGGTTTGCGGAGCCTGCTCGGTGCGGGCTATAACGGAAAAATTTGAGTCGGCTCCCTGCTCGAACGGCGTGTAGATCGTAGGCTGGACGTCCGAGTCCAAAGGTCCCTCCTTCAGATCGTTGACCACTCCGACAATCTCGATCGGAGGCAGAGAGGCATCGAATCTGAAGTGTTTGCCAATGGCATTCTGTCCCGCAAAGTATTTCCGCGCGAAGGCGTGGTTGATAATCGCCACAAGTGGCCCGGAAACGCCGTCTGACTGACTGAACCAGCGGCCCTGGAGCAATCGCGCTCCTATCGTAGCGAAGTATGCGGCACTCACTTGTCGGCCGTTTGCTTCGTTGTTCTGCTGCTTGTTCTGGTTGTCCCCGAGGATTTCGAAAGTCGTGCTCCCGCCGGCGATATTCGAGATCGGCAATCCATGCGCCAAGGCAACAGACTGCACCCCGGGCAAGCGGCTTATGTCTGCGATGATGCGACTGGCAAGCGCAATTCTCTGTTCGCTTCTTGAATATTTCGAAGGAGGAGGCAAAAGCCCCAGTGTAGCCAAATGATCGGGCTCCAGCCCGGTCTCAGTGTGCATCAGTTGATACAGGCTCTTCGAGAGCAGTCCGGCTCCAACCAGAAGTATGGTTGCCATGCACAATTCGACAATGACAAGATTGGCTCCCAATCGCCGCCAGACTGTTCCGGCAGCGTTGCGACCACCCTCCGTGAGGCCGGGGCGTAAGTTCGCTGAAGGCAAGCGCAGAACTCCAATCAGCGTGAACAATGCCAAACAAACGAGGCCAATCAGCGCAGCAAAGAGCACGACATGCCAGCTAAGTCCGATTGTGTTCAGATACGGCATGGCCGAGAGGAAGTTGTGCGGGATGAGTTTCCTTAGGAGATGAATGATGGCAAATGCAGAACAGATTCCGGCTGTGCTGGCAATCATCGTCAGGACACCGGCCTCGATGGTGAACTGGCGAACGAGACGTGCGGGCGATGCGCCGAGCGCGCTGCGAACAGCAATCTCCTGCTGTCGAGCCTGAAAGCGCAGGAGCAACAAGCCGGACACGTTGATGGATGCGATGAGAAGCAGAAGCAGGGCGGCGCTCAAGAGAAGCCAGAGTGTAGGACGTATACCGGCAACCACCATTTCGACTAGTGGCACCACCGTGCCGCCGCGGCCACCATCGGCATCCGGATACTGAGCGGCGAGTTGCTGCGCAATCTTGCCGATCTCTGCTCGGGCGGTCTCAAGCTGCTCTCCGTCTTTGAGCCGGGCAAGCGCCATGATGCCGTGTTCACCGCGCAGGTCTGGATTGAGGGATTCATGGATGGGCATCCAGAATTCGACGGAATCAAGCGGGCCAAAGTAGAAGTCGCGCGGAAGGACACCAACGATCGTCGTCGTTGTTCCATCGAGCGACACCGTCTTTCCGAGGATGTCCAGGCGGCCGCCGAAGCGTTTCTGCCAGACGGAGAAACTCAGAATTACAGTTCGCGGTGCATTCAGCGTATCTTCGCCCGCGTAGAAATCGCGTCCAAGCGAGGGAGCGATGCCGAGCATTCGGAAGAAGCTCGCACCCACCACGGCGCCGTCGGCACGCTGCACTCCGTTCGCGGTCTTTAACGCGACCTGAATGTTGTCGTATGCCTCCAAGGAGCTGAAGACGTGGTTCATTCTCTTCCAGTCGAGGTAGTCGAGGTAAGAAAGATGGAAGCGCGGCCCCAGTGGATTGCTCTCAAAGAGCCCGACCAGTTGCCAAGGAGCCTGATATGGAAGCGGTTTGACGAGCGTGGCATCGACAAAGGCGAAGATGGACACACTGGCACAGATGCCCAAGGCCAGGACCACGATTGCTGTCACACCGAAGCCAGGGTTCTTCATGAGCTGACGACATCCATAAGCGAGATCCGAGCCGAGGCTCTCCAGCAAAAGAGCTGCATCCACTCCAGCTACCCGTTCCCTGGCTGCTGCGCGACTGCCGAAGCGCACGAGGGCATCGCGGCGTGCCTGATCAGGAGTCATGCCTCTGGCGATGTTATCGTGAATGCACATTTCGATGTGGGCGGCGAGTTCCATTTCGATTTCGCGATTCAGACGTGTGCGCGAAAACAGATTCCACACTTTTCGAAGCATCGACATGCCGTCTCCTCCGCTACGCTCGGGCGATCAGGTCCGCACGAATACAACCAGTACAACCATTGAGATTTGCTTCACGCAAAGCGCAGAACAGCGGCCACGCCTTTCGCCACTTGTTCCCAGTTCTTCTCGCGATTTGCCAACTGCTCCTTGCCGACACGAGTCAGCGAGTACCACTTCGCCTTTCGGCCATAGCCGGTGAGCGCCCAGTTCGACCTTATCCATCCACTCTGCTCCATGCGATGGAGCGCCGGGTATAGAGATCCTTCTTCTACGATGATGGTTTCGTCTGAGACGCGCCGAATATGCATGACAATGCCGTACCCGTGCATCGAGCCAAGCTGAGAGAGCGTCTTGAGGATCAGAAGATCCAGTGCGCCCTGCAGATCGTTTTTTGCCATAACCACTTAACCCTAGATGTCAAGGGTAGCGACAGCGTAATCTTTCTGTTCCCTAGATGTCAAGGGATAAAAATTCCAGACAATAACTCGATCAGGTGCGCATCACAGCGCGTTCATTTGACGCGAAATCGCAACTGCGCTCGCCCTATCCGGACTTGTACTGAAAAGTCTTGGTGTTGTATCTGAAGCGCCTCGCGACGCAACGTTGCGCGCTTGCTTGCTCTTTGGCGGGAGCCTCAATACCGTCGGCGAGTGGTTTCAAAATCCAATTCACTTGGACTTAAAAATCGGCATCTCGGACACGTGAATGCGGCCCGATTGACCCGTTGCCGATTCTCAATGACTGCATATCGCCAATGCCTTCGAGTGATTTTGCAATAGTGTCCTCGCTGCTCTTCACGCCGCCATGGCAGAGTCGTGCCAAGGTCAGAGGGCCGCGTTCACCTGCAAGGATCGCATCCAGGATCTTGAGGCCACTTATTCCAGTGATGTCGTTCAAGACGCGATGAATCTGGAGATTCATCTGATCGAGGGCTTTTTGCATATGCAAGACATGCTCACCTGCCACCTGGATGAGGCTGCTGCGATGTCTCCAGAGGACTCAGAGCAAACTCCCAATCGAGATCGTCGTCGAGAACCGACAAACGTCATCACATGTCTGTACGCAACCCCAGACCCACGCTTATCAGTCGGGCTTCCAACCGGGCACCAATGTCGGCGCGGGCTGTAGCTGTCATCCGGCCAGCTCCAACCATCATCGCTCGACTCGCGTTCCTTTAGATCCTGTCTGGCCCAAGCCAGTTGCACGCTTATCAGTATTGATCTCCCAAGCATGCCTTAGCCGGGACTTGTCCGAGATGATGGATAGGATCGCTAAGGGGCCGGAAGACGTGAAAAAATCAGTTAGGGCCGCAGATGAACTCCCATGAACGTGGATGAGCTACAGTGTTTTCCATCGGCGTTCATTCGAATTCATTGGGAGCACCCACTGGATTCGCGCTGGGAGGACTATGAGATGCGGAAAGGGTTTACGAGAAAACCACAACGGGACGAGCCCGCGACGCGAGGCATGAACTACATAACGCGGAGCGGGCTGCAGCGCCTCAAAGATGAGCACCGGTTTCTGCTCACCAGGGAACGCCCGGCCGTGGCGGAGGTGGTGGCGTGGGCTGCCAGCAACGGTGATCGAAGTGAAAACGCCGACTATCAGTACGGCAAGCGGCGGCTGCGGCAGATCGATGGGCGGATTCGCTTTCTCACGAAGCGAATCGAAGCCGCGGAAGTGGTCGACCCGGAAGCTCCGAGAGCGGGGCAGCCGGAGACGAGGGCATTCTTCGGGGCGACCGTGCGCTATGCCAATGCCGCGGGAGCGGAGCGAGTGGTGAGCATCGTAGGCACCGACGAGGTCGATCTCAACCGCAACCACATCAGTTGGGTATCACCTCTGGGGCGCGCGTTGATGAAGTCGGCAGCGGGTGACAGCGTCGTTCTCCAAGCGCCGGGCCGGACAGAATACCTGACGGTGCTGGAAGTGTGTTACGAGCGCATTTCTGTGGAACCGTTCCGTGAACCACCTGGATCCGAGTCCTCGGCAGGGACTCCCTCGCCGACGCTCACCTGACGAAGAAGAGGGATGCTTGCAGGCCTCGCGGCTGGGATGCCTCCTTGGTTGCAAATGACCGGATGGTTCCTCTTTGCAAGCTATTTGGTTGGTGGTTCGATTTATCTCGTCTTGCATCCAAATCGCAATGTCAGACAGACGTGGGGCGAGATTGGCTTGTTGCCACCACGTCTAAGGCGCTGGCTTCTCGATGAACCAGATCCTGAGAGCAGGCGTTAGGCCGGGCATGCTGCTTGCGAATGAGCCAGAGCAACCCGGATGCGGACTACGCACTCAAGTTCAGGCAGGCTTGCCAAGGTCCGAGCCAAGGGAACTCTCAAGCGGGGAAGCCTAGTTCGCGGCCGTTGTGTCCCGACGCGCCTGCGGGCGTTTTAAGCGCGATTGCACGGCGGTGGCATAGCTTGCCACCCTTTTCATTTCTCGCTACGACTGGTTGCTATCGCGGTTATTCGGCCAAGGTGACGGTCGAGCAATGTCTCCGGTGATGTCAGAGAGCTTGGATTGAACGAAGACGGAGGTGAGGTAGCGGTCTTCTCGGTAGGTCTGGGCGAGGCTTGACTGGATGGTGGCGACGTCGGCGCGAGCCTGCTGCTGGGTGATGCCGGGTTTGAGGCGGCCTATGATTTCGGCGAATCCGTTATCGCGCTCCTTGCCGCGCGGAGCGGAGCCGTCGAGGAGCGGGCCGAAGCTGGTCCAGAGTTCGGCCTGATCGTTACCGCGGGGCTCGGTGAAACCTTTGGGCATGACGCCGACGATGGTGAAGGGCTGGTCGCTCACGAGGATGGTGGTGCCGAGGACCTTCTTGTCCGAGGCGAATAGCCGCACCCAGAGGCCGTAGCCGAGGATGACGACGTGGTGGCCAGCCTGATCGTCGTCGGGAGTGAAGTTGCGGCCGAGGATGGGCTGGACGCCGAGGGTATCGAAGTAATTTGCAGTAATGCGGCAGATGGGGAGAACGTCTCCGTCCATGCCATTGGCGCGGCTGATGAGGCGACCGTCGCCGACGAATGCGGCGAGTTGCGTGAAGGAATGGTTGCGGTCGCGCCAGTCGAGGTAGTTGGAGTAGGAGGTTCCTATGCGGTCGGCGGTCTGGCCAGGGCGCGCTTCTATTGTGCGGATGGCGACGAGCTGTTCGGGGTGCGGGAGCGGCAGGGGTTTCAGGAGCACGCCATCAATGAGGCTATAGATGGCGGTTGTGGTTCCGATGCCGAGGGCGAGGGTGAGGATAGCTGTGAGTGCGAAGCCCGGCGATTTGCGCAGCTGGCGGAGGGCGAGGTAGAGATCGGAACGCAAGGAGGCGAGCATGGCCGAGGAATTAGTTCATGCTAGCATCTGCCGCTAAGAACTTTTGACTGAGATTTCTCCAGCGTCTCAAACGCACGCAAATCGACTAGCGAAACGCAGGAGTTCTGGCTTAGCTCTCTGATGCTGCTAACAGGCCAACGTTTCCAGAATCCGCGACCCCACGAAACACGCGTCGGCGACAATATACCCGTTGACCGGAGAGCGTAGGTCTGTGATTAACATTCCCACTATTCGATCCGCAGATGGTATCCGCGCTTGACCGAAGCCCCTTCGACCACGCCACCGTTGGCAATATGCTGCTTGATGGCACTATTCGAAGGCTCGCTTGATTTGACAGAGGCTGCAAGCGGTTCTGCCAGTGTCCTGGGCAATGTTTCAATTACTTTGAGCCACAGTAGACCATCGATCTTTGCTTCAAAGCGCCGAAGGTTATTGGGGATGGATTCCGGCTTAGTGATCACCACGCTGTCCTGGGAGTTCTTGTTGCGCTTTAGAGTAAATTCGTGGCTCTCAATCTTCTTGAGGTCGTGGCTGGCAAGGTAGTAGAGGACCATGGACTCGGTCCGCTCAATCTTGTTCTGCGCCCTCTTTGCACGAGCGGCGTATCTTGCCGACTCCTTCTTACAGTATTCGGCGCGCGTCTGCATAACGCGAAGAAATCTGCCGATCCGATCGATCTTTACATCCATCGCCTCACAGAACAGTCGAAGCCGCTCCATCGCTTCGGCGCTCGCTTCGCCCAGTTCTTCGATCTCATCCTGAATCTGATCGAGCAGCGCATCAAGTTCACTGTCTAGTTCAAGAAGGGAATGATCCGTCGCGACCGCCATCGGCGACAACGGCGCCACGGTGCCCGGTTGAAACGCAATCAAAGGTATAGTTTTGGTCGCCATAAAATCTCCGGCTTTGTTATCGAAAGCTCCACGCATGTGAGCCTGCGGACAACCGCTGCGGGCTCACATGCAATGGTTTAGGCGAAGAGCAGCATCTGCTCGCCCTCCGCGTGGCCGGTGGGCCAAAGCGCGGAAGGCTTCTGTTGACTCTTCGGAGCGGCTTCGACGAGATGCCGTGCAGGCGACGATGTTGTCACCAACTCCTGCGACAGAAGAGGCAATAATTGATCGTCCTCTTCCACTAACTCCGTCTGCGATACCATCGGCGCCGATGGCCTATGCCGGGCACGTTCGCGCTTGAGGTCAGCCCAGACCGCGTCAGCGGACTCACCGACGCGCCCGCGCTCCACCAACTCACGCGCCATGGCGCTCATCATGTCGTCGTCGCTCTCGAGAGAATGAATGCCTTCGCCCGAGAACTTGCCCTCCATCATCAGCGCCACCAGCATCTTCTTCCCCATTAGGCGGAGACACGTGGTCTGTGTCGTGGCCTTGGAGACGAAGAATTTTACTTTCACCGGATGCTTCTGTCCGATGCGCCACGACCGGCGCGAGGCCTGTCGCAGCGTGTGGAGTGAATAGCCGGTCTGGTAGAAGTAGAGCGTTGGAAAAGCAAGAAGATCGAGGCCTGTTTCCACCAACTTCGGATGACAGACCACGACTTCGACGCCGTCTTTGAGCTGTCTCTCATACCAAAGCTCTCGCTTGATCGTCGGCACTGTTGGCCGTAGCACAGCGACACGCAGCCCGGCCTGACGAAGCACTCTCTCCAGGCGGGCTGCGTGTCGTGCTCACCCGTAAAGGTGGCGTAGACCTGGCAACGCCTCCCTTGTCGTAGCTCTCCGCGGATGTCCTCGATGAGCTTGCGTTCTTTGGCATAAACGAAGTCTTTTGAAAGATCCGGCGTTGTTGTTACCAGGAACGGCTCGAGACGTCCAAGCTGGGGGTTGAACCGCTTGCCCCAGATCTCTCCGATACCAAACGGATGGTCGGGGTAAAGAAGCAGGCGGTGCATCATGAGGCTCATCAGACTTCGGTTTCCGCGGTTCTTCTTGACCGCTTCTCGTATGTCTTGTTCGATCCCTGCATACGCCTTACCGAGGTCTACATCCATCTCGACTTCGACGACGCTCTCTTCGTACGAAGGGAGGTACGCGGCTATGTCCTCGAGCGTCACAAAGGCCGTCGACGCCATGAGGAACTGGCCGAACACTAGCGGTGAGGCGCCGGGCTTCCGCACCTGTCGCACTGTCGTCTTCTGGGCTCGGGTGCAGGCGTTGTCAGCATCTGGGATCTTCTCGATGGATTCGAGCACGCCATAACGTTCGGCAAAGTCCCGTCTTCCCGAGCCGCCTGCCGCGAACCCTTCGGCCACCATCTGCCGGGGCTTCATCCGATAGAAGAGATTGAAGAGGTCGTCGGCATAGCCTCCCATGAGGGTGCCGGTGAGCCCGATCAACTTTCGAGAGCAGCGATAGAGTACACCGAGGTTGTTGCCCTGGGCAGTCTCTTGTGCCAGTTGGTGCAGTTCATCGGCGATGGCATAGTCCCACCAGCCCTTCATGTAGCGGCCGATGTACCCGAGTGGGGCCATACGCTGAATCTTCTCCCGCTCGGCCTGCCACATCGCGGAAAAGCTATCGGTCCCATCGTTCCCATGTGTGAAATGCTCGGAGATCTTCTTCTCTGCGAAGTCCACACGGCTGAGACATCCGCCCTCCGACCGAGGAATTGCGCACCCAGTATCGGGATTGGTGACAGCACCTTTTTCACGACCGGATTCGGCAACCGTGTAAGCATGCTTCCAGTGGTAGCTAAGCTTGCCCGTCTCCCTGCTTACGATGAAGTACGCAGGGCCCGGACAAAGTCTCTTCCACTCAGCCCGGCCCATGGTTCGCAACTCGAAGAGTGTCGTCTTCAGACCCTTATGAACAATCTGACCATGGCGCTGCTTTACTTCGACGACGCCATGTTGACGCCTCGGATCGCCGCCATTGCGGAGATCGTAGATGATGAAGGTCCTGGCGCGAGGAATCGTCTCCAGAACCTCGCGCGCCCACTTGAACACAAGATGTGGCGGGCACATCCCGATGGTTGTGTAGGGCCGCCTTTCGGAATGCGCATGGGCAATCGCATGGGCCACAGCAACCGACATGAGTGTTTTACCGGTTCCGCACTCGCCGACGATGATCGCCGATCGCGCCGTCTTCAGATGCTTGGAGACTCCAGAGATGGTCAGAGCCTGAGCTGGAAGCGGCTGCCGCAAGAGTGTCTTAAGGGCTGGAGGCAGAGGATCGTTTGGCCCTTGCAACGGCGGATACATCTCGACGATACGTGCCCCGAGCTCCTGCGAGAAGTTTCTGAGATATTCGTAGTAGGTATCCACGGCGGGACTCCAGAGGATGGAAATGAACACGCAAAAACAGCCGGGGTCACCGGCCGTTCTATAGTAAGGAGTGGAACCGTATGAAGTTGCTATGTGGTTGTTAGCTGTGCAGAGAGCAAGACCCTATGTGTCACGGCTCATTGCCAGATAAGAAGCCTTCAGCGCTTGCCCGATCGTGTACCTGGGCCAGAGCACAGGACCATTTTTCTCAGGAAACGGTAGTAGCCCCAGAGATCGCGCCTGCCCAAGTCGCGCCAGCAAGTCGTCACGCGAACCGTGGATCGCTGCTGGCGTGCACCCAATTCCATCTAGCAGCTGAATTTTCTTCTCCGCCCACATTGTCTCCAGGATCGGACCGTTCCAGCGTGGATCCGCGGGTAGCCCAAGAAAGCTCACTAGGGTCGCCCATGCGTGTTCTCTCGTATCTGGTCCGAGCTGGAGGATAAACGTCCGTCCTGCGCTTCCATTCGTATGAAGGGAACTTGAGACCGCGATCAGATGCCGAAGTGCTTGCTTGCGCCCTTGCAGATTTAGCGAGGCGCGATAGCAGATCGCGTCTGGACCGAAACCTACTACTTTCTCCTTGCCGTCTGGGAACATCACGGTGAACGTGTGCTTCTCATGAATCGCTGCCGTGATTGCGCCTACCTCAGCATCGCCTCCGAACAGACTGATCAGATGCGCGTCCTCCCCCTCGCCGACGTAACGATCCAGCTGTACCGAAATCTTGGTGTCCGTCTTTCCTGAATTACGGCGATACTCAAGCCGCCCCATCCGCAAATGTGCGTTCTGCATCCTGGTCCTCTCTCTTCTTGTCTCCCAGTACAAGCGTCCGCCCATCCTCGTAGACCAAAGCCAGTTCGTTGGTGAACTGTTCGCGCTTATGGATTTCGGTATAGCCTTTCTCTTCTACTTCGAAGACGGTCACCGATTTCACCGAGCGCCAACGTGCTATGTGCCGCTCATCGTCCTGTCCAAAGACACCGTTGAGTAGTCCAGCCGTGCAGAGAAGGCCCACGTGACCCGCGTGCAATGGGGTAATGGGTCGACCGCATGCAATCTCCTCCGTCGGGAGTAGGAGAGCTTCCACTTGTTTCCAGGCAGACGAGTGGACGATGAGGTCTTCAATCAGATCGAGAGGTAATCCGCGGTCGACAAGCCGTGTAGGCGCCGACGCCGGCACGCGGTAGGGGGTCTCAGTGCCCTGCAGCGTCGGCATATCGCGCCGCCATACCATCTCGTGCAACGCTGCGCGATTACGACTGTAGTCCTGGCCACGCATCCTTTTGCGGACCCCGAACAAGGCCACCTGGTCGAAGCGTTCCGATTCTGGGTCCGTCAGCCGGAAGGCTCGAAGGTCTGCGAAGTTTTCCGCCAATAGCGGAATTGCGGAATCAAGCCGCGCCTGCGGTACGACCATCAACAACACTCCACCCTCGACCAGCCACCGATGGGTATGCTCCAGGAACAGGAACTCCATCCGCCTGTTATCCATCGACCCAATCTCGGCGTCATACGGAGGGTTGAGGTAGAGAAGCGAAAAGCTCTCGACCTTGGCGACGGCATTGAAGAGATCCCCATGAATCGTCGCAATACCGCTAGCGGCTGCGCCAGCGGCACGGTTAGCGTCGAGTTCAACGCCATGCTTTTCTACTTCTGCTCCCTCGGTCAGTTGATGTAGCGCGGCTCCTGTGCCGACACATGGATCGACGACGCTTGCTATTCCCGCCGAAAAGTCCAGCAGCCTCCGCAGGCGCTTGCCTTCCTCCGGCGGCAGAGGATAGTAACCTAGCTTAATTCTGGCCACGTTGCGCATATTTGCCTCCAATAGTGAAAAGCCCCAGCCAAGGTTGAAAGCTCAATCTTGTTTAACCATTTTGGCCAGAAAATGGTTGGTCTAAATGGTTATTGTGTTGCCGGGAAGATCCGCAGATGACGTTTAGTCGGACTTCTTCTGGTTGGCCGATGCCGGCCACAGGAATTTGAGTCGACTGGTCTGGAACGGGTCTCGCTGAGTGACTCGGCCTGATATCGTCATTTGAGCTGGCTGTCGCTGCATTCACTGACATGAAATTACTTGAAACCATAGAGAATCGAGGATGGGCGAGTATTCCCGGCGTCAACGGGGCGTCGGACCTACTGCGACTTGCCATGAGTCTGGGCAAACCGGTCGAGAATGCTCGCTACGAACTGATCAGTGAGCTACGGGTGACTGCAAGTGCCGAGGCCCGGCCACTGACCCTAAGCGCTGCTTTTGGCCCTGGAGCTTTTCCGCTGCACACCGATACCGCATTTTGGCCAACTCCAGCTAGGTTCCTCGTTATGCTGGCGGAGGGAGACATCAGACGCACGACCACCGTTTGCTCAATAAGAAGAATCCTAGACTTAGGCGGGATTAATTTAATGAATCTGATTGAGAAATCCGTCTGGATTGTGAGAGGGAAAGACGGAAGCCACTACGGGCAGATGACCCTAAGTACGAAGAGCATCCGGTTAGGCGTCAGATTTGACAGGCAGTGCATGAAGCCCGCCAACGCCTCTGCGAGAGAGGTCGCGGCTTACTTCGATATCGAAGACTGTGCGACCTCTGTCGAACATCTCGAATGGAGACCGCACACAGCGGTAGTAATCTCAAATTGGCATGCTCTACATGGCCGGGGATCACAGCCTCCAAACGAACAGCAACGTATTTTGCAAAGAATCTACGTGGAGTAAATGATGATCTGGGAACGTGATCCGTTGTGGGCAAAAGCGAAGCTTTTCTTTGAACGCGCGTTTGAACAACCCGCCGACGATCCTCAGTACGGTCTTTGGTGTTCGCTGGGCCTCGAGCTCCTCGCTCGCGCAACGGTTGCCTCGGTCAGCCCCACGTTGTTGGCCGAGCCCGAACAGAATCACCAATATCTATTGCATGCACTGGGCGTGGGGCCCAAAATGTCCTCTCCCGTCTCAATTGGGGCCTCCAAAGTTTTTGCCCTTTGCCAGAATCTATTTCCAGGGTTCACCAAAGAAGATTTTGTTTCATCGATGGCGCTCATAAATCGCCGGAATGCCGAACTGCATTCTGCAGAAGCGGCCTTCGACAACTACCCGTCAAAACAATGGCTTCCGAGCTTTTACCACTCTTGTTCATCCCTTGCGGCTGCGCTTGGCGAAACGATGGACACCCTGTTGGGGCCTGAACAAGCGCGGATCGCCAATGACATCCTGCAACAGTCGAAAGAAGGCGTAGAAGGCCGCGTTAAAGCATCAATTGCCGCTTACAAAAGGGTTTTCGAGGCAAGACCAATTCCTGATCGCCAAACTGCCGCTGAGGCTGCTGCTGTGCAAACAGTCAAGCTTGTCACTGAACGGCATCACAAAGTGAGCTGTCCCTCCTGCGGATCAGATGCCACCGTTGAGGGAGACCCATTCGGACCAGAACGGCTGGATCATGAAGACGGTAACATCGTTGTGCGGCAATCGGTGTCGCCTCGGGTGTTCTCGTGCACGGCATGTGGATTAAAGCTCACAGGCTACGTGGAGTTAGATGTGGCCGATTTGGGCGGCACGTACACCAGAAGGACGACCTTCTCGCCTGAGGACTATTACGGCCTCATCGATCCTGAGACAGCCGACATGTCTGAGTATGTCGAACAGTACATGCGGGATATGGCACCCGAATACGACAACGAGTGAGATTCGCTGATCGGAATACCCATTGCAGGTAGCAGCAAATCAGCGCTATAAGCCATCCGCAACCGGCGGCCTCAGCGGTGCGCTTCCGTGTCGCGTATCCGCTCAAGGTTGTGATCTATGGGGAATGAGCTGCCGTGTTGCAGGTCAGGCGAGATCGGGTGCCCGTTGGATCCTGGCTGCTCGACTCATCTAGTGCCAAATTGCCAATGCACTCATTGACGGAGAGATTACTTCCTACAAGCGGACTTATGATTACTTATCTATTGTCTTTGCAGAGGAGCGAAACATCGATGGAAGTTTTCGAGGGAACGAAACTCTGGATTCAGGGACTCGCTGAGCGGTCGAACGATCTCGATAAAAGATCTCGAGATAGACTACGCTCCGCATTTTTTGATATCAGGAACCGTGCTGGACACCTCACTGCTGAGATACCACGCGCCCTCCCATCGCTCACCGTCCATGATCTGAGCCATATAGACGCGCTCTGGGAAATGGGGGATCTCGTGGTTGGGGACGAACTGCTCGATTCAGATGTGAGTTTCATCACACCCTCAGAAGCTTTCGTCCTTGGACTCGCATTCCTGCTTCATGATCTCGCACACTCGCGCACGGCCATTCCGTTTTCAGATGATGAACTTCGAACCACGACCGAGTACCGGGATATCATAGCCCAGCTTCTGAGTGATCAACTTGGACGCCCAGTCAGCAAGAATGAAATTCAATCTGCGGATACCAATACTCACGATCTGGCCCTTGGGTTATATCTGCGGGCCAATCATGCAGTTCTGGCGGCACAGTTGCCACTGTCGAGGTGGAATGACGGCGATGGCTCTGACCATTTCCTGATCCAAGATGAGGAAATTCGTCGCTCATTCGGTGAAATCGCGGGCAAGATTGCTGCCAGTCATTGGATCACGACCGCAGAGCTGCCTTCTATTTTCAGCACGACCATGGGAGCGCCTGGGTGGTTGCCACCGCAGTGGAGCTGCGATCCACTGAAGCTCGCCTGCATTATTCGATGCGCCGATGCCATACATCTCGACACGAGGAGAGCACCTGCATTTCTGCGGGCACTGCCGTCCTGCAGGTGAATCTTATCTTCATTGGGATTTTCAAGGACGACTTCTTCGCCCACAGCGAGACCATGATCGATTGGTCTTTAGCTCAAGCTCAAGCTTCCCGCAGGGAAACGCGGAGTCATGGTGGAAATGCTACGAAGTGTTGTCCGGAGTTTCGCGGGAGCTTTGGAGCGTTGACACACTATTAGCAGAACAAAAAACCTTTAAATTCGCGATACGCTCTGTGGCTGGCGTTGAAGATGTTCGCCTTTTCTCTAGATATGTGAAGACGGAAGGCTGGGTCCCGGTAGAGGCTCAAATCAAGGTGAGCGATGTAGCCTCTCTCGTCGAGCGGCTCGGCGGAAAAGAATTGTACGGTGAAAACGTGACCGTGCCGCTGCGGGAGCTAATTCAGAACGGAAGCGATGCCATATTAGCCAAACAAGCGATCATAGGCAATCCGAAAGGATCGGACTGTGTAAAGGTCTCTCTTCACGAAGAGGATGGCCAATGGATCTTTGAGGTTTCTGACTCCGGTGTAGGGATGTCGGAAGAAGAGATGTGCGGACCTTTGCTCGACTTCGGCAAGAGTTTCTGGGGATCTGATCAGGTGCGCAGGAGATTGCCGGGTTTGAGGTCCAGCGGCTTCAATCCCACCGGACGGTACGGAATTGGCTTTTTCTCTGTTTTCATGCTGGGGGCGAAGGTCGAGGTAATCTCCAGACGATTCGACGCTGCTGCCAACGACTCGAAGGTTCTTTTTTTCGACAAGGGAGTGCGGAGTCGTCCCTTATTGCGTTCCGCAGATCATTCCGATCGACTCTTCGATGGAGGGACGCGAGTCAGAGTCTGGTTGGATAAAGATCCGACTTCCGCTGGAGGGTTTCTGGCAGGCAATTTCAATGACCTGCCCAAGTTGTCCCTTGCAGATCTTTGCGCTTGGCTGTGTCCTTCTCTCCCTACTAATCTCCAAGTCAGGACCGGAAATGAAGACTACCAAACCGTCCTCCAGGCGAATGATTGGTTGAACATCGACAGCGCCTCCTTGTTGAAGAGAGTCTTACGCCCCATTCCAGAGACAGAGACAGAAAGATTGGCTACCGTCATAGAGCGGAATCGCGACAACGTTAGAAATCTCTTGGACGAAGATGGAAATGTTCTCGGCCGCGGCTGCATCTTGCTCCAAGATAGAAATGAGATCGACAACAAGTCGGATAGGGGACCGATTACCGTAGGTGGCTGTCGCGCATCCGGTATGCACAATTTCGGCGGGGTGTTGATCGGACGATCGCTCCGAGCCGCGAGAGATTCAGCGCGACCTTTGATCGATGGAGACCCGGTACGCCACTGGGCGACCGAGCAGGCTGGCTTGATAGTTCAAGTTTCCAACGATCCAGAATTGCTCACTGTCGGAGCGGCCTACGTTCGTTCATTCGGGGGAAACGTCTCTCGAATGCCCATAGCCCTTTCGAGTCAAGGTTGGATGACACCAGAACAGGTACGGGCATTCGTCGCAAATATCGACGAGGTCGCGATTGTCACGGACACGACGTTTCACTTCGCCGGCACAAACCGGAGAATCAAACTGATGGACAATGTTCTCGTCTGCAATGCGGGACATTGGCAAAACGAATGGCCCACATCAACACCGTGGACTTGGCACGGGTCGTCATTCCATTATTGGACACTTCTGGGGGCAACCGTTGAAGCGATAGCCGAAGGATGGTCAAGTCCGCTAGATGCAGTTTTACAGATATCTAAACTAACGACCGACGAGCGTCCGTTTCGGCGGCAGATCGCTACAACCGGCGCAGGTAACCCCATTGTCGATAGGGTAGACATCGTAAAAAGGCCGACAGTACTGCACAATGGTACGCCCTAGTAGATATCGAGAATGCGCGTATCGTCATTTAGACGTAGGAAGTGAAATCCAAGTTTTCGAAGAGCAATAAATCGCCAATTCACTTATTGAATATTGAGGCACACCTCCCGCCCACGCCGGGTACCCCGCTTACTGAAGTACAGTCAATAGATGAAGATCACTGAGGCTACGGCGCTCATTGGTACCC
>Ga0207086_1063_pt1 | contig 26115 bp, 23 predicted proteins | sample Alteio_BWMinHeat_54_FD_153540 | JGI IMG/M metagenome (GOLD analysis project Ga0207086, IMG submission 153540) | Enriched cells from forest soil in Barre Woods Harvard Forest LTER site, Petersham, Massachusetts, United States -... | ecosystem: Environmental > Terrestrial > Soil > Temperate forest >... | reverse complement strand
AGTTTGGTAGCAACCGCTGCTATGGGAGCGATGGCGAAAAACCTTCATGAATTCTTTCCGACTCTTTTTAGCAAACCCAGTGCTTTTCCGTATTTGGATTCATTCGTTACCGTTCTAAGTATTGGAGCAACGTATCTGATGGTTCAGAAAAAAGCGGAGTGTTGGGCTGTATGGCTTATCACCGACGCTATTGCTACGTATTTATATTTCGCGAAAGAAATAAAATTTGTCGGTCTTGAATATTTGGTGTTTTGTTTCATTGCAGTGTTTGGCCTGTGGAATTGGATCAACGAAGCACGTTCCTACAAAACTTATGAAGCCTGAGATCAGACTTGTATGCTTTTATGGACCTGAGAGCACGGGCAAATCAACAATGGCGAAACATTTCGCGAAGCTGTGCCACACAGAGTCTGTTCCTGAAGTTGCGCGTGAACTGATCTCTTCTAATGATTTTACTTTGGATGACATTATTCGAATAGGTCATGCGCAAACCAACCGGGTAAAAGAGAAACTTAAAACAGCAAATAGATTTCTTTTTTGCGACACGGATTTAATCACCACACAGATTTATTCAAAAAAATATTTAGGAGTAGTGCCAGAGGTCTTATTCGAATTGGAAAGTGAAATTCATTACGACAAATATTTTTTATTTGATATCGATGTGCCCTGGATTGCTGACGGACTGCGCGATCTCAGTAACCAGCGGGAAGAGATGCTAAAAATATTCGAAGAAGAATTGACGAAAAGAAATATTCAATTTGTTCGCGTGAAGGGAGATTGGAAAGAAAGGGAAAAGATTATCAAAACGGAGCTTGATGCTCTTTAATCACACCCTTAACTTAATCTCATCGATCTTCTTTTGCAAAAAATCCTTGTCGGCCAAAGTTGTGGCTATATTTAACGCATTTGAATAAGCCCTCAAGGCATTGTCATTCTCTTTTAGATGTGTGAGAAAATTTCCCAAAGCGGCATGATAAAAATGATTGCTTTCTAGTCCATTGATTTTTCTCAACTCGTCAAGCCCTTCACGATATGACTTTGCATAACCTATCGTTATCGCGCGATTCAATTCAATTATCGGTCCTGGTTTTAACTGAGCGAGAATGTCATAGAGTGTCAACAAGCGATTCCAATCCGTATCGGCAAATGAATCCGCTTTCATATGCACTGCGGCAATGGCGGCTTCAAGATGATACTCACTCAAATCATTCCCCTCCGACGCTTGTTCGAGAAAAGCAAAACCCTTATCCATGAGTTGTTTGTTCCAAAGCGATCGATCTTGCTGTTCAAGTGAAATAAACTTCTCATTGTTAGTTCGAGCATTGAATCGTGAGACCTGAAGGCACATAAGGGCCATGAGGGCAAGCACCTTGGGTTTTGAAGTCATATGGTTTTGAATCATCAGGTAAGTGAGGCGCATGGCTTCTTCGCAAAGATCTTCGCGAAGCAATTGATTGCTTTGCGATGGGTGATAACCTTCGTTGAAAAGTAAGTAGAGAACTTTCAATACGGCATCAATTCTGCTGGAAAGGGATTGCGGCGACGGAATTTCGAGACTGATCTTTTCATCGCGTAATTTTTCTTTCGCTCTCGCAATTCTTTTCTGAATAGTTTCTTCATTAGTCAAAAAGGCACTGGCGATTTCGCGCACACTAAGACCGCCAAGAATTTTAAGGGTAAGTGCAATTTGAGATTCTTCTTGAATAGATGGGTGACATGCTGCAAACATCATACGCAATTGGCTGTCTTCAATTTCTGATTCTAAAAACAAGCTATTAACAGAGGATGGCAACGACCACTCCGAATGAATTGCCTTGGCGATTTCAGAATGAATTTGCTCGTGCCGCTGTCGACTGCGAATGAAATCCAGTGCTTTGTTTTTGGCAACTGCATACAACCAGGCAGAAGGATTTTCAGGCACACCTTTGAAGCGCCATGTCTCTACTGCTTTCATCAACGTATCCTGAACGATGTCTTCTGCAACTTCAAGACGATCGCTTCCTAAAATTCGAGTAAGCACAGCGGCCATCTTTCCCGCCTCATGACGAAAAAGATGGCCAGCTAGTTGTTGCACATTTTCAGACCGTGCCACTAAATTGAATCTTTTGTTGACTTTACATCTTTTGTACAGGCCTTACCTGAACAGCGCCATCGTAAATAAAGTCAGGGCAATCCTTGGCTAATTCAGTTGCTTCATTGATATCATTTGCCTCAATGATAAAGAAACCACCCACCACTTCTTTTCCTTCAGCAAACGGACCATCAGTTACTAATTTTTTCTTGCCAGTTACCATTTTGCCGGATGGTTGAAGAGGTTCACCACTTACGTATCTCCCTTCTTTTCTTAATTTCTCTACCCAGGCAAACCACTTTTGCATGTGTGCCTGCATGGCTTCGGGTGAACGCATTTCGGGTGCATTGCTACTGCCTCCGTGAAAGATGTACATAAACTTTTCCATAGGATTTGATTTTTTTAATTGAACAAATTTTCACCTATGACGAGTGGGAGACAGGGAAGCGGACAGCTGATTCAAAATTTTTTTAGAACTCGATCAATACCTGGCCTTTTTCCACACTATCACCCTTTTTTGTTTTCACTGCTTTGATCGTGCCATCTCCAGGTGATTTTAAAATATTTTCCATTTTCATGGCTTCAAGAATGAGAAGCGGATCGCCCACTTTTACGTTATCGCCTACCTTCACTTTCAAATCGATCACCAATCCTGGCATTGGTGCCTTGATATTATTAATCTTAGCGGAAGCACCATTTGCCATTCCCATTTTTTCGAGCAACAAATCAAATTTATCCTTTACCTGGACTGTTTGAGTTTTGTTGTTGATTTTGAATTGAAAAGTTTTGGTTGTGTGATCAACCTTCACTACTTCCACGCGATAGCTTTTGTTTTTGTGAAGAATGTGAAAATTATCTTCTGATATTTTTACAAAATCCCACTCGAAGGGTTCTCCGTTAATGAGAATCGACTCTTCATTTCTAACAACCTCAAAATTCTTTCCGTTTATTTTCGTTTGAAACATATTCAAAAATAGAATTTAGAATACAGAATACAGAATTTAGAATCTGGAATATTCCAAAATTAAAGATGCCAAAACCTTACTATCAAAAATTCCTTATATTCTAAATTCTACATTCTGAATTCTTTCCTCAATTATTCTATCTCCTAAATTCTGTATTCTAAATTCTTTTCATATACATTTGCATCGCTTTAGAAAAATTCTGAAGCAAGGGGTGCCTAAAAACAACGGGCTGAGATTATACCCATAGAACCTGATGCCGGTAATGCGGTCGAAGGGAGGCAGGATTAACTATGCATCACATTCCCCTGTGTGCTCTGCAGGTTTAGACCAAAAATAAAATGTTCAAATTAGTATCAACAGTGTGGTGCTGTTTGCTTGGGCTCAACGCCTTAGCGCAATTCACCATTTCGGGCACAGTGCGCGATTCGAAGTCTAACGAAGTCTTGGTTGGCGCAACGATTCAGATAAATGATCAGAATCGCGGAGCAATCACGGATGAGCAAGGCCATTACGAATTGAAAAAAGTAGCAAGCGGAAAACAAACGCTCACAGTTCACTTTCTCGGCTATAAAGAAGAAAAAAAAGAAGTTGAGGTTTCTGCCGACATGCAGTTGGATTTTGCATTGGGCGAGAGTTCACAATTGACTGATGAAGTCACCGTGTTGGCAACTCGTGCAACAGAAAATAGTCCAACGGCTTTTTCTAACATTAGTAAAACGGTAATTCAAAAACAGAATTTTGGGCAGGACATGCCTTTCGTTTTGAATTGGACACCTTCTCTCGTTACCACATCAGACGCTGGCGCTGGCATTGGTTATACTGGCATACGCATTCGCGGAAGTGATGCCACGCGTATCAATGTCACGATCAACGGAATTGTTTTGAACGATGCCGAAGAACAAGGTGTGTATTGGGTCGATATTCCAGACATTGCAACGTCAACACAAAATATTCAGATTCAACGAGGCGTGGGAACATCAACAAACGGAGCTGGTGCATTTGGCGCATCAATCAACTTGCAAACGAACACGCTCAAAGATCAACCTTATGCGGATATTATTAATTCGTTTGGATCGTTTGGCACACATCGACATACAATTGGCTTTGGTACAGGTTTAAAAAATAAGTTTGCTTTCGATGCACGCTTGTCGATGATTGGATCGGATGGCTATATTGATCGCGCTACTTCTGATTTGAAATCATACTATGCGTCCGGAGGATATTACGGAAACAAAACCATGATCAAGGCAATTGCTTTTGGTGGAAAGGAAACGACTTACCAGTCGTGGTGGGGTGTGCCGCAGTCGCGATTAAATAATGATGTGGTAGCGATGCAGCAAACAGCAGCAGCGGAGGGATGGAATGCAGAGCAAACTCAAAACTTGTTGACGTCAGGTCGTACATTCAACACCTACACATATTCCAATCAAACTGACAACTACACATTGGATAATTATCAACTTCATCTTTCTCACCAGGCTACATCACAACTCACGCTCAACGCGGCATTGCACTATACATATGGTCGCGGCTATTATGAGGAATATAAATACGATCAAGATCTTTCGGTTTATGGAATTACCAGTCCGATCATTGGCGGCGACACAATAGCCAATTCCGATTTAGTACGAAGACTTTGGCTTGACAATCGTTTTTATGGAATGACTTGGTCTGCGAACTATGAAAAAGGAAAATGGAATTCAATTTTAGGCGGTGCCTTCAATAAATATGATGGCGATCATTATGGCGAGGTCGTTTGGGCTCAAGTAGCTACTACCATTCCAACTTATTATCGCTACTATTTCAATAACGGAAAGAAACAAGACTTCAACATATTTTGGAAGAATAGCTATCAACTCACAGAAAAGTTGATTGGGTTTGTTGATATGCAATACAGGAAAGTAGATTACAAAGCGAACGGTGAAGAAGACGGTGGAGTGAATGTTGATTTTAATGTGAACTATAATTTTCTCAATCCGAAAGTCGGGTTGACCTATTCATTAAATCAAGATCAACAGGTGTATGCTTCATACAGCATTGGCAACCGCGAACCCGTTCGAAGTGATTTTGTTCAGGCAAACCCCGGTCAACTACCACAGCATGAGACGCTTTATGATGTGGAAGCCGGCTGGCGAATGCGGAAAAGTAAAGTTGCTTTGAATGTGAACTATTATTTCATGGATTACAACAATCAATTGGTGCTCACCGGCAAGCTTAATGACGTTGGTGGTGCCATTCGCACCAATGTGGCTGACAGTTATCGAATGGGGGTAGAAATTGACGGAGGCATTCGATTCAATCAGCATTTCGCATGGAACGCCAACCTCACACTAAGCCAGAATAAGATAAAAAACTTTACAGAGGTGCTCTATGATTACGGAGCTAACGGAGATCAATACAATGAAGTAGATATCCAACACAACAATTCCGATATTGCATTTTCTCCTAATATCATTGGCGGTTCTAATTTTCTTTACCGTCCTGTTAAAAATTTTGAAATCGGATTACTGACAAAATATGTTGGTTTACAATATTTGGATAACACCTCCAATAGTGGAAGAGTGATTGATCCCTACTTTATCAATGACATTAGGTTGACGTATACTCTTAAACCTCAATGGATGCGTGAAATCTCTTTTAGCCTTTTGGCGAACAATATCTTTGATGTGAAATATTCCAACAACGGATACACTTGGGGCTATTTAGGTGGAGGAAGCGAAACCCGACAAAATTATTATTACCCGCAGGCTGGTAAAAATTACCTGATGATGGTGGCGTTGAGATTTTAAAAGCAAATAGTTACAGGTTTCAGGTTACAGGTAACTTGGAACATGAAACCTGTAACTATCTTTGTTGAATGTCATCTAGACAATTTACTTTTTTTGGTTTTTTAAAACTGACCCGCTTTTGGAATCTGCTTATTATTGCGATGGCGCAATACTTTGCGGTCGACTTTTTCATTGATAAAGGTAAAATCTGGGATATTAAACTTTTCATTCTGTCATTATCAACCGTGATTATTGCCGCAGCCGGATATATCATCAATGATTATTACGATGTTAAAATTGATTTGATCAATAAACCTGAGCGCGTGGTGATAGGAAAAGATGTGGCACGCAGGTACGCATTGCTTTTACATTCGCTGCTTTCCATGATGGGAGTTGCGCTCGGTTTTCTTCTGGGCTGGAAGATAGGAATGATCAACTTTTTCTCCGCTTTTCTTTTGTGGTGGTATTCCAATGATCTCAAGCGTCAACCGTTTATTGGAAATTTTGTAGTGGCATTGCTCACGGGGCTTTCTATCTTTTTAGTTAATATTTTATATCATGTACATCAACCATTGGTTACGATCTACGCACTCTTTGCTTTTGCAATGACTCTTGTGCGCGAGATTGTGAAAGATGTAGAAGATTTGAAAGGCGACAATACGTTTGGATGCAAAACTCTTCCCATCATTTGGGGGCTACGAAAGACGAAATTTTTTCTTTACCTATTGCTGTTGATTTTTTTTATTTCAGTGATCGGGATCAATCAGCTCTTTGAGCAGCTGCCGATGTATTATTTTTTTACTTTTCTTTTTGTACCATTAGTGCTGTTAGTGATTTGGCTCATAAGAGCCGATACTTCAAAAGATTTTCATCGGGTCAGTCAATGGTGTAAAGTCATTATGCTGTTGGGTATATCAAGCATGATTTTCATTTAGTTTACACCATGAACAAAAAGTATCGTCTCGCCATTTTAGCTTCCGGAAGTGGAACCAATGCGGAGGCCATCATGAAATATTTTCAGAGCCATTCACAAATAGAGGTGGGAATATTGCTAAGCAATAATTCGAACGCCTTTGCTTTGGAGCGTGCAAAAAAATTCAATGTACCCACTCGTGTTTTCGATAAGCAGCAATTTCGTGAAAGCGATGAAGTGTTGCACTGGCTCAAAGAATCAGAAATCACGCACATTGTTTTGGCCGGTTTTCTATGGCTGTTGCCTGAACGTTTGATTCAATCTTTCTCGGATAAGATCATTAATATTCACCCATCCTTGCTGCCCAAGTTTGGAGGCAAGGGCATGTATGGCACGAAAGTGCATGAGGCAGTAAAAGCGGCCGGAGAAAGTGAATCAGGTATTACGATTCATTTGGTCAATGCTCAATACGATGATGGAAAGATTTTACATCAGTCTTCCTGCAAGATCTCTCCAGAAGATTCTCCAAAAGAAATTGCTGCCAAAGTTTATGAGCTGGAGTATGCCAACTATCCTAGAACTATTGAGGAGTGGATTCTAGCCAACAATTTCTAGAGTGAGATTATTTTTTTAGCGGATCAACCCAGGCGAATTCTTCTGCTTTTGGGAAATCAGTAAATATTTTTTGAATCTCGGAATTGGGGATGGCCAGTTTTCTTTTTGCGATGTCGATCCATGCGCCATCCATGTTGAGAATTGCTGCTAGAACATTATCCTCTTTATACAAATGATGACGAATACTCCACCGTGAAAAATCGGGCAGGGCCTTGATCATTTGAATGTCTATTAAAATCTTATCTTCAAATTTTATTTCTCTTTTGAAGATAGCTTCTTCGCGAAAAAGGATCGGACCAATATTATACTCTTCCAACTTTGCATTGGAAAGCCCGCGTTCAGAAAAGAATGTAACACGCGCTGTTGCGCCATAATCATAGTAAGCCGAATGGCGCAAGTGCCGGTTTTGATCAATGTCCGACCAACGAACTTGGATGGGTAGTAAAAATTTTTCCATGTAATCGAATTTATAGTTTAGTCCCTGGCCACTCTAAGTGGTCGGGCGACTCAATTTATTGAGTTAGTTCACGAACTATGCTGAGTGATTTTAGTTCACCAAAATTATCAGAATGACTGACATAAAATCGTATCAATAAGTCGAGAATATTTCTTCGTTGTACGTTTGTCATGGCAATCTCATCAGAATAGTTTGCAGTAAGAAGCTTAGTAAGAATTTGTTGCTCTTCATCCAATGCAAAATTTCCTCCCATCAATTCGGCAAGTTCCGTAGGGCGAAAACCCAGATGCTGACTTAATCGAATCAAGAAAATCAAATGAAAATTCTCAATATTTACTTGTTGCAAATCAAAATGCGTGAACGACTGAATTAAAAATTCACACAATTCCTGTGCATGACTTTGGTCTTTCACTGTCTTATTAATGATTTCATTCAGGAATAAAGCAATGGTTGACTTATGGAAATCTGAGGAGATTGATTGATAGGGATGAATGCACCTTACTTCTTTAATACGAAGAATGGAAGCATTCTCGCGATGATAAACGACCAAATCTAAAAGAGTCAATGGTTGATAAAGCGCGATTTTTCCTTTGGCTGACTTGCCTCGCGCTCCGTTAACAATGTAAGACTGCAGTCCAAACGCTGAGGTGAAAATGTTTACAATAATTGAAGTCTCGCCGTAGTTGGTAAACCGGAAAACAACACCCTGCGTTTTGTGAAGCATGGTCGGAACTATGATATGGAAATAACACCGTGATTTGCAGAAAAGCAATAAAGCATTTCATTCGAAACTACTGATTTATTTGATTCGCATGATACTTTAGGAAAATATTTCCAATTTAGAGGCATCAAGAGAATCAGAGAAATCACTCGTTTCGAGGAAGAGGTAATTTAATTCAGAACTAGAATTTTTTTTCTAATCGATCAAGGTTCAGAACTTACTGCGGTTCAATTCAGGAATGCGATCAAACATTTTTACAGCTTGCTGTAGCACTTCGTTGGTTTCGTTGAAAATCGGAAAGAAAGCAGAGTTGCCCCAAACTCTCCGCGCGATCTCAGCTTTCAAATAAACCTGGAAAACAATTTTATTACGGGCAAGATCTTTCAGATCCGGTTTTACTTTTTCTTTTTGGCCTAAGGCCACTAACTGCGAAAGTATCGCATCATCCACATTGAATTTCTTCTTGTAATTTTCATAACCCATCTTCTCCAGCTTTTCTTTGTTTTCTTCTGCATAGTTGAATGCAAGCTCGCGGATCGCATTGACAGCAAACAACTCGTTGAAATATTTGCTTGAGTTAGTTGTATCCAGCGGTACGAAATAATCTGGCATGATTCCACCACCACCATACACCGTGCGACCGTTTAGCGTGTGAAACTTCAGCGAGTCATTGAAGTGAATGCTATCCGCATGGAAAAATTCTCCATGCTTGTAGCGTTTAACAATATCCTTGTCGTAGGCATCCAAATCTTCGTACGGTTTTTGAATGGAGCGACCACTCGGCGTATAGTATCGTGAAATAGTAAGCCGCACTTCTGAACCATCGTTCAAATCAAAGGGGCGCTGCACCAAACCTTTTCCATACGACCTGCGACCAACCACCAGCGCACGGTCATTATCTTGCAATGCACCACTCACAATCTCAGAAGCGGAGGCGCTTCCTTCATTTACCAACACAATCAAATCCCCATGTTCAAAATCTCCTTTGTCGGTGGCGATAGCATCCTCATTATATTTTTTCTCTTGGCCGTTGGTGAAAACAATTTTTTCTCCTTTCGGTAAAAATTCATCAGCCACATTAATCGCCTGGTCCATATAGCCACCAGGGTTGCCTTGCAAGTCGAGCACTAATTTCTTCATGCCATCTTTTTAGCCTTTGGCCTTTTCGACGAGGAGATTGATTTGGTAATAGTCTAGCCTTTTTTGATTTGCTTCGGGTCTTTCTTTGGTGTGCTCTTTGCCCATTACAATTTATTTCTTCAGAGCCCGAATCTGATCAAACGAATGTAAGAACTTTTTTGCCACTTTTGCATTAATGGCATTAGCAATAACACTTAGGCAAACTCGTTTCAACTAAGAAAATTATCGTGCGTTTTTTATATCTCTCTTTTTTTCTGGTGTTATCCCTTCTTGGCAATGCTCAGCCTGCATCAGAAGAAGATAAACTGATCAAAAATTTGAATTTTGGAAGCGATCTTCCGGCGGGGTTGCTCGCAGGCCGTTCGTTGGTGTTGTATGAAAAATCGTACACCACGGCTGAACTTCAGGAGGCGCAGAAATATTTTCAGCAGGCAGGCATAGATGCCATCAATTATCTGGACATCGATTATGTATTGGCTGGGCCAGATCCATCGCGAATGTATTTTAATTATTTCAATATTCGCAACATCAAGTTCCTTATTATCCTCCAGAAAAACGACAAGGAGTACCGGAGCATTTTCACTGAATATAGTGGCACACTTGATTTTGCCGATCAAGCGCATCGGTCATGGAAACAAAGTCATGTATCGCTTATTGAATTGTTACGCACCATTTATCGTTTCGCTATAAGCACTCAGAAAAAAGCGAATTACTTAATAAACGATGTTCCTGAAATTGGTTATGACGTTCGATTTTTTAAAGAAGAACCCGCTCAGCGTTTTTCAAATGATATTCGAACTTTTAAAACAGCGATTCCACGTTGGAATAATGAACAAGACGAGAAAGAATTAGAAGCAATTGTAAAAGAAAAATTCCCACAAAAGTGTGAATTGGTCGATCCAGGCTTAACAGATGCCCAGTTGTCGGATAAAGGATATCGTCTTGTATTGCGCTTTGTTCATACGCGTGGCGATGTTGCCCGAGAAATACTTGGCTATGATGTTACACAAACGGCTGGCTCTTTACTAACTAGTTATTTTGCAGATGGTGAACTTAAGGTCAAAACCTTTCCGTCAAAAAAAATGATTTATAAATTTTACTTTAAGAATACGGAATACGGAAATATTTTTTTAGGAACAAAGTGGGATGCCGACGATACATGGCAGGATGCCCTTAGGAACCATATCCTCGCATTACGATCAGAGTTGAAGTTCTGATTTATTTTCTTTTACTAAACGCCACGATCAATATCAGAATGATAATGGCCGTAAAAATGCATCCATTGAAATGAAACCAATGGTAATGATGGTCGAAGCCTGTATGCCACCCGAATAGAAGATGAAAGATCGATTTGAAAATCCAGGCGATAGCGCCAATGATTGCTCCAAGGATTCCAAAAAGTAGACCGATGAGGCCACCGATTAAACCAATTATCAGCCCAAATAAGCCACCGCCCAAACCGATCGCTATTGGAAGCGTAAGCAAGAGAATGAATGCCACGAGCAAAAATGAAAAGGCCTTGATCATATGAATTTGCTTTGTGGTACGCTATCAAAAATTGTTCAAAATTTTTTTCCCGCTTAAATCGCCTGGAATTGGGAATTCACTTCAAAGAGTGTTGAAAATTGAACAGTGCATTTTACGTAATCGTACAGAATTAGAAACCGTCTGCTTTTGCTTCAAGTGAGGTAAAGTAGATTTATTTAACTTGCGAGTTGTTTTGACATTATGATTGACAAACTGATTGAAATAAAGAACCGATTTGAGGAAGTAGGCCAGCTCTTAAGCCAACCGGAGACTGTTAAGGACCAGAAAAGATTCCAGCAACTGAGCAAGGAATATCGCGATTTGGAAAAAGTGGTGAAGAAGTACGATCAATATCAAAGCGCGTTGGACGGTATTCAACATGCCAAGGAAGTGCTTCAGAAGGAAAAAGACGCTGAGCTTCGTGAACTGGCTAAAATGGAGATCGATGAGCTGGAACCTAAACGCGATGCGATCGAAGGAGAGATCAAGGAATTGCTGATGCCAAAAGATCCGAACGATGAGAAGAATGCAATCCTTGAGATTCGTGCCGGAACGGGAGGTGATGAAGCAGCAATTTTTGCAGGAGATCTTTGGAGGATGTATCAACGCTTTTGTGAGAGAAGAGGCTATAAGTTTTTAGTGGTTGACGTTACGGAAGGAACAGCCGGTGGATACAAAGAAGTAATCACGAGTGTGGAGGGCGAGGGAGCCTACGGCTTATTGAAATATGAATCTGGAGTTCATCGTGTTCAGCGAGTTCCTGATACCGAGCAGCAAGGACGGGTTCACACTTCGGCAGCATCTGTTGTAGTATTACCAGAAGCCGAGGATGTTGACGTTGAAATTAATCCAGCCGATATTGAAGTTCAGACTGCGCGCTCAAGTGGAGCTGGCGGGCAGAACGTAAATAAAGTAGAAACAAAAGTTCAACTTACGCACAAGCCTACGGGAATAGTAATCACGTGTCAGGTGGAACGGAGCCAACATGGCAACCGCGAAAGAGCCATGCAAATGCTGCGCACCAAGCTGTATGAAATGGAAGTGGAAAAGCAACAAGCGGAGATCGGAGCTTCGAGAAGAAGCCAGGTTCGAAGCGGAGATCGTTCAGAAAAAATCCGCACGTATAATTATCCTCAAAGCAGGGTAACGGATCACCGCATCGGCTATACACAACACAACTTGCCTGCTATCATGAATGGTGAAGTAGATAGTTTCATCGAGCAATTAAAGATTGCAGAGACTGCCGAGAAGATGGCCGAAGGACAGAAGTAATTTTATAACTGCTCAATCGAAAAAGAGCGGGAAGCAAGTCTTGCTGGATAAAACGAGATCAGAAAGGTTATCACAACAACAACAATCGACACGGAAAGAAAGTCAACCGATTTCATTTCTACGGGGTAACTTGATACAATGGCATTACCCATACCCATTCCTACAAATCCAAACTGATCCTGTGCCCAGCAGATCGCTCCACCTAGCACCAATCCTAATGCTGCTCCTGTAAATGCAATCAAGGCTCCTTCAGCAAGGAATATTTTTTTTATCAATGAAGCATGAGCACCCATGGCTGATAAAATAGAAATATCTTTTTTCTTATCGAGGGCAAGCATCATCAGTGAAAAGAAAATATTTATCGACCCAACCAGGATCAACAACGCGAGAGATATGAATGTAAATAGTTTTTCAATTTTGAGCAGTCTGAAAATGTCTTTGTGTTGCTCTTCATTGGTTAGCACTGAAAAGTTACCGCCCAACTTTTTCTCAATGGAAGCTTGCACCGTTTTTATATCGCTATTGGGATTAACTTTTATTTCTAGTGAAGTTCGCCTGTCTCCATAATTCATCAGATTTTTTACAAACTCGATAGGCAGGAGTACATAATTCTCGTCTATGTTTTTTTCAATGGAGAATATTGCTCCCGGTTGTATACTCTGCAGGCTATATAGTTTTGATGGATCAATTTGTCCGCCTTTTGCATTTTTGATATAAAAGACCTGTAGCGGAGCGATCGATTCCTTTACCGAAATCGAAAGCGCGTATTGAATGCCACGACCCATTATCGCGTAGCTGCCCAAAGAATCGTTTAACTTCAATTGGCCATCCACAATGTGATCGTCAATCCGGTGTTGATCAATAAAGTTATCGCTTACACCTTTCATCGTAGCAATAACATCAGCATCACGGTATCTGAAGTAAGCATAATCTTCAATCACTTCAGTGACGAGCTGCACACCAGAAACTTCCTTGATACTTTTTAGGAGCTCATCATTTGTAGCAAATGACTTTCCTTTTCTGGCTTCGATTTTAATTTCCGGATCAAAAGCATTGTTTAAACTTCGGAGAAGCCCCTCGAATCCATTGAAAACAGAGAGCACTATGATTAAGGCTGCGGTTGAAAAAGCTACCCCAACCATCGATAACCCCGAAATGATATTGATGAAGTTCTTTTTCCTTTTAGAAAAAAAATATCGCCTGGCTATGAAGAGGGAGAGATTCATGCAGGAATAGCAGTGTTACTTTTCTTCTTTAGGAATGTTGAGACTTTTGATCAAATCCTCCATGCGCTGGGCATTTTCTTCCACTTCGTCAATAACAAAAATAAGTTCTGGTACAATTCGGGCTTGATTGCGAATGCGATCGCCTAAGGCTTTTCTGATTTCACTTTTGTGCAAGGTGACTTGATTCAAAACGGCCTTCTTGTCCTTAGCGAGGGCCATGCTTATGAACACTTTGGCGATACTTAAATCGGGGCTCATTTGCACTTCGGTAATGGTAATGAATTCATTGCCTATGATTCCACGCTTGTCTCGAAGGAAAATATCGCTCAGCTCTTTCTGGATTAGTCTGCCGTATTTCTGTTGCCTCATCGTCATGGAACAAAGATACAAAAGTGCTAACAGCATTTATCCTCCTCAAAATTTGATTTATTTGCAGAAAAGAATCCACTGTGCTACGCTTTTTCAGATTTAATGATCCTTATCGCCTGCTTGTCGTTTTGATTTTGATGGTAGGGATGAGTATGCCCATTTTCATCCATCCGATGCCAATGACAGCCCAAGAATTGAAAGACATTGTTCTTGGTGAGCTACTCAACAGCGGGAAAATAATGTATATGCAAGTGGTTGACGATTCGCCCTGGGTAGCGGCATGGTTAGCCAAAGTTGTCGAATTAGTTATGGGCCGATCAATCTTCGGCCGACACTTCTTTGCCTTGCTAATCGCTTTTTTTCAAGCTGCTTTCTTTGCATTCATTTTAATACGAAATCGGGCGTACAATGAAAGTAATTATTTGCCTGCCTTTGTATTCGGGGTCATCTGTTTTTTTTCTTTCGATATGCTCTCTCTTTCGAGGGAACTTTTCGCTTCCACATTTTTATTGCTTGCCCTCAACAATATTTTTAAAGAGATTGAATTTAAAGTTCAACGCGATGAGATAGTTTTTAACATCGGTTTCTATTTAGGAATCGCTTCTTTATTTATTTTTAGTTATACCGTATTCTTGATTGGCTCGCTCGTGATTTTGTTTACGTTTGCACGCATCACTCTTCGCAAATCACTTCTATTAACTTTCGGCTTTGCATTCCCTCACCTTGTGCTTATTAGTGTTTATTATTTTCGAGATGGGTTGCCCGAATTCGTTCAAGATTTTTATGGCCCTAACTTTACTTTCCATTCCGTAAACTTGGTTTCTTGGAAATCAATCCTGTGGCTAAGTGGAGGAATCCTGGTGTTCCTTTTCTTCGCCTTAATAATGTTAAATCGTGAGGCGAGGTTCACCAAATATCAATCACAACTTTTGCAGGTGATGTTAATTTGGCTGGTAGTTAGTTTTATTGAAATTGTCTTCACCCGCGAATTAACGCCACACAGCTTTATCACATTTGTTCCTCCTTTAGCGTATTTCATCAGTCACTACATTTTATTGATCAGAAGGAAATGGATTGCTGAGTCCATGATGTGGATATTCCTGCTCTCAACAATTGGAATTAGTACGGCTTCACGGTTAAACAAAATAAAACAAGTCGACTACAGTGGCCTTTACCCCACATCCTCTAAGTACGAATCATTTATTAAAAAAAAGAAAATATTAGTGTTGGATAATGACCTTGGGATTTATAAGATCAACAAACCAGCCTCTTATTTTTTGAACTGGGATTTATCAAAGGCGATCTTAGAAGGACCTGATTATTTTGAAAACGTAATCTTTGTTCAAGATTCATTTGAAAAGGATAAGCCGGATATCATCATCGATGAAAAAGATTTGATGAAGAAATTTTTTGAGCGATTACCCGAAGTAAAAAAGCAGTACGAAAGATCGGGCTTTATCTACGTAAAAAAGATCCATCCATAGGCACGGAAATTTTTTAGATCACATCAAGTTTAAAATTCCTTTTTCCTTCGCTTCCAGAGTAGAGTGGCCCATCAAATATTTATCAATTGCGCGTGCAGCCTCTCTACCTTCACTGATCGCCCATACCACAAGACTTTGGCCTCTTCGCATATCGCCGGCAGAGAAAATCCCCTCGACAGAAGTCTGATAGTTGCTGCATTTAGCATTTCCGCGCTCATCATAATCGATGCCGAGTTGATCAAGCAAGCCATTGTGCTGAGGGTGAAGAAAGCCCATGGCGAGAAGTGCAAGTTCGCAAGGAATTTCTTTTTCCGTTCCAGGAATTTCTTTGAAAGAATTTCCTTTCCATTCAACCTCTACAATTTTCAATGCTTTAAGATTTCCATCCTTATCGCCAATAAATTCCTTGGTAACAATGCTCCATTGACGGTTACAACCTTCTTCATGCGAACTCGAGGTGCGTAAAATCATCGGCCAATTGGGCCAAGGCATAGCATCTGTGCGACCTACAGGAGGTTTAGATAAAATCTCAATTTGATTAACTGATTTTGCTCCATGTCTTATGGAAGTGCCTACGCAATCCGAACCGGTATCTCCTCCACCAATAACAAATACATTTTTATCGGTTGCCCAAATTTCTTCTTCATTTACTTTCTTTCCAGATACGCGTCTGTTTTGCTGAGTTAGAAAATCCATAGCGAAGTGAACGCCCTTTAAATTCCTTCCGGGGATTGGAAGATCGCGAGGAACGGTGGATCCACCGGTAAGTAAAATGACATCAAACTCATCGCGCAGTTGCTCAACGGAAATATTTACTCCAACATTGGCGTTAGTTTGAAACTTTACTCCTTCCTGAATCATCAAATTGATTCTTCGCTCAACAACTTGTTTGTCTAGCTTGAAATCAGGGATTCCATAGCGCAACAAACCACCGATTTCGTCCGATCGTTCAAACACAGTCACTGAATGTCCTGCTTGATTGAGTTGAGCGGCTGCAGCAAGTCCTGCAGGGCCAGAACCTACGATAGCAATTTTCTTATAAGTTTTATTAGCAGGCATGTGGGGAACTGCATATCCATTTTCAAATGCCTTTTCAATAATAGTCTTTTCAATGTACTCGATAGTAACAGCAGGTTTATTGATGCCGAGTACGCATGAAGCTTCGCAGGGTGCTGGACAAATACGGCCAGTAAATTCAGGAAAATTATTGGTGCTGGTCAAAATCTCGTATGCCAATTTCCAATTGCCTTGATAGACCGCATCGTTGAAATCAGGAATAATGTTTCCAAGAGGGCAACCGCTATGGCAAAACGGTGTGCCACAATCCATGCACCGTGCGGCCTGTTTGAACGAAATTGATTCGTTGATTGGGCCATCAACTTCATTATAATCTTTAATGCGTTCTTTGATGTCTCGCTTTTTTGGAAGGTCACGCTCAAATTCCAAAAAACCAGTTGGCTTTCCCATTCGTTCTGTTTAATGTGGTAAAATGAACTTTAAATTTAAATAAAATAACCTTTTGATTTTATGGTGCCTGGTTGCATTGAAGTTTCTTTTTACTTTGCAACCGTTTTCTAACTCCTTTATGCGCAAAAAAAAAAATTTTCTATTTCTGCTAATTCCAATTTTTATTTTGAATTCCTGCGGTCCAAAGAAGAAACCAGATGAAGCCATGGTTCCCCTAAGGGTGGTTCAGGTTCCTGCATTCAATGCCGACTCAGCCTATTATTTCATAGAGAAGCAAGTGAAGTTTGGTCCACGCGTTCCGAATACAAAAGCACATAATCAAACGGCCCAATATTTCATTAGCGAATTTAAAAAGAATGGGGCAGCCGTGATTGAGCAAGATTTTGATGTGGTCACCTGGGACAATCAAAAAGTTCAGCTTAAAAATATCATTGCGAGTTATAATCCCGATGCTAAAAAAAGAATTTTGCTTGCTGCACACTGGGACACGCGTCCTTATGCAGATAAAGACACCGAAAAGAAAAATGCGCCTTTTGACGGAGCTAACGATGGTGCAAGTGGTGCCGGTGTGCTGTTGGAAATTTCCAGGCTTCTGGGTCAAGGGAAAATGCCAACAGTTGGAGTGGATTTGATTTTATTTGATGGTGAGGATTGGGGAGAAGACTCAAGCACGGGCCAGAAAAGCTCCATTCAAATCCCAGAAGGTTATAAAGATTGGTGGTGTCTAGGTTCTCAATACTGGGCAAAGCATAAGCACGTAAAAAACTACTCCGCTTACTATGGAATATTACTAGATATGGTTGGAGCAAAGCACTCCCAATTTTTTCGCGAAGGTGGTTCTCTAGAATACGCTCCCACTGTTGTGGAAAAAGTTTGGAATACAGCTTCAAGGTTAGGGTATACCGATTATTTTGTCAAGACTAACGTTGGCGGAATTACCGATGACCACATCTTTATGAATGAGATGGGTAAAATTCCTACCGCCGATATTGTTCATTACCAAACTGGTGTCGGTTTCTTTGGTGACTATCATCACTCCACCAAAGACAATCTCTCTATTATCAGCAAAGAAACATTAGGTGCTGTAGGCAATACACTGATGAACGTGATTTACTACGAAGAATAGACTTAATTGTCTTCGCCTTCTGTCTTCTTTAATTCTTCATCCAGAATTTTCTGAAGCACTTGCTGCTGGCGCTCGTCAATAGTTTGGTTTGTCTTCGCCTGTTCTTTCATGAACTTGAACATGGCGTTCTTTTTAATTTCGTAAGCAATGAAAACGGTGTACTTGTTTTGTTTCTTATCGAAATATTTTTGTTCACCAATCTTTCGCAAGTCAGCAATGTTGGTGTTCATTACTTCGCGAACTAAGCTTTGAAATTTATCTTCAACACCAGCAGCTTGATCCTTTTGAGTTTGACCAAGATATTGATCGCTCACTTGTTTCATTGTGGTGTTTACTTGCCCCGCTAAAATTCCCTTAGCCTCAACATCGGCCTTGCTTCTGGCAACGTTGTCGGAAGAACTTTCTCCTTTCCCTGTGCCGCGAAAGAAGCGATTATTGGATTCGTAGGCGCTTCCTCGAAATGGTTCCTTCACTTTTTGCCCGAATGGACTTGAGCCACATGAACTAAGCGCCAATACAATGATTAGAGAAAAAATGAATGTCTTCATAGTCAAGTTATTTGTTTGCTAACGGTTGCATTAAAATTAAACGTAAATAAAATTAAATACGCTATTCAAGGTGTATTAAAAATTTTCATTTGGTAGTCTATCTCCAAAGTGGAAAATACAATCAATACTTCGTCAATAACCAAATTTTGTACCAATACCACTTGCCTTATTGCAAAATAAAAACTGAACCATTGCAGTAAATTTGCCGTATTAGTAAAGGAAATAGTGCAGTTGAAATAGATTTTTAAGCTTATGCAAGAAGTATATATTATAGGGAATCCTGGTTTTACAGAACTCTTGAATAGAGAGCTTCATGATAATTCTTGTTACATCCGCGGCCAGGCAACTGTGGAAGTTCCTGACAAGGACGTGCAGCTTTATTGGATTGCTGATCGCAAAAGCTTACACAAATTTAAAAGAGCAGTAGGTGCTGACCTCGTTTGGAAATACAGATTGAATTTTTATTTCGACTTGGAGAAATTTACATTGGAGTCTTCAGACCAAACTGAAGAATGGAGTGCAGATGAAAAAGCGCTGATGAGAAAAGTAATGCGATCAATGGCAGCTTAGTTCTTTTGACTAAAGACAATCAACTGCCAACGGAAGGCCCACTTCCATTTTAATTCATAGTTTTTTATTCCAGCTTTTTCAAGGATTGATTTTAATTCACTTCGGGTAAACGAACGAAGCACCGACAGCGGTGCGTCAAATTTTACCATTGAGGATTTTGAAAATAGGTAAGTCAACCATTTGATGGAGTAATATGCAAATGGATGACGGTGAATGTCATTCACAATAATTCCAATTCTTGCTTGTTTTTTCAATGAAGAAAAAAAATTGATCAACTCCTCATCTGAAAAATGATGAAGGAAGAGTGTGGCAATGACAACGTCAAAATTTAGCGACCGGAATTCATTTGAAAAAATATTCAATGCTTCAAACTTGACGTGGGTGAAGTTGTCAGAATGATTTTTAGCATATTCAACAATGTGAGGATTTGCGTCGATTCCGGTTAGCCGTATGTTTTTATTTTGATGACTGGCTTTCCTGGCGATTAGCCGAAGCATCTCTCCGCTCCCACAACCGAGATCTGCAATGGAGATAGACTGTTCCTTTGGAATTTCAGTCCAGACTTTTTCAATGGCATTTAACGTAACAGCATTTCCTCCTAACCATTGATTGATAAAATCCAGTTCGCGAAGTGTTTGAAAAACAACTTTGTCGTGAAAGTTAAGATCATCCATAATCTCCACATCTTTACTTCGCTGATAAAATGAGACAGCCATCTCAATGATTTTCAATTTGCAATAACATGCTCTCCATCGTTAGGCCGGGGCCAAACGCGAAACTTAAAATATTTTTGTTTTGGTCTTTGTCACTTAGTTCTTCGCATATTTCTTGTAACACAAAGAGAACGGTGGGTGATGACATGTTTCCATACCTTTTTAGTATTTCATAGGCATGACGATTTGAATTTTTGCTGATGTTCAATTCTTGTTCAATTACTTCCAGGATTTTTTTTCCACCCGGGTGAATAGCGAAGTAAGAGACGTCAGATAAATTTTGAGATATTCGTTCAAGTAGCGACTTGGTTAGTTTTTTTATTCCACTCCGAATCACATCAGGTACATAGCTTGACAGTTTCATTTCAAATCCCCAATCACCGATCGTCCACGCCATATCTTGTTCCCCTTCGGTCGCGAGGTCGCAGTGAAAAGCCGTTGGTTTTAAATTAATTCCTTTTCTAGGCTGTGCCTCTACCAAGAGAGCTGCACTGCCATCAGCAAAGAGTGCATTGGCCAACATGTTGTTTTCTGTATTTTGTTTTTGAAAATGAATGGTACAAAGTTCTGTGCAAACCATTAACACTTTTGCATTTTGTTCACTCGAGCAAAGCAAATCAGCTAATTTTAATGCATTGAATGCCGCATAACAGCCCATGAAGTTAATACATGTTCGGCTAATCGATGAATTCAAGCCGAGTGCTTTCACCAGGTCGATGTCTAATCCTGGCGCGTACATACCGGTGCAACTAACAACAACTAAATGAGTGATCTCTTTTTTTTCTATCGATGGAATTTTTTCAGTGCATTTGTTTACGGCTGCAAGACTTAAATTGAGCGCATGCTTTTTAAAGACCTCCATTCGTTGTAGGGTAGAAGGGAAGGGTTCCACCAATTCATTATCCGTAAAAAACTCAAAACCAATTTCCCTGCCGTAGTCACTTAGCACCGAACACCTTGTCTCTATTCCTGTAGCCCTAAATAATGCCCTGAGTTTTCTGGCCTCATCGACACTTAGATTCATGGCCTTCACCATAAAATTGGCAATAGCTTGCTGTTGAAAGCTATGATTTGGGTTGGCCGTACCAATGGAAGTGATGTAACTCATCTGTTCAAGTATAACTTAAAAAACCCTACCTTGTTTTACATAGTTCACTGATATGCTGTCAACTTTACTTCATCTCCGAATTCCATTTTCTTATTTTCTTTTGGCGGTTTATCTCTTTGCGTTGGCGATCTCGCCTAATTTTTATGGGAGTCAATTGATCTGGTCATTTGTGATCATTCATTTTATGCTGTATCCGGCAAGTAATGGGTACAACAGTTATTTTGATAAAGATGAGAAAAGCATTGGTGGCTTAAAGAACCCTCCTCCAGTTAATAAAAGTCTATACCACGTTTCGCTTTTGTTGGATTTGGCCGCTATCGTTCTTGCCTATTGGAAAATCAGCTTCTTTTTTGCCATGATGATTTTGATTTACGGGTTGATATCAAAAGCCTACAGCCACCCTTCAATACGTGTAAAAAAATACGCAATACTCGGATGGTTGACAGTCGGTATTTTTCAAGGTTGCTTTACTTTCCTCATGTGCTATGTAGGAATTAACAATTTAGAAATTGAAAGTTTGATGAATAACAAAGTAATCATTCCTGCCTTGCTCAGTACTGTTATGCTTTTAGGCAATTATCCAATGACGCAGGTTTACCAGCATGAAGAAGATGCTAAACACGGTGACAACACCATGAGTATGTTATTGGGTATTCGAGGAACTTTCATTTTTGTGCAGGCTGTATTTGTTTTAGCAGCGGTTGGCTTTATTCTCTATTTCAATAGTTTCTTCAATTCCCAATTGAGCTATGCGTTTATAATTTCTTTGCTGCCCGTCGTTTTATTTTTTATGATTTGGTTTTATCAGGTATGGAAGGATAATTCCAAAGCGAACCACTCACGAACGATGTGGCTCAATTTTATTTCAGCCACATGCCTGAATTTATTTTTTGTTTATTTTTTTCTGATGAATAGTCACCTTTAAGGATTCGATCATTCCCACACTACAGTTCCTTCTACAGCATACCAGATTGGATATTTTGGCAAATGAATTTTCTCTACTTCGTTGCGTTTCACTTTCATGGTTGGTGTCATCAAGCCATTAGCAATGCTCCAATCAGTTTTCATGATCACGGCTTTTTTTAGTCTTTCATAATCTTCTGCTTTAGCGTTCACTTCGGCTAGTGATGATGAAAAACTATTGGTGATTTCTTCTTTTGATTTTGTTTTACCAGTGGCAGACAGTACGATCAATGCGATAGGCTGAGGAATGCCCATGCCGACCACACACACTTGCTCGATATCAGTATTTTTAAGCAAGCGCATTTCGATGGGTGAAGGAGAAACGTATTTTCCTTTGTCTGTCTTAAAAATATCTTTGACTCGCCCTGTTATGGTTAGAAATCCATCTTTATCAAGTTTACCACAGTCGCCGGTCTTAATGAATCCATCAGAAGTAAAAATTTGAGCAGTCATGTCGGGCTCTTTGTAATACCCCATCATCAATGCTTTGTGTCGGGTCATAATTTCATCATCAGTAGAAAATTTTATTTCAACAGTTGGCAAAGGTTTTCCAACCGTTCCGTAACGAACCTCCTCTTGATTGGCATGCGAGAGGGCGCTGTTTTCAGTCATTCCATAAATTTCGCGAATGCTTATCCCCAATTTTTCATACCATTCGAGAAGGGATTTTGGAATCGGTGCTGCCGCTGACGCATTGATTAAGGCACGCGATAATCCTAATTTCTTTGTCAGCATTCTCTTGATGAGAAAATTCACCACTGGAATTTTGAGGAGCGTATCTAACTTTTTCTGTGGAAGTTTTTCAAAAATCTTTTCCTGAAAGCGAGCCCAAATGCGAGGCACACCGAAAAATAAATGAGGTTGAACATTTGCCAGGTCGCGGGGAAAAGTTTCGAGCGATTCAACAAATGAAATTCTTGCACCAGTCCGGCAACCCAATATTTCAGTAAGCATACGCTCCGCTATGTGGCATAAGGGTAAGTAAGAAAACAAATCCGGATGAGGTGGCATCGGTTTCACGCGATCGAGGTAATCAATAATAAGATCATCGCTATGTGTAAAAGCCGCAGAATTGAACATCACGCCCTTTGGCTTGCCCGTTGTGCCAGACGTATACATGATCGTCATCAATTCATCGGCTTTCCAATCAGGCATTTTCTGAAGTGGTTTTTGATGGGTCAACCAATTGCTGACCAATTCGCCTTCATTAATTCCATAAAAATCAAAACATATTTTTTTTACGGAAGGTGGTATCCCTTCTTTCTGATGTTCATAATCGTCTAACTTTCCAATGAAGATTGCCGCACAATCACTGTGCTCTAAAATTTGACGAATGGAAGCCGCAGTGATATTGGCATAAAGAGGAACGGAGACATGACCGGCCATAAAGATGGCGAGATCTGTCATCATCCAATGAACACAATTTTTGGAGAGGATGGCGATGTTGCTGCGAGGAGGAAGGTTTAAGGACTGGAGACCCGCAGCCATTTTTCTTATTTCTTCACCGGTCTTACTAAATGACCAATCTTGCCACTGACAGCTGACAGGTTGACGAAGAAAGGTAAGTTGCGGTGTTTCTTTTTCCCACCGCAAAAAATTTTTCAATAAAATGTTCTCCATAGTTATTCGATTTAGAAATATCCAGTGAAAAAGAAAAGGAACAAAAATCATTTATCGAATGATTGGCCCATTCTTTTTACCTTCGCCTCATGTCTTTATCCAACAAAAAACTTTTTTTACTTGATGCATACGCGTTAGTGTATCGCGCTCATTTTGCATTCACAAAAAACCCGCGCATTAATTCCAAAGGCCACAATACATCGGTGCCATTTGGCTTTACGAATACGTTATTAGAAGTTATTCAAAAACAAAAGCCCTCGCATATAGCAGTAGCATTTGATACAGCCGCTCCTACTTTTCGCGATGCAATTTTTAAGGAATACAAGGCCACGCGGCAGGCAACGCCGGAAGATATAAGGCATGGGTTGCCCACTGTAAAAGAAATTATCAAGGGCTTCAATATTCCAATTCTGGAAATGGATGGCTACGAAGCAGATGATATCATCGGCACAATTGCAACACGCGCGGCTAAAGAAGGCTTCGAGGTTTACATGATGACGCCCGACAAAGATTTTGGGCAACTGGTGAGAGAGAATGTTTTTCTCTACAAGCCTGCTTACATGGGTAACGCAGTGGATGTGCTTGGTCCGAAAGAAGTTTGTGAAAAATGGGATATTGAAAATGTTTCTCAAGTAATCGATATGCTCGGCTTGCAGGGTGATACTTCGGATAATATTCCTGGCATTCCCGGTATTGGCCCCAAGACGGCTTCTGAGTTATTAAAACAATACAAAACTGTTGAGGGCGTTGTTGCTCACGCTTCTGAATTAAAAGGCAAGCAAAAGGAACGTGTTGAGCAATTTGGTGAACAGGCGATCCTTTCTAAAAAGTTGGCCACCATTATTACCGACGTTCCCGTTGAGTTTAATGAAGAAGCGTTGCGTTACAGCGGTCCTCAAGAATCATTAAGACCAATCTTAGAGGAGTTGGAATTTAAAACAATGCTGCCTCGTATTTTTACGAACACCAACTCTTCTACTGCAACTGCTTCGATCAAGGAAAACAGGCCTTCACAACTTTCAATGTTTGGAGGTAGTTCCTCTTCAATTGAAACGAACACAGAACAACTTCCCACGGCCTCTGCATCAAACTACAAGAAGATTGAAACGGAGGAAGAGATTCGCGCATTGATTGAACAACTCAAAAGTCAAAAAGAAATTGCTGTTGAAGTTGCAACAGATGATGAAGCTAACTTCGATTTCTCTATTACTGGAATTGCATTTTCATTTATGCCAGGCGAGGCCTCTTATGTTCCTATCAAGGATTCAAGTGGCTTGCAGAAATTTTCAGAAGTGTTTGCTAATGAAAACATTTCTAAGACCGGCCATAACATCAAAGAAAGTATTCTCGCGCTGAAAAAATTTGGTGTTGAAGTAAAAGGAACGTTGTTTGATACGATGCTCGCGCATTACCTCATTGAACCTGAAGCATCACATGATCTTGGTATTTTATGCAATCAGTATTTGAACTACCAACTCCTTGGGAGCGATAAAGAAGAAAAAAATTATGGTGAAATATGTGAGCAAACTCTTCAGCTTAGGAAACAGCTGGAAAAGGAACTTCATACTCGCGGCCATTGGCGATTAATGCGCGAAGTGGAGGCACCATTAATTTATGCACTTGCTGGTATGGAAGGAGAAGGCGTAGCACTCGATGAGACTGCGCTTCAATGGATGTCCACAGCATTGAAAAAAGATAGCGAGAAAGTTCAGAAAGAGGTATACGAATTGGCTGGTGCTGAATTTAATATTGCATCGCCAAAACAATTGGGTGAGATTCTATTTGATAAACTGAAGCTGCTTGACAAAGCAAAGAAAACAAAGACCGGTCAATATGCTACTGGCGAAGAAGTACTCGTAAAATTATCAGGAGAACATCCTATCGTTCAAAAGATCCTCGACTTCCGTGAATATGAAAAGTTAAGGTCGACTTACGTAGATGCATTGCCAAAAATGCTAAGCAAGTTTGATCACCGAATTCACACCGATTATCGGCAGGCGGTGGCGGCTACCGGAAGATTAAGTTCAAACAATCCGAATCTTCAAAACATTCCAATACGAACAGAGAAGGGAAGGCAGATTCGTAGCGCATTTGTTCCGCGTGATAAAAATTTTCTTTTCATGTCGGCCGACTATTCTCAGATTGAATTAAGAATTGCAGCTGCTTTTGCGAAAGACGAAACGATGACGGAAGCCTTTCGTACGGGCCGCGATATTCACACGACTACGGCTGCGAAGGTCTTTAAAGTAGAATTGGAAAAAGTTACTCCTGACATGAGGCGCAAGGCAAAAGAAGTGAACTTCGGAATCTTGTACGGCAGTACTGCATTTGGCCTTTCTCAAAACCTCAATATTTCGCGCACTGAGGCAGCAGAAATTATTGAATCGTACTTCAAAGAGTTTTCTGCCATCAAGCGGTACATGGACGATTCCATTAACATGGCTCGAGAAAAAGAATTTGTTGAGACAATTT
>Ga0207086_1059_pt1 | contig 27119 bp, 40 predicted proteins | sample Alteio_BWMinHeat_54_FD_153540 | JGI IMG/M metagenome (GOLD analysis project Ga0207086, IMG submission 153540) | Enriched cells from forest soil in Barre Woods Harvard Forest LTER site, Petersham, Massachusetts, United States -... | ecosystem: Environmental > Terrestrial > Soil > Temperate forest >... | reverse complement strand
GACGTTGGCAAGATTTTTCGAGGGAACGCCCAAGGTTCAGACCTCTGACGTTGTCACCTCGACCCTTCACAAGCTCGCCGTTCACGCAACAGCGTAGGACTGTGCGTTTCCACCGGGGAAGGCGGGTAACTCCGCCTCCCCCAATTTCTGGGAGGTTGCGCTGTGCCCTCATAACCTCTTTCTATTCCCGCAGGTCGGTATCCTGCTACATAGAGCGCCGCTGTTTCCCCGCTCCGATTTTTCCTGTTTCTCCAACAGCACATCGCACATGAATCCACCGTGGCAAATCAAGCCGTGACTCAAAACGGAGACTCTATCTCTCATTCCCCCATGGTTCGACCGCCTCAACAAAATCGTCGGCGCGCCCCTTCGCGTGACCGTGGCCGGCTCCTTTTACCCGAACCAAAAGTTGGATCCATCCCCCAAATACCCCGTTTCCCAGCCCTGGTCGTGGGAGAAATTACCGTTATCGGACTAAAACTTGTGGTTGGGGGTAATCCCTCGGTGTGGTGGCCCCCTGTTCTACCGGGAAAAGCTGAGGATCAGCAAGTTGGTCGCGAGGGATTTGTTCGAGCCACAGATTCCGAGGTGGGGGGTTCAATTCACGGGATTCAACAGGGGATCTGCCTCAACACGAGTGGAGCACAGGCGGAGAACATTCGCGAGGATGGCTACGCAACCTGTTTCTCATTGCTAGGAGTAGTGGAATCGGTAGAATTGGTTCTAGGTCCTTGGGGGGTGATCAATGAAAGGTACTGTGGTCCATATCCGTGCCGAAAGAGGCCGGCCCTTAAATGCGATTTCCCTCAAGAACGCTGTACTGTGTGCTGACTGCGATGTCGTCAGCGACAGCCCACACGATCATTGCCTCGTTTGCGGAAGCCGCTCACTGTTCAACATCTCTCGTCTACTAGGCGGGATGCTGCCCAGCGAACGGGCTTCGCGCATCGATACGGCAAGCCTACCAGCCACTTTGCCGCTACCTGTGCTGGCGTTCCCGAGATCTCACAGCGTACCGCCCAGAACCCACCCCAGGCGGTTCAAGCTGAATTCAAGAGTCTCGCACACGGGAGACTAACAACCGCTTCCACCACTCAATCTCGACAGATGAACACAGGGCCTAGCACCAACTAGGGTCTTGCGAACTGTATCCAGACTCGTAGCTCAATCGGCCAGCTCCACGTATGGTCATCACATGGAGAATTACCGATTGTTGTCTGTATGCGACGTGATGCTGAAACTACCACGCGGTTTTTACACACGTGGTATTCGTCGTTACTAAGTAATGTTTACATTCCTACGCTCCTGTTGGACCTAAGTGCTGCTCCGTTGTCCTTTCTGAGTTTGGCACGATTCGTGCCAGTATTGGCGAAGAGGCGCTGCTTTCGAGAACGGCACCAAAGGCAAGTCTTCTCGTGCTTGTCTGCCGACAAATCGGAGGATGTGCCATGCCAAAAAGACCTCTAATCCTGTGCGTGGACGACGAGTGGAACGGACTTGAAGGGCGAAAGATGCTGCTGGAAGAAAGCGGCTGCAAAGTTCTAGCCAGCGCAAGCGGAGTAGAAGCGCTGCAGCTTTTTGCTTCCCATCCCATTGACTTGGTGCTTCTCGACTATCACATGCCGGAGATGCGCGGCGATGTGGTGGCAGAGTGCATGAAAGCTAGTCAACCCGAGATTCCGATCGTCTTGCTGTCCGCCGATGATGAATTACCAGAGAGCGTGTTGGGATCGGTTGATGTGTTTGTGTCCAAGAGCGAGCCTCCCGCGAACCTGTTACAGATCGTCGAACACTTGCTCGATCTGCGTTTTCTTTTTGCCCCTCTCGATGGTTTGAGTAGCGGGTGACATTACTATCTGGATGAAGACAAACGTTGTAGTTGGTTGCTCCGGCTCGCCGGTTCTCTGGCGGTCGCTGAGAACCCCGCAGATTTTGCGATTCGGAACCAGAGTTCCGAAACGCGGGCGTTTCGATAGTAAGCCGCACCAAAAGAGATACCCTCATTCTTGTGGGGAATCGGCCTATCATTCCTAAAACAATAAACAATCAGTAGGAGGCATCTACATGGCAGCGAATCAGGTAGTGCTTTACTTCGACAAGCAGGAGGACGCTCTGCTTTTCACCCTTGCTGCCAGTTCGGTTATGTCAGCGGAAGGGTCGGTCCACAGCGGCAAGGCAGTCGCCAAGGTTGCGGAGGAGATTTGCAAAGCCAGTCGAATCACGACCGAGGGTGTTCTGAACGTCGCGTGAAGGATGGCACAATGAAGAAGTTTCGAAAAGCTGCGCTGCAAGTAGGGGCCTCCGCGCTGCTGGCTTTCATGGCATGGAATGCGTATCTTGCTGTCAACCACTTAAAACAGATGCAGAAAATTGCAGCGCTCACACTGGAAACCTCCATGATCCAGGCGGACATCTCCGGTGTTCTGAAAGACTTGACCGATATGGAAACAGGTCAGCGCGGATATCTGCTAACCGAGAACTCTTCGTACTTGCAGCCCTACACCGACGCGAAGGGCAGGATCGGAACCGATTTTGCCGGCCTTCGTGCAGGGCTAGCTAACCGGGCGGAGCGCGAACGATCGCTGGAGTCGCAGCTAGAGTCTTTGGCTAACTCAAAGCAAGCGGAGATGGAGCGTTCTATTAGTTTGCGCCAACAGGGGTATCGCCACCGCGCATTCAAGCTGGTGGATTCAAACGAAGGTATGGAGTACATGGATCGAGCTCGCGGGCTTCTGTCGTCGCTCTCCGTGGCGGAGACCAACACCTTCGCGAGATTCGACCGAGAGAGGAAGGCTAGCCTTAGGAAAGCTTTAGCAGAAACCGTGGTTGCCAATTCATGTCTGCTGGTACTGACAGCATGTCTGTTTGGACTCATCCGCTACCACGCGCAAGGACTTGAACAGGAAGCCGACCGGAGCAGACAAGAGCTAGCCGTGCGCGATTTGCAGCTAGAAAGATTAACGTCTGTCCTTTCCAACCAAGCCCGCTCTAAGACCTCTGCCATCGAGGTGAACGCCCGCCTGCTGCTGCAGAACTACGGAGGATTTCTACCAAGACAGGGCCACGAATATGCTGAGCAGATACAGGAAGCATCGGTCCAAATGGAGCGACTCCGACAAGATTTAGTTGGCAGCCCAGGCTCCAACAGTGAGGAAAAGGCAGCTTAACAACTTATTGGCGAGGCAATGACTGCGCCTGAAGCGCCTCGCGATGACTCCAAGACCACCCAAGGAAAAGTCTCGGCCTCTGATAGAAGGGCCACAGGCGTTGCCGGCCTTGGGCCAGAAGCGTGTAGAATTCTTGAATCTGGCCATAAATCTATTTGGATAAAAGTGGGGACAAAAAACCTCTTTACCTGGTCAGGATTGTTCTGAACGAAGGGCTTCAACTGAAATTTGAGTCTGTAGGTCTCCCACACCCACTCCCTGTTATTCCGCAGCCTTTCCCATCGCTTCTCTGCGGCCAGTTTGATTTTCTGGAAACGTTCGGTGGTACGCATCCGGCGCGGAGATTCCGGCACGTCCAGAGCATCGTCAATCGGTTCCTTACCGGAGAACCGAGCGTCAGCTTCCTTTGCTGCCACTGCATCTTTGAGTGGGACTTGTTGGGGAGTCGAATCTTGCTGGACGACCACTGTTGCGGACGAGATCGGGGGATTACTCGTTGGCGCCTGTTTCTTCTGTGATCGTGCCGGTGTCCCTACCTTGGACCGAAGCAGCCGCTTCTGCCTACGCTGCTTACCTCGTTTGCCCTCAGTGTTCTTGCGTGGACGCTTCATGCTCAACCCAATAGCAGCCGGGTTCGGGAGTGGTGACAGCAGCTACTGTACTGGACCCGGAATTCTAGCACGCAAGAACGGTAGCGGTACCGTCCGTACCAACTATCCTCCCCACGCTTAAGCTCAAAGGTGGCAAGGTTGTGTGTACAATCGTTGCGCAAAAGAAGAGGCCCTCATGAGATCGTATTGGGTAGTATCAAGGCGCACAGGCAGCATGCCGGAGTCTATCGTCGCGTGGCCGAACAGCTAGGCGTGGACCCTTCGTACCTGAGCCGCGTCGCTACTGGCGAGCGAAAGGGTCCGAAGATTCGACGTGCGCTCTTAGACGAACTCCACAAGATACACCGCCTTTTGGGAAGGAATGGGACTGGCGAAGACCTGTCAGGCGGGACGAAGCTGAAGACCTATAAATCACAGTTGCCAAGGGCGCAGCGTCGTAAAATCGTAGGGCAATAAAGCGCATCTGAGGGCACGTACGAGGCTCACTCCCGAAACCTAATGCTCACAAGGTTTCCGATACACCGTTCACCCTATTGCCAGCGCGTATTTCCACAGTTAGAACGTAAGGTAGGCGGTCTGGCCGGGAAAGGTTTTGAAGTGGGAAAGTGCATCCTTATCGCGGACGACAGCCCAGTTATTCGTAAGACTCTGCGTCAAACGCTGGAACGCGAGGATGCTTGGGAGGTCTGCGGAGAGGCAGCCGATGGGCGACAGGCAGTAGAGAAGGCGCAACGATTGAAGCCGGATTTGGTGGTGCTCGACCTTTCCATGCCAGTGATGAATGGCCTTGAGGCGGCTCGTGAACTGACACGAATCTCACCATCTCTGCCCTTGGTGATGTTCACTAACTTCGATACGCCTCAGCTTACGAATGAGGCATTATCTGCGGGCGTTCGTGCGGTAGTGCCGAAGTCCGAAATCAGAGGCCTAGTTGATGAGATTCAGGTATTGCTCGAATCCGCTTCGTGAATGCGTCTTTCTAACTCTCTCCGTATGACATTCAGTCCAGCAAGCGCATCGACGAGGGCTTGCCCGTTCTTCCGTCGTACCTCCATGATCGGTCTCCATTTCGTGTAGTCGCTTTTCGATTGTGCCCTTTGCCACTTGGAGAAGATTTGGCAGCTTCTTATCGTCAGTTTCGAGGATGGCAGCCTTGTACGGTTCATCCCAAACATAGACGGCTCTCATGGTTGTTCCTTTCTGAGCATGCGCTCAACCAAGAAACGCGAGCTTCGTTGGGGGAATCGTCTCGGGCGATGTTGAACCGAGGGCAGGCAATTTCTAGAGCACCCGTCACAGGAGGACGCGGGGTCACGCAGCCGGATGTCTCTCCAAGTAGGAAAGATAGTGCCGTGCGTCTGCGATGCGTTGCCGCTCAGCGGAGCCAATCGAATGCCGAGCATGTAACTCATCTTCAACTCGGTCTGCAATCGCGTTCTGTGCTGCATGAATTTTTTGTTGCATTTTTTCTGGGTCTAATTCTAATAGCGCGTCTCGGTAGAACGTTTGCCAGCCGTTGCTATTTGGGCTCACCTAATCCTGATTTCGATAATTTAACTACCCGTCGCCGGACCGATGGCACCATCTCCGCTGAGAACGGGTTTCTGAGCAGCAGTATAACGCAATTGGTTTACCATTTCCGTTTGCTTTTCCATTGCTCTTTTTGCAAAATGTCGTGGCAAAGAAATGGCGAAGCGTCGCAGACTGGCGAACTAGAAAAAATGCTGGCCATCAACGCCAAGGATGCTCCTCAGACGGCAGATGGGCTGTATGGCCGTACCTCGGCAGTGCTCTTGCAACTGGCTCTTTAGTGGAATTGTTTTGTATCGCCTGCGGTATATAATGCCCCCGAAAGCTCTTCCCAGACCTCTTGCTAGATTGGAGGTAGTTGTGCAAGCCAAAACCAAAGAACTTTGGCTGGAACTCTGCGAACAGGCCGCGAACGAACAAGACCCGAACAAATTCCGCACCATCGTTCTAGAAATTATCGTCGTCTTGGAATTGAAAACCGGACGCCTCCGACAAAGTAGTCCTCAGCTAGCGTCGAGTGAGTTCGCTCTCATTCGCTGCGCTCTGTGCCAGATGCCAGTGCCGCTTGAATCCAGCAAAACGGATGAGAACGGAAAGGCCGTGCATGAGCAATGCTACCTGCTCAGGCTGCGGCTGGAGCAAGCTACTATCCCACCCACGGACTAGCAAACCAGAACAGTACCGTAGGGATTCGGCCACCAGTTTGCTTGGAGTAATGTCCGTAAAATAAGCAAAAGCAGAACATCCTAATGAGGATGGCATACTGTGCCATGCCAGAGCGCAATCTCAGAGTAGTCAAATGGCTTGGCACAGTCCCGGTTATCGGGTTCTGCACTTTCTGAAGGATTTTCATCAAATAAAGAAGGGCGGTCGTGAGGGTCCGAATGTCACGCGGCGAATAAGATGACGTACCGGTGACGCTAACCAATGACCGCCCGCGAAGCGTGCATTGTGAAGATAGCGCGACCGTCCGGAACGGGGCAATACAGTATTTACTGTATCGAACACTTCCGGTTCGTATGGCATACCCCGCTCGGGGCGTGTTATGGCACTGATCTTCCGCATCTAGAAATCTCTCCCACGAAACTACACCTCGAACAAATTTGTTTCTTGCGATCTCAGCGTATCGAAATTCAACGAAATTTATTGAAACGACAAGCTGATCGTGTGGCATAATCGTCCCGCCTCCCCGAAGAGCGGTGCCCTCCGTTAGACGCAACACCCCGAGAGGCGAATAACCTGAATCCTGCGAGGCTGGTTGTGAAGTTAAGATGCTACCTTTTGTCCCTTCTGAGAATCCACCGCCCATACTGCAAACATCGCAATGCTCGCGAAATATACGGTGACGAGATGCGGAAGCGGCTGGAAGAGTTGAGCGGGCGGATGCAGCCGCGTTTCCTCGACGATGAGGATCACGAACAGGCGGTGAAGGTCTTCGATTCCGAGCCCGGCGAACTTGCAGCAAGTCCCCCTATTTCGTTGGCGCAGCAGGACAAGAAGATTGCTTAGAGGGAGGGTGTCCAAATGGAAATGCACAATGTTCCGTTAAGAGGCATCAAGGTCGATCCCCTGGTCCATGAACTAGCTACTTCGGAACGGACCCGGCCCTACCTCGATTGTTTGATTGAAGCGTACCGCAATGACGCTGTTGGACTCGAAGCCGCGCTCCAAGTCGTACGAGACTTGCCGCTAGAAAAGCGCTACACATGGAGAGTGTTTTCCGCCCTCACGTGGGCATTCGCAGACTTCGAGGACGAATACGTGGCACTCGACCTTCCTCAACAGTTGCGTATGTTGTTGCAGACTTTCCACACAGAATAAAAGTCAGAATGGCCGTACACCATGGGAACTTTGAACTCACGTTGAGCCGTTCGACTGTTTGCGCCGAAAGCGCCCTACAGTGTTTCCTTTAGATAGCCGCGCGAGAACTTCCGTCGTTTGAAGCGGTCGAAAGTTCGTGTTCGATATCCCTACGACTCGTGCATCAATCGGAAAACAAAGGGTTTTAATAAAGTGGCACGGTTCTTGCACTCACAATGAAGTGGTTCGCTGTTTCTATTTTGATAGGGCGGCCATCGGGAGGTGTTTATGGAAGGTGCAACGAAAAAAAGTGGATATGACTTGAATTCTGCGATCACGTTCCTCTTGGTTGGCATGGGTATCGGGTCAATTTTGGCTGTTGTCCTCAATCCGAAACAGAGAACCGCGCCAGAGGAAATCAATCGTTGGCGCACGTCAGAGTTGCAACCACGACGGGAAGCAGAGGAACGAGCAGCGTGACGGACTGCGGCGTTGGCAGCTGCACTTCTCCACCTGATTTTGACGGATATGGAGGCCGCTATGAAAAAAGTATTCCGAAAAGTAGGTCCATTACTGTGGGTATTGCTTTTGGTTTCCGCTTTGCTTTTACCCGCACTGATGTTCGCTGAAAACGACGTGATGGGAGAGATTCAATTTGAAGGAAAATCCCATGTCGAAAAGACTTCTGGGGTCTGGGTTGACGGACAGTACGTCGGATATCTGAAAGAGCTCAAGGGATCGAAGAAGGTTCTTCTTTTGCCCGGCGAACACGTAGTTTCCGTGCGTCAGGATGGCTACCAAGACTTCACAGAAAGAATTCTTGTCCAGCCCGGCCAGAAGGAGATCATTCGCGTGGCCATGGAAAAGGCTGCTACGGGACCACTGCCTGATGTGACGGCCACAGTCAAGATCGCCGTCAACCCCTCCAGGGCCGCAGTTTTCTTGGATGGCCTTTTCGTGGGACATGTAGGGGAGTTTGAGGGTATGGGTCGCGGGATGCTAGTTGCGCCGGGAACACATCAGATCAGAATCGCCCTTCCCGGCTATCAAACTTTCGAGACGGACATCAATCCGCTCGCCAATCAGAAGGTTGAAATTAAAACTGATTTGGTCAAGAATGGCGCTCCTCTGGCGGGGCCCCTGGTCAAAACGGAAACGAGTGACGCAAAACCGCCGTCTGACGCTCGTGAGGCAGCCGCAGCTCCAGAGCGTTGAAATGCGAACGGTGAGGCGAAGTGGATTGGCGTTTCTTTCACAGCTCGCATTCGCTTGCTACGAGACGATCGAAAGGATGCGAATTTGTATCTCAAACACAAACCCTCTGGCCCGACCTTTCGTCTGGAGCTGGTGAGCGGCTCTTCGATTGGCCAGGGGAGCGATCAACTGCAATAGCAAGATAGTCGGAGGGTAAGGATGATTCAGTTTTTCCTGCGGAACTGGCACGATCTGGTACTCTCGGCGATCCTGCTCGGTGCGGCTATTGCGATCTCCCTGGTTGCACACTTCCTTGTCTTCTGGGTGCTGCAGCGCTTTGCGCGCCGCAAGGGCGCGGTGCTCGATGAGTCGCTGACCTGCGCTGCCTGGTGCGCGAGAAGCTGATTGAATATCTGCAGAAAAACCACCCGGAGAGCTTGCCTCGCTGTCGCGGGAACTTGGCAGACGGCTTGGAGTCGGCGAGTACGACCGTCGAATCAAGAGCCGCGTGGGACAAGAGTCTCTTTGCCATCGGCGATTGATGCGCGAAAGAGCGCTTAGGCCAATTTGAAAGAAGGTTGAGGCCGCAAAGTCAAAACGAAGAAATCATCAGAAGTAGAAGGAAATAACGGGGCCGGTTCTCCCGATAGAATGGAAAGCTGCGGTTATGAGGCGGCGGGCCGAATGGTGGTCGCCGCGCAGGCTGTGCTATGAGAAGACAGTCTGTGCCACGGAGAAGAAAGTGGATCGCAGCAATAGAGAGCCCAAATTGAAAATGGTGGGATCAGACTATTCCCACCATTCGAGACGTAGCCGAGTTACCGCAGGCGAAAGCCAGCTGAGAGCCGCACTCACGGCAGGGAAACTCTCACCCTCTTTCTGGAAGGTCTTCGGATTTTACTTCACAGTTTAACTCGCGACTTTGGCCTCATCCCGGAAAGCAAAAGCATAGTCGAGCGCAAACTGATCGAAGGTGATCGGCTTGTGTCCGGTGAGGCGCTCGATGTCGTCCGTGACTAGACTCGCTCTGCCCTCGCGATAGAGACGCTGCAAATCGATCAAAGCATCCGCAGACCATTCCGGCGCGCCACTGGACAGGATCGCTTTCTTCAATTGGGCCTCCGGCAAGTCCACATAACTGATTTTGCGTCCCGCAACTCGGGAGATCTTTTCCGCCACTTGCCCATTGGTAAGAGCTTCTCCTCCGGTTAATGCGTAGGTCTTGCCTTCGTGTCCGGTTGCGGCGAGAACGATCACTGCCACGGCAGCAATATCCCGGATGTCGACTATGCTGACTGCGCCGTTTCCCTGGCATCCGTAGAACGCGTTCTGAGATCCGATCGTGCCCGCGTTGTAGTTCACCAGATTCTGCATAAATCCGTTGGGACGAAGAAACGTGTAGGGCAGGCCCGAGGCCTCAATGTTCTCTTCCGAATCGCAATGCCCGCTCGGGAACGTGGATTCCCGTCCACCTAGAGCTGAAAGCTTAACAATGTGCTTCCGCCCATTCGCGCGTACCTCCTTGACGAAATTCGCTTCCAACGCTAGCAGTTCCCGAGCCGGCGGTCCAACCAGAAAGATCTTTTCCACCCCCTGCAATGCCGGACGAATCGTCTCCGGCTTGGCGTAATCCATGGTCACACCCTCCAATCCCGCAGGGGCTTGGGCTGCTACGGCAGGCGAGTGGAAGGTAGCGCGTATGCTTAGCCCTACGGCCAGCGCTTGCTTTACTACTTCACGACCGACGTTTCCACTTGCTCCAGTAATCAGAATCATCGCAATCTCCCTCAAACAACAACGGTACCGAAAAACTCGCCTCGCTATCTCTGTCGTTCTTGATGGCAATGTTCCGTTTCTTGTCGCGCTCGTCTAGCGCCCTGGTTATCTCGGCAATAAGAGCCATCAGCTTCTTCGGGTCTAGCTCGTTCGCAGCTGCCTTACAGAGTTCCCGCCAATCCTTAACGCGATCCTGATCCATGACGTGCCTCCGTTCGGATACAGAATTGAGGAGCAAAGCAGGTCATGCATTAGAGTCGATGCATGCGAGTTTCCAAGATGAGGAAGACCATTGTTACAACAACTTAGATGAGATTTCACTGGCTATTTAGGAAGTGCATACCTTATTGTTCCGCGTAAATTTTGCTACGCGGGGCCCTTCCCGCCTCCTGAAACGGGTAGCCGACGAGAGCGACGCAGAAGACGTCCTGCAGGAAGTCTTCTACGAACTCGTCGAAGCGTACCGGATGGTGAAGCCGGTGGAGCAGGTTACCGCTTGGCTGTTCCGTGTGGCCCGCAATCGGATCACGGACCTATTCCGCAGCGAGAAGCGGGAGGGGTCAAGTGACGCAGAAGATGGGACTGTGGGCGGGGAGGATCTCCAGTGGGAAGATCTCCTTCCTTCGCCGGATGCTGGGCCCGAATCGGCCTACGCAAGAAGTGTGCTGTTGGAGGAGATGGACGCCGCTCTTGAAGAACTGCCCCAAGAACAGCGTGAAGTGTTCATCGGCCACGAGTTGCTGGGTTACAGCTTCAAAGAGCTCGCTGAACGAACTGGCGTCAGCGTGAACACGCTGCTCTCCCGCAAGCATTACGCAGTCCTGCACCTGCGCGAGCGCCTCCAGGATATCTATGACGATTTCAGGAAAGAATGAGGTTAACAAACATGAAAAGGCATTGGATTGTACGAGGACTGAAGTTCGTGCTGTTTGCCGCACTGTTCGTCAGCGTGTTTAGTTTTGTGGTGATGAACTTGTGGAATTGGCTCATGCCGGCTCTTTTTGGCTGGCATCTGATCAATTTCTGGCAAGCCGTTGGCATTCTCGTTTTTAGCAAGATTCTCTTTGGCGGATTCCGAGGCCACCCTGGCCGGCACATGTACTGGCGTCGCCGCATGATGGAGCGATGGGAACAGATGACCCCCGAAGAGCGCGAAAAGTTTCGCCAAGGCATGCGTGGACGCTGCGGACCATTCGGACCACCCGCGGCGGAGCCGAAGGGTTGAGCGGAGGAAAAAGTCTCCTGACGAATGCGACCTTTTGTTCACCTAGGGATTGATATTCGCTTTTTATTCGTCTACAATGGGGCAACCCATACAGACTGCGAGTTCCGGGAGAATTGAAGCATGTTGACAGTAATTGTCGAAAACTTCGCTGAGGTCGTAGTTCTGCGCTGCCTGGGCAGAATCGTACGTGGTGATGACACCTCTATTTTGTGCTCGGCTGTGCAGCAGCAATCGCGGAATATTGTTCTTGACCTAACGAAGGTTGATGCAATCGACGCTGCGGGAATTGGAGCTTTGGTCTCGCTGCAAGCCGCCGGTGTTTATCTCAAGCTCTTGAACCCCACTCAACACGTGAGGGAAGTATTGAAAGTCACCCAACTGGATTCGATCTTTGAGATCTGTGAATCTCAGTCCACTGCCGCAACAACAGAATCAACACGAGCGGGCTTCGCGTTCATGCCAGCCAGCCTTCGTTGCCGTCCGATGTGTGGCAGCTGAATCGCCCGGCCGTTCTCGGGGCATCGAACAGGAGCAGTGTCGAGGTTGTCGGAAGATGACGCATCTAGAGAGGTTGGAAGAAGAAGTTTCCTCGTGGCCGCAGATAGCGGTTGCCCTTCATCGACGGCTTGAACGTAACCTTAATGGAGACAACTTGCTCCCGAAGGCCTTCCCAAATTGCGGGAATATGCACCCCCCTGTCGGGGGAAACTTTTTCTGTTGTCAACAGACGGAACTTGGATAATCATGTTACGCCTGAATGGAAGCCGACGACCTACAATCCCGGGATCGCTATCTCATTAAGTCCCTTCTTCACGCTTCGCAGTTGCTCTCCACATTTCATTCAACGGGTGAAGCCTTGTCTTTGCGGGAAGTCACGGTGCGCAGCGGTTTGCCGAAAACGATGGTCTTTCGATTGCTTTACACGCTTGAGAGATGCGGCATGGTCGAAAAGATCGGCGAGAACCTGTATCGATCATGTCTCCGACCATTGAAGCGCACGAAATACCGGCTCGGTTATGCCTCCCAAGGGACAGATTACGAGTTTTCGAAGGAAGTGTCAGCCAGCATCACAGAAGCTGCGGCAAGCGAAGGAATTGAATTGATTTCTGTGGACAACCACTACAGTGCCAAAACAGCCCTGCGCAACGCCGATCTGCTGGTGCGAGAGAAGGTGGATCTCGCGATAGAATTCCAAACTGATGAACAGGTGGCTGCCATTGTCGCTTCCAAGTTTCGCAATGCCCACATCCCGCTGGTTGCAATCGACATTCCCCACCCTGGCGCCACATTTTATGGTGCTAACAACTATGAGGCAGGCCTACTTGCTGGACGCTATATGGGCCGCTGGGCCAAGGAACATTGGGGTGGCGAGGTCGAGGAAATCGTCCTGCTGGAGCTAATTCGCGCCGGGAGTCTTCCCCGCATGCGCCTCACCGGAATGCTAGTGGGCCTCAATCTGGTTCTTCCAAAAGCAAAGAGTTCGCGTGTAACGTACCTTGACGGTGACGGTACCCTTGGCCCAAGCTTTGAGGTGGTGCGGCGACACCTTCGTTCCTGCCCTGCTCGCAGGACTTTAGTTGGCGCGATCAACGATCCGAGCGCCTTAGGTGCCTTACGGGCTTTTGACGAAGCGGGCCGCAAGGAATATTGCGCTGTTATGGGGCAAAATGCTTCTCCTGAAGGCAGATCTGAACTACGGAACGTGGGCTCCCGTTTCATTGGTTCCGTCGCTTACTTCCCGGAACGCTACGGACATGATGTTGTCCGGATCAGCCTCGACCTCCTCAACCAGCGCCAAGTGCCCCCAGCTGTATTTGTCGAGCATAAGCTTGTCACGCGCGAAACAGTGGATCACTACTACCCAAATGATGGCCTCACCATGCCCGCCGGAGCAGGAGCTTCTTTTCGACCTTCATCTCGTAGATAGCTTAGGGATGCCGCAGCGCGCAGGAAATGAACGGAGGTGGATGATTTTCGGTCTGCCGAGACCAGAGCGATAGGCAGATTAGTTCTGCAGTGCGAAACGTCATAGTTATTTCAAGAGTAAAACTTCCAACTCGTCCAGGATTCGCTGCGTTCGCGTTACCCCTCTGAATGTGCTTGGATTTCCACCAGCGCGCGCACGACTCCACATGTTGCACAATACGAAACGCCAGCAGTCTCCACAATTCAAGTTGACAGTCTGGACTAGGCAATGTTTTACTTCCCCGTGCTGAAGGCCTACGAGTGGTCACCGTATCGTTGGCTCTTCAAGGCTCGAAGTTTATTGCAGTACATTTTTGTGCTGGGATTTGTTCCGCAGAGGAGAACTCTGTGGAGCGATTGCGAGGCGAAGTGGAGGCGCAAGTTCTTGGCGCCACTTTGATAAGGAGAATCTGATGAAAAACACCGCGTTCTGTGTGACGCTCATTCTGCTCTTGACCGAAGGTGTGTGGGCAGGCACCAAGAAGGTGCTGTACGCCTTCTGCTCCCAACAAAACTGCGCGGACGGTGCTTATCCGTACGCCGGCGTAATTTCTGACAAAGCACACAATCTTTATGGCACGACCCAGCAAGGCGGCGACAATTTTGCTGGGCTGGTCTACGAACTCAAGCACACCACGAGCGGCTGGAAGGAAATTGTGCTCCACAAGTTTACGGGTGGCGCCGACGGAGGCGGCCCTATGGGGCAGCTGGTTTTCGATACCGGGGGCAATCTCTACGGCATTGCTAACGGCGGCGGCGCCGGTTATGGCACCGTGTATGAACTCAGCCCCTCAAAAGGCCACTGGACTTTTAGGGTGATCCACACCTTTCACGGAGGAGATGACGGAAGTGTCGGTATTGGCGTCAGTGGTTTGGTGCTCGATAAAGCCGGCCATCTTTATGGCGTGACCGAGATGGGCGGTACGGCTGGCTTTGGCACGATTTTCAAGCTTTCGCGCGTGGGCGGTAAGTGGAATAAGAGGATCCTCTATAACTTTGCCGCAGGCGCGGACGCACAGGATCCGTTGATGGGGCTGACCTGGGACAAGTCCGGCAATCTCTACGGAGCAACGGTAGGTGGAGGCGCCGATGGCTGCGGCGCGGTGTTTGAACTCGCGCACCAGAAAACGGGATGGAAGGAAAGTGTGATCTACAACTTCACCGGCGGTAGCGATGGCTGCTGGCCGGAATTCGGCTCAGTCACCATTCCCCAGTCAGGCGAAATCTATGGCACCACCGGCGCCGGCGGCTCTCACAATCAGGGCGTGGTTTATCTGCTCAAACGCTCCAACGGCAGATGGAGCGAGACGACGCTGTATGCCTTCACAGGCGGTAACGACGGAGGACAGGTGTTCGCGGGCGTGACGTTGGACCCGGCCGGCAATATCTTCGGCGCGGCTGCATACTTCGGAACCGGTGCCTATGGAACCGTGATCGAGCTGGCGAAGCAAAAATCGGGCTACAAGGAAACGACATTGCAGGACTTTACCGGCAGCGACGGCGGATATCCCTATGGGAACATCATGGTTGACGCCAAGGGTAATTTGTATGGCACGACGTTCCGGGGCGGCAACCTCAGTTGCAACACGGTGCAGCAAGGCTGCGGCGTCGTTTTCGAGATGACGCCGTAGATCACGGCGCTTCTGACCAGACGAGGCAAAAAGCCGCCCGAGTTCCGGGCGGCTTTGCTTCAAAGAACAGCTCGCCATCAAAAAGGAGGAACTACCGATGATTACCACGCTGCAGCAACCGATTTCCACCATACGTCTGGCCGCGGCTAGTGCCGCTCTGGGGTTCGCAGGCTTGCTCGGTCTGGTTGCCACTCAACCGGCACAAGCGCAAACTCTAAAGGCGCTGTACAGCTTCACCGGCGCGGCAGACGGCGGAGACCCATTCCCCGCTGTGATCCGAGACGCGGCCGGCAATCTTTATGGCACCACCGACTACGCCGGCGGCCCTTCGTTCGCGGGAGTAGTGTTCAAGATAAGTAAAACCGGCAAGGAGACCGTGCTATACAACTTCTGCTCGCTCAGTGGTTGTACCGACGGACAATATCCCTACGCACCGTTGGTCCGGGACGCAGTCGGCAATCTTTATGGCACAACCCAATATGGCGGCACTTCCAACCTCGGAGTGGTCTTCAAGCTGGGTAAGACGGGCAAAGAGACCGTGCTGCACAGCTTCACCGGAGGCGCCGACGGCGTATATCCCTACGGTGGTTTGTTCCGCGATGCAGCGGGCAACCTTTATGGCACCACTGAAAGCGGCGGCACTTCCAACCTCGGAGTGGTCTTCAAGATCAGCAAGACCGGCAAGGAGACCGTGGTGCACAGTTTCACCGGCGCTGCCAACGACGGGGGTGTGCCCCTCTCCTCGGGTTTTTATATGGACGCGAAGGGCAACCTCTACAGCGTCGCGTCGCAAGGCGGGACTTCCGGTGAAGGAGTTCTGTACAAGCTGAGTCCAAAACGCAAGTTGACCGTATTGCATAGCTTCGCTGCGGGAACAACCGACGGCTGCTATCCCTACGGAACACCGGCCGTGGATGCCCACGGCAACATGTACGGCGGCACCGGAGGATGCGGGACTTCGAACTTGGGAGTCGTGTGGAAGGTGCGCAAGAACGGCACCGAAGCAATATTGCACAACTTCGCCGGTGCGTCAGACGGACAATCTCCCCTCGCCGGCGTGATTCTGGACGCGGCCGGAAACATCTACGGCACGACCAACAGCGGCGGTGCCTCCGGCTTCGGAACCGCTTTCGAAGTCAATAAGAACGGAAAGTTCACCCTCCTGCATACCTTCACCGGTGGAACGGACGGCAAATATCTCTACGGAGGTCTGATCCTGGATCCCAAGGGCCGCATCTACGGCACAACCATAAACGGCGGCACCGGCGGCTACGGAACAGTGTGGCGCATCACAAAGTAATTAGTATCGCTAGAGAGAAAGCACCAGCGTTCAGGGTGCCTCCTTTCCTCGACGGTTCGGTGATCACTGTTACTTTGATTCCCAGCCGTCGAGCTTTGCTTTGGAAGCCACACATACAAGAGCAGCTGTCGTTGGAAATTGTTTGTCACAGTTGCTTTGAGACTACAATCCGGGAAACTGATGAGGAATAAGTGACTCGGGGCTCGTACGCCCTTGAAGTTCATCCTCGGTGGTCAATGAATTCAAGAGGGGGTAATTCGGCATGAATCGGTGTGGATCCTATCGAGTTCCGCGTTGTGTCTTGGATTGTCTCATTGTCATACTGGCGTTCACTTCCGGAGCTTTGGCCGCGGGCAAGAAGGCGACTGTTCTGTACAGTTTCCAGTCTCACGGCGACGGTGCCATTCCAGCGGGCGGAGTTATTTTGGACAAGCAAGGCAATCTGTACGGTGCTACCGAGGATGGCGGCACACCGGGTATTGGAGAGGTCTTCCAACTGAAGCCGCCAACGAATCACGGCGATCCCTGGACCGAGACTATCATCCATAGTTTTCAAAGCGGCAATGACGGTGATATTGCCACCAGTGGGGTAATTTCCGATAACCACGGCAATCTCTACGGCGTCGCGGGGTACGGGGGCACCGGAAACTGCGAAATAGCAGGCCAGGTCGTTGGTTGTGGCGTCGCCTACGAGTTGAGCCCGCCCGCAACCAAGGGAGGCGCCTGGACGGAAACGGTAATTTACAGCTTCCAAGGCGGCAACGATGGTGACTTTCCCTTTGCCAATCTGGTGCTCGACAAGACAGGTAATCTCTACGGCACAACCGAGTACGGCGGCGGTTCCGCAGACTGCAGCCCGGTAGGCCCTTCTTGCGGTACTGTTTTCGCGTTAAGTCCACCCGCAACCAAAGGCGACCCTTGGATTGAGAAGGTGCTCTACAGTTTCCAAGGCGGCACCGACGGAGGTTATCCGAATGGCCAGTTGGTCTTGGACAACCATGGTGCGCTTTTCGGTACGACTTCTGCTGGTGGTAACCAAGGCTGCAACAGCTTTGGCTTCGTTGGCTGCGGTACAGCGTTCGAGTTGAAGCCGCCCCGTGCTCAAGGCGGAGCCTGGACTGAAAAAATACTCCACCGTTTCAACAGCGGCACGAAGGACGGGGGAAATCCCGTCGCCGGTTTAATCTTCGACAAAGGGGGCAATCTTTATGGTACGACGGTCAACGGCGGCCGCGGCTCGTTCGGTACGGTTTACCGTAGACCTCCTCAGGATGAGAGATCACACCGACGAACCTGCCGCATTTTAGACAGTGATTGGATCGCCCAGGCGCTCCGCTAGTCCAACGTGCGGAATCGATCTTATGCCCCAGATCTTGTGCGCGTTTCGTCGCCCTCTCCAGAAGGTTGTCTGGGTTCATCGCCTCGGTTGCCTTCTTTAATTGTATTCTGTTTGGGATTGGCGCGACGCTGCTTCTGGATATCGAGTCTGTCTGCGGATGGGAGTGTCAGGAACGTCGATGGTCTACCACTGCGCCATCAGACCTGCGGAGCAGGGGGAACAGCCGTGATCCTCGCCGCCATCCACTCGGTAGTCCCGAAATCCGTTGCCAGTTTCCGTACGCTCGTTCCCTGCGACCGCAACTGCTTCATCCGATCAATATCAGCTGGCTGGAACTTTCGCAGAGCCGGTCTCCCAACATGTTTTCCAGTACGTTTTGCCTGCGCCATTCCTGCCTTCACCCGTTCCCGCAATAATTCCCGTTCAAACTCGGCCACGGCCCCGAGAATTTGAAAGGTGAGTCTTCCTGCGGGCAAAGTCGTATCGATGTTTTGCCGCAACGAAACCAAATCCACACCCAACGACCGACACTCTTCACCGATAGTCAACAATTGTTTCAGAGAACGTGCCAAGCGATCCAATTTCCAGACAACTATAACGTCGATCTTCCTTCTCCTCATATCATTCAGCATCGCAGTCAGAGCTTGTCTGTCGCTCTTCGCCCCACTCGCCGTGTCCCGGTACACGACATGGCTCCAACCACGCTTTTCGCAGTATTCCAGGAGCTCCGTTTCCTGCATCTCGGTGTCCTGCTCGTTGGTGGAGACCCTCACATAGATTGCTGCGTTCTTTTCCTTCATGGTCATTTCATCCCTTACGCTTCCGCTTGGCCCACCGCGCCTTTGCAGCATTCCTTGCGATCTGCTTCCGTCGTCTCGCCGAAACTGTTTTCATTCGCACTTTGGCCGACTTACGACCCATCGCGGCAAAGTATTCCGATAGTCTCCTGTCGATCATGTGCGCATTGTATACTGTGCCGTTGAGCATTTCAACACAGCAACCATGCTGGTCTGCTAACAAGAAGTAACTCCATGACTATTTCGCGGGTTCAGGTTCCTCAGACCCTCTCTCTAAAATCCCTGTGGCGCCAATTCGCGTGACCGTAGCGAGGTCTTTTTACTCGAACCGAGGGTTTCTCCCCATCCCCCCAATACCCCGTTTCCCAGCCCCTATCATGGGGGAATTTACCCTGTACAGCACTTTGACTTGTGGTTGGTGGTGATCCTCCGATGGGTGGCCCACTGTTCTACCGGGAAATCTGAAGATCAGCTAGTTGCTCGCGCTGGGTTTGTTTGAGCCACAAATTCCAAGGTGGGGGGTTCAATTCACAAGGCTTAGCAGGGGATCAGTATCGTTTCTTCTCGACCACGTTTATCACACCCAGCAACCTATGAGTCTGGTCGTGTCGGTCATCGAAACTTCACTTCGGATCAATCACTGCGACTAGCAATGACGAAGCCTGCTCCGCACTGGATTGTGGGAACCCGTCACGCTCAACACAACGTAGGAATCACTCTCTTTGATCACCATTGCCTCAGCGCGATATTCCAACAGTGAGCTGGAGGCGATAACGGCGCGCGCCATGCGGTAGCAACTTCAAAACCAATTCGGTGGAAGCCGTAGGTGCGGTGATCTCAAACGGCAGTACCAATTGTCGTTCCTCCCCTGGCTCGCGCTTACCTTTCTTCTTTGCATACACAGCTCTTGAGACGTCTATACCCTCGTAGGGTATGACTACACCGTAACGGGCATGGGCCAGAGCAACTGTTCTGATGCTCGGAGTTCCGCCACCCAACTGCTTCTGTAAGCCAGCCGCGGTAACGCCGAGGCGGGCAGCGATTTGATTGAGTGACTTGCCTTTGTTTCGTTCAGCCGTCACGTGCGGCAGCAATGCCTCGGCAAATCGCTTGGCAAAGCGACGATCTTCTTCAGTCTGCTTCATTGCGGAAAACGCGGAAAAAAGATGTTTAAGTTGTACAACTTAAGTTATTATACAACTTAAGTTGCACAAAAATGAAGAATGGACAAGAGCATGGTAACGAGACGACAATTGCCGACTATGTGGGAGCGGATTCAGAGATGCCGTTTCTGCGAGGGAGAGGTACGAACCACCGCTCTGAGTTTCGCGGAGAACCCATACTGCAGTGAATGTTTACCGGAGAGAATCGCGAAGGCTGCGGAGAGCACTGAGCTTATCTCATGGAAGGTCTCTGGCGACTATCTACGACCTATCGACCTAGCTCAGCAAAAACTTCAGTGAGGTGGTCACAGGCGTCTTCGTAGGTCTCCTGCTTTGCCCAATAGTCAAACCGACCTTTTGCGCGCCGTTCTTTACCTCGTGTTGTCCAGACACTCGTTTGCCAGCCTGAAGATTCGTTCTGAGTTAGTTCAACCTCCAAGTCAGGACTGTCTGAGCGAACTGCATGCCAACTGTAGGCTCCTCCGCCGAGCGAACTGGTAACCCAGTTCAACGGGAGTGGGACCCTGCCCAACACGGCCCCGAGTTCCGACGCAGAGTGATATCGCTCCGCCGGCTTCACTCTCATAGCCTTTCGAAGGATGGTTCTCATTCTTTTGGGCACGTGAGGAACAAAGAACTTCGGATCCGGGAACCGACCCCTCAAAATTCGGCGTTTTAGTTCATCGTTCATAGATATGGCTGATTTCTGCAGTTCGTAAACAGGATCACCATTTGCACACCTGTACAGCAAAACCCCCAGTTGATAGATATCCGACTCGATGGTAGCTGTATTGGTTTCCCACACCTCAGGCGGCATAGCCCATTTGTAGGCAGCTGGGAAACTGACGGTACCGGTAGCCGTGAGCCGACGAGTCTGCCCGAAATCCCCCACGAGCGGTGTGTCTGCATCGTCGAAGAGAATATTTGCAGGTTTCAAGTCCAGGTGGAGAAGCCGCTTGCTGTGGATTCGCCCAACGCCGGCTAGGGTACCTTGAGCTACCTTCATCAACTCCCTGAGTTCGAGAGGGCCGCTCTTGATCCTTCTCTTGAGAGAGCCCTTCGCGAAATACGGCAGGGCGAGTGCGATGTGATCGGGCGTCTCACAAACGTATTCAATGCCCACAACATTCGGGTCTGCCACTTCGAACATCATTCGTGCTTCATTGCAATACGAATCAAAGTCGTTCCCAAGCCGACTCTTGCTGATCTCCTTCACCGCAATGTCTCGTTGCAGGTAGGGGTCGAACGCCCGAAAGACGCTGGAGTTCATCCCTTCGCCAATCCCGATCAGCTCTAGTTGGTGGTACCGAGTTTCTGCACAGATTTCGAACACTGATCTCACCCTCGTGGTAGCAACGAAAAAGCAACATAAATGGCTTCTTGGAGTTTGCTTTTGTACCTCGACCAGTCGAGTCCCCGAAGATCCTCCGAGGCCAAGTCTTCTTTCGGAGACTCCCTTTGAGAATGTTTCGCAAAGGTATTAAGTGCACCGGTGATAATTTCCAAATTCTTGGAACCCGCAGCTTCCAGCACCACCCCCTCAACGCGGCAGCGAGCTTTGGCCGAGTCCTTGTTGGAACCTTTCGCAGTGCGTTCCGGGTATCGGATCGCGACCTTCACGGGCGTATAAGTGTCGAGAACGTAAACGACTCTCTGGCGGATCCAAGCGAGTGATTCTCCCTCGCGGTAAGCATGAGGAGCGGTTTCGGTGCCAGAAGCATGCAGAACGGGTTTGTCCAGTGTGCCGGTCACGATCGCCCAATTAATCGCGGTTGGCTCTGCGCGCACACCCAATATGCCCCTCATGTCGAACCTGCTGCTGACACACAAAGCCCCGCTGCCTCGTAGGGAGGAATGCGGGGCGATATGAGAAGAGTAGCTCGGTCATCAGGAGATAATCAAGGGCGATTCTGGCTACTGATACCCGAAAGTTCCTCAGCGAACAAACACGATGGTGCGCTAGTGCACACAAACGGACGGGTGGCGCCCTCGCCATCGAAATTCACTTCGGATCGATCACCGTGGCGAACAATGACGAAGCCTGGTCCCGACCCGGACAGACACTTGTTGTGAGCGCTACCGTGAGCGGGACGTCTTCCATTCCAACGGCGGCAGCTCTGAGTTTGCGACATGCTTAAGGTACGCCCGGGCGTGCTCTGATGTTCTTTCCTTGCCCTGCTCGATATCTTCCACTGCTTCGGAGGGTGCAATCCAACTCTTTGTGTTGACGTTGTAGACGGACGCCTGCGTACCCTGAGCATTGTTCTCTGAGAAGAGCCGCAGGTGTTCTTTGCCGACTTGCACTTCGGCCCACACGCCCTCGGCTAACATTGTAAGAAAGCAGACACGGCAACTATTTTACGCCAAGGCCCATTCGAGGGGCTATGCAACGGAGGAAGGAAAAGGTTTTCGCATCGCCAACTGGAGCACGCGTTCACCACTCTATTCAGGAACTGTCCGGTTGTCATCTCCATCCCCGACTTCCACCTACGCCGTAAAATTGACGTGGCGCCCTCTGGCTTGCCCCGCGGCACCGGTTTTAGGACCCTATCCACCTTATCCACCTTTCCGTTCATCTCCCCGTTGGTGACGATCGCCCAGCCATGTTTTCCTCGAAAGACCAAATCCGCTCTTCCGACTTTTGTGATGGTGAGCTTGGGACCAAGTGATGGGACTAACCTCAGAAGTTTTTCGCCAGGTTTCTCCGTGTTAAAGCAACGCCGAATCAATGACTTGGATTGGAGAATCCCTTTGTTTCCGAAGTGTCCCGAACCAGGTGCTCTACCAGGCTGAGCCACTCCCCGACGAACTCCAAAGTCTGCGCGAGAGAGGACGGGAAACGCAGGCTCGGAACTACCCGTAGTTGCTTGCAATTATAACATTCGCGCCCTGGCGGTTGCTCTAGACTGAGCCGCGGCCGTGTCTCAATTTCAGCAAGTTGTCCGCGGAAGGGATCTGCTGCCTGCGCGCCTCTGCGGGTGGTCTCTGCGTTTTAGGGTCTGGATCGGACTGCGAAAAACATAAAGTCTTAAATCGCAGAGGTCGCGGAGAACTGCCGCCGAGTGCGCGGAGATACCCGGCAGAGCGCGCACTTGAGCCAGGCTCGTGTGCGTCGGGTTCAGGGGACCAGGAAAAACAACCGCAGCGGGCGGAAATATCGTATAACTGGAGATGATTTCCGAGCATTGCTCCGAGCAGGAGAATGCCCGGACAGCTCACGAAATCCCTCAAGATTAACGTTTTAATAAATGATCGCCTTTACCGCAAATTGTCTGTACACGCCGCTGGAGCGAGTGGAACAGCCGCTGCTTCTGGTGGACGATCACGTGATCGTCGAGGCCGGCGCGCGCGCGTCGCGTCCGGTCCCGCCCGGGGTTCGCGTGCTGGATTTTGGCGATGGCGTCCTGGCGCCGGGGTTTGTGGATATTCACATTCATGGCGGCGCCGGGCACGACGTGATGAATGCCGATTCATCCGGTCTATCGGCGATGGAGCAACTGCTTTTCAAACATGGCGTGACCAGTTATTTTCCGACAACTGTGACCGCATCTCTCGACCAGACCTGGTCCGCCCTCGACCGGCTGGCGAATGCGATTGAGAACGCATCACGGAACGACAACTCCCATTGGGAGCGAGCCCAGCCGCTGGGCATCCATCTGGAAGGTCCATTTCTCAGCCATATCCGGCGCGGCGTGCATCCTCCCGAGAATCTCATGCTGCCGACAATACGAGCGTTCGACCGCTTTTGGCAGGCGGCGCGGGGGCACATTCGCGTCATGACCATTGCGCCCGAACTGGAAGGCGCGCGGGAAGTGATCGCAGAAGCGGCCGCGCGGGGCGTTTGCGTGAGCATTGGACATTCTGATGCCGATCTGAATTCGGCGCGCGCGGCTGTGGCCGCCGGGGCGCGGCACGCTACACATACGTTTAATGCGATGCGCGCGCTTGACCACCGCGACCCGGGAATTATCGGCGAAGTGCTCACTGACTCGCGGCTGTCGGCCGATATCATCGCTGACGGAATTCATCTCGATCCCGCCATCGTCGAACTGTTTCTCAAAGCCAAGGGACCCGAGGCGGCGGTGCTGATCACCGACGCGATTTCGGCCACCGGCATGCCTGACGGTCGGTATCGCCTGGGTGGGCTCGATGTCGAAGTGCAAAATGGCCGGTGCCAGGTGGGCGGGAAACTGGCGGGGAGCGTATTGACCATGGATCGCGCGCTTCGCAACGTGATGCAGTTTGCGCATTGGGATCTGCAACCGGCGCTCCGTCTGGCCACGCTCAATCCCGCGCGGGTGGCTGGATTGGCGAATCGTGGCAAGCTCGAGGCCGGAGCCGAAGCCGATTTTGTTGTGCTAAGTCCAAGTGGCGAAGTGAGACGTACGATCATTCACGGCGAAGTATCGGAAGCCGTGAGCAGGAGCTGAGGATGGCCGACAAGGGCGGATTCCCGCATCACATGCTGAAGGAGATTTTCGAGCAGCCGCAGGGCCTGCGTGACACCATCGCGCCCCGCGTTTCGCTCGAAGAGGGTCTGGTGCGGCTGGACGACGTGCGCATCACCGTGGACGAACTGTGTTCCCTGCAACGCATCAACATCGTGGCCTCAGGAACCAGCCGCCACGCCGGCATGGTGGGCCAGCACATGATTCAGGATCTGGCACACGTGCCCGTGGACGTGGACTACGCCAGCGAGTTTGAATACCGCAATCCGCTGATCTGCCGCGACGAACTTACCATCGTGATCACGCAATCCGGAGAAACTGCTGACACGACTGCCTCCCAGCGTGAAGCCAAAGCCAAAGGTTCGCGCACCATTGCGATTTCCAATGTCATGGATTCGACCATCGCTCGCGAAGCCGACGGCGTGCTTTACACCCATGCCGGGCCTGAGATTAGCATCGCTTCGACCAAGGCATTCACGGCGCAGATGGCGGTGCTGTTTCTGTTCGCGGTTTATCTGGGCCAGGTGCGGGGCAAGCTCACCAAAGAGCAGGTGCGGGGCTACATCCGCGAACTGCTGGAGCTTCCTGCGAAGACGGAAGCTGTACTTGAATCCGCGTCCGATTGCAAAGCACTTGCTGACCGGTTTCATCAAGTAGCGGATTTTCTTTTTCTCGGCCGCGCCGTTCACTATCCCGTGGCCATGGACGGCGCCCTCAAATTGAAGGAAGTCTCCTACGTTCACGCCGAGGGCTATCCCACGGGAGAGACCAAACACGGCCCCAACGCTTTGATCGACGAGAACCTGCCCGTGGTCATTATTGCCACCTGCGATCGCAACGATGAGGGATCAGTTTTGCGTTACGAGAAGAACCTTGCCAACATCAGGGGATTCAAGCAGCAGTCGGCGCGGGTGATCGCGATTGCGTCACGCGGTGATGAAGACGTGCGCAAGCTCGCCGATTACACGGTTTTTGTTCCTCAAGCTTCGGAGTTGTTGTCACCCATCCTGGAGATTGTGCCCCTGCAACTGTTCGCTTATTACATGGCAGTGCGAAAAGGCTTGGACGTGGACCGGCCCCGCAATCTGGTGAAGTCGGTAACGCGCGAGTGAGACTGAACCTTGTGAGTCCGCGGCGACTTCAAGCAACCATCATTTGAATCCGTCCTGGATGGGATCACCTTGACCGTTTCGGTAAATCTGGTATTCTTTACTATAAGGATGCTAAGTAAAGATGAAGAATTCGAGCACCATTAGCAGCAAGGGCCAAGTGACGGTCCCTCAGGAAATCCGCAACCGCATCGGTCTCTCCGCCGGCGATCGCGTGGAGTTTGTGGTGGAAAATGGCCAAACCCTGATCCGCCCACTCCGCAGCGAGACCAATCCATTTGAGAAATACAAGGGGGTATTGAAATCTTTTCGCAATCGAAAAGAGATCAACGCCTGGATTAGCGAGATGAGGGATTAGCGAAATGAGCGACAGCGGGATGCATAACGAGGGTAAGCACAACGATTGAGAACAGCACTGGACACCAATGTTTAGTCCGCGCTGTGGTCCGGGGAACCATCTTCGCGAGACATCGAGTCGGTGCTATTCAAGGCCCGAAGCGAGGGTGGTCTGGTCATTTGTGCGCCGGTTTACTGCGAACTACTCGCTTATCCGTCTGTGACTCAGCGTTTTGTTCAGGAATTTCTCGGCGAGACTGGCATTCTCGTGGACTTTCTCCTCGATGAGCAAGTCTGGCAACGGGCGGCAAACGCCTTTGTCGCTTATGCGCAACGCCGCCGCCGCTCACGCGGCGGAGCGCCCAAGCGGATGCTGGTTGACTTTGTAGTAGCTGCGCATGCCCTGATTCGCGCCGATCGGCTAATGACGTTGGACGCGTCCCGCTACCGGCAAGACTTTCCCAAGCTGGCCATCATCTAGGAAGCCCCGAGAATCTGCACCCGAAATCAGGTGGATCAATAGGATGGCCCCCCTCGATTGGTTTATCCGCAGCTCGGCGAGAGCGGCTACGGTATCAGCAACAACTTCCCCGTGGTCTTTCGTCCTTCTAGATCCCGGTGTGCCGCGGCGGCGTTGGCCAGGGGATAGGTGTACTCGATCCGCAGTTTGAGCCTGCCTTCGGCGATCATCTTGAACACAGCGCTCGATCGTGCCTGCAGTTCCTCCGTCGTGGCAGTGTAGTGCGGCAGGGTTGGGCGCGTCACGTAAAGCGAACCCTTCTGTGAAAGTAGAATCAGATCGAAGGGCGGCACGGCTCCGCTTGATCCGCCGAACAAGACCATCATTCCCCGCGGCCGCAGCACGTTTAAACCCTTCTCGAAGGTAGTCTTGCCCACTCCGTCGTAAACAACGTCCACGCCATTGCCGCCAGTCAGACGCCTGGTTTCAGCCTCGAAGTCCGACTGCGTGTACAGGATCACTTCGTCGGCGCCCGCCTGCCGCGCCACCCTGGATTTTTCGTCGGTTGAAACCGTGGCAATCACGCGGGCTCCAATGTCGCGCGCCATCTGCACCAGCAGCAGGCCCACGCCGCCGGCCGCGGCATGCACCAAAGCCGTCTGGCCGCGCTTGAGGGGGAAGGTGTCGTAAATAAGGTAGTGCGCGGTCAGGCCTTGCAGCATCGCGGACGCCGCTTGTTGATCGCTCACGCCTTGCGGAACTCGCACCAGCCGTTCGGCGGGCACGGCCGCGTGCTCAGCGTACGACCCCAGGATGCTGGTCCAGGCTACGCGATCTCCCGGTTTAACAGATTTCACGTCCGGGCCGACGGACGTAACCACGCCCGCCGCCTCCTGTCCGAGCACAAACGGCAGCGGGACTTTGTAGCGGCCCTCGCGCTGGTAAACGTCAATGAAGTTCACACCCGAAGCTGCGATCTTCACCACCGCTTCGTTAGCCTTGGGCTGCGGAACTGGCAAATCCACGAGTTGCAGAACTTCCGGTCCGCCGGTTTGCTTTACTTGGATGGCTTTCATGTTTGGGTTCGATTCCTATCGCGCCGCGGGAGATTCAGAGGGAAAAAGTGTAGACCTGCCAATCCCGGGTCCAAGCTCACCCGACTTCCGTGCACCAAATTTTCTGAGGCCAATGATTCCAGTTATTTCTTTTTCAGCTCCGCGGTCCAGTTCTGTACCAGGTTCAGGGGCATGGAGCCTTCTTCGCCGGCG
>Ga0207086_1058_pt1 | contig 27265 bp, 13 predicted proteins | sample Alteio_BWMinHeat_54_FD_153540 | JGI IMG/M metagenome (GOLD analysis project Ga0207086, IMG submission 153540) | Enriched cells from forest soil in Barre Woods Harvard Forest LTER site, Petersham, Massachusetts, United States -... | ecosystem: Environmental > Terrestrial > Soil > Temperate forest >... | reverse complement strand
GATGGTTAGGGGATGAACGAGGCTCTCATACAAAATGCCCAAAACAATATAGACCGCCACCAGCGCCGCGGTGATGAGTATCGGCTCCGTGGCAAGCGATTGCTGATAAGCCTCAAGAGTGCCCGCAAAGAAGCCGTGAATGGCCGACGGCAGACCAATCCGCTGCTGCATCCGCTGAATCTCAAGTGTCGCGTCGCTCATAGATACGCCGGGCGCCAGATTGAACGAGACGGTGGCTGATGGAAACAGTCCTGTGTGATTAATTTGCAGCGGCGTCGTGCTGGTCTGATGCTTTGTCACCGCGGAGAGTGGCGCCATCGTGCTCAGGCTCGTGCGCCCGGTTGACGTCGCCGATCCGCCCGGGTTGATGTAGATCTGGTTCAATCCCGCGGGAGATTGCCAGTACTGCGGCGCGACTTCAAGCACGACGTAGTACTGGTTCAGTGGAGTGTAAATCACGGAAACCTCAGACTGACCGAACGCTGCGTAAAGCAGGTTATCGAGGGACTGCGCGGTCTGTCCGAGGCGGGCCGCTGTGACGCGGTCGTACGTGAGCAACTCCCGGAGTCCGCCATTTTGCTGATCGCTGTTCACGTCCCGCAGGGTCGAAAGTCTCTTCATGTTGGCAAGCAGGATAGGACCCCAGTGCGTTAGGTCGCGGATGTTCTCTGACTGGATGGTGTATTGGTACAGAGCATTGCTGGAGCGGCCTCCGATGCGTATGTCCTGCACCGGTTGAAAGAAGACCGATGATATCGGAAGTCCGTTGAGTTTGGGCCCGAGGCGGCCGATCACCTGCATGGCACTCGCCTTGCGTTCGCTGAGCGGCTTGAGCGCAATATAAATGAACCCGCCGTTGGTCGTGCCACGACCGCCGCCCGTGTAAGCATTCACATGCGCCACCGCGGGATCGGCCTCGATAACCTTCACCATCTCCAGAATGGAGTAGTTCGTGAATCTTGGGGTCCCTGTACCCCGCCGGTGAGCGCGCCGGTGTCCTGTTGCGGGAAAAACCCTTTGGGGATTTTGACGATGACCACCACGTTCAGTGCGATGGTAAGCGCGAGGACGATGAGCATGAGCCCTGAATTGTCCAGAGCCCAGAGAAGCGAATGCCGGTAAACGCTCAGCATGCCGCTGAAGAATGTTTCGCTGAGCCGGTATGCGCGGCCATGCGTTTCTTCCGGGCTGTGCGCCTTTAGAAAATGAGCGCACATGGCCGGTGTCGTGGTCAGCGAAACGACCATCGACACAAGGATTGCTGTTGAGACAGTGATTGCGAATTCCCTGAAGAGGCGGCCGACAATTCCCCCCATCATCAGGATAGGAATGAACACGGCAATCAGCGATATGCTGATGGAAAATACGGTGAAGCCGATTTCCTTAGCGCCTTTTAAGGCCGCAGCGAATGGCTCCATGCCGTTCTCCAGATGGCGCGCGATGTTTTCCATGACCACGATCGCATCGTCTACAACGAAGCCAGTCGAAATGGTGAGGGCCATCAACGATAGGTTGTCCAGGCTGAACCCCAACAGGTACATCACCGCGAATGTTCCGATGAGTGACACAGGCACGACCACGCTGGGAATGATCGTGGCGCGCGGACTCCTGAGAAAGATAAAGACGACCACCACGACTAGGCAGATCGAGACCACAAGCGTCGTCTCAACATCGTGCACGGAAGCGCGGATCGTGGTGGTGCGGTCGAGAACGATGGTGAAGCGGATCCCCTGAGGCAGAACCGCCTGAAGAAACGGCAACTGTGCGCGAATGCGGCCGACCGTATCGATAATGTTTGCGCCGGGCTGGCGGAAAATCAGGACGGTGACCGACTTGACGCCGTCTGTGTACCCGGCGGTGCGCAGATCCTGCGTCGAATCGACAACGCTCGCGACATCCGAGAGGTGAACCGCGGTCCCATTGTGATAGCCCACAATCAAGGGCTTGTAGTCGTCCGCGTGCGAAATCTGATCGTTGGTGATGATATCGGCGGTCGCGGCGCCATTGATGATCTGTCCGCGCGGCGCAAGCGAGTTCTGAAGAGTGAGAACCGATTTGATGGCCGACAGCGTGAGACTATAACTCTCCAGTTTGGTAGGGTTCGCATCCACGCGCACCGCGGGCGTCGCCCCGCCTCCGACAATCACTTGGCCTACGCCCTGAATCTGCGAAAGTTTTTGCTGCAGGATCGTCGAAGCCAAGTCATACAGCTTTGTTACATCATATGTCGCTGATGTGAGGCCCATGATCAGGATCGGCGCATCGGCCGGATTCACCTTGCGGTAATAAGGATTCTGCGGAAGATTCGTTGGAAGATAGGTTCGCGCCGCGTTGATTGCCGCTTCCACATCGTGTGCAGCGCCGTCGATGTCTCGGCTCAGGTCGAACTGCAGAGTAACCGAAGTATTGCCGAGCGAACTGGACGAGGTCATTTCCGTAACACCCGCAATGTGCCCGAACTGTCTCTCCAGCGGAGTAGCTACCGAGGAAGCCATGATCTCCGCGCTGGCGCCAGGCAGCGTGGCGCTCACGGAAATTGTGGGGAAATCTACTTGAGGAAGCGGCGCTACGGGCAACACCGTAAACGCAATGGCCCCGGCAATCGCCACGGCTGCCGTGAGCAACGTGGTCGTCACGGGACGCCGAATAAATGGGGCCGAGATACTCATGTCTGATCCGAAGCCGGCAGCGAGGGATTGCTCATTGGCGGCTGGCTCGCTTTGCTTCTCGTGAAGCGCTGACCCAGCCGGTCAAAAAACACGTAGATAACGGGCGTGGTGTACAGGGTCAGAACCTGGCTGAGCAGCAGCCCGCCAACCATTGCTATCCCCAGAGGGCGGCGCAATTCCGAGCCAAGCCCGTGCCCCAGCGCCAGCGGAAGTCCGCCAAGCAATGCAGCCATGGTCGTCATCATGATCGGGCGAAACCGCAGCAGGCTCGCTTCGTAAATCGCATCAGTGGAGCTCTTCCCGTGCTCACGCTCGGCTTCCAGCGCGAAGTCCACGATCATGATGCCGTTCTTTTTCACAATCCCGATGAGCAGAATTATGCCGATAATCGCGATAACGCTGAGGTCCTGACGAAAAAGGATCAGAGCCAGCAGGGCTCCCACGCCCGCCGATGGCAGCGTGGAAAGAATAGTGATCGGGTGAACAAAGCTCTCATACAGCACGCCAAGAACGATGTAGACCGTTACCAGCGCGGCCAGAATCAGCAGCGCCTCATTGGACAGCGAATTTCGGAAAGACGCGGCGGTTCCCTGGAAATCGGACTGCAGGCTGGCGGGGAAGTGCATCTCCTTGGCCACCTTGTCGATTTCGGAGATGGCATTTCCAAGCGCAGCGTGCGGCGCGAGGTTGAACGAAACCGTGACCGATGGGAACTGCCCCTGGTGATTGACGGCAAGCGCCTCCGTGGTAGTGGAGAGACGCGTGAACGTGCTCAGCGGAACCGCATTCGCTGCCGTTGAATTGGTAGACGTATTCGAACTCGTGCTGTTGTTTGTGGAGAGCGCGCCGGCTGGCGGAGTGAGCGTCACGGAAGACGGCGTGTAGAGCACCGACGTTGTGACGCTGTTCGATCCGGCGGAACTCGAGGCTGACGAAGAATAAGAATTGACGGCACTGATACTCGAAGCTCCAGTTGATGCATTCGCCTGGATGTAGAGGTCGCGCAGATTCGCCGGATTCTCTTGCCACTCCGGCTGAGTCTCCATCACCACGTGGTATTGGTTGAGCTGAGTATAGAAAGTATTGATCTCGCGCTGCCCATACGCGTCGTAAAGCGTATTGTCTATCGTCGATGCGGCAATTCCCAGCCTGGATGCAGTGACGCGATCAATGGAAAGATAGAGGGCCCGCGCGCCGGTTTGCCGATCCGTGGCAACGTCTTCAATATCCTTAAGCTGTTTCAGCTTCGCTACAAATTTGTTGGTCCATTCATCCAGCTCGTTGCTGTCCGGATCTTCCAGCGTGTATTGAAACTGTGTGCGGCTGACACGGTCGTCAACCGTGATGTCCTGCACCGGCTGCATGTAAAGCGTGATGCCCTGCACTTGCTGCAGGCTCTTGTTCAGCCTGCGGATCACTTCGGCGGCGCTCAGACCGCGCTGGCTGGGCGCCTTCAGATTGATCGATATGCGTCCGCTGTTGAGGGTGGTATTTGTCCCGTCAGCTCCGATAAATGACGAGATGCTCTCCACAGCGGGATCCTGAAGGATGATCTTTGCCAGTTCCTGCTGCTTTCGGGACATCGCTGGAAACGAAACCGATTCCGGCGCCTGTGAAATTCCCTGAATCACTCCCGTGTCCTGCACCGGGAAGAAGCCTTTGGGAATGCCGATATACAAATAAACAGTGAGCGCCAAAGTCGCAAGGGCAACCAGAAGCGCGACGCCCTGATGCCGGAGTACGAATTTCAGCGTGCGCCCGTAGAACGCAATCATGCGATCGAAGGCGTGCTCAGATACGCGGTAAAAATGCGTCTGCTGCTCCTCCGGCCTGTGGCGCAGGATCCGCGAGCACATCATGGGCGTGAGCGTCAGCGAGACGACCGCGGAGATCACAATGGTGACCGCAAGCGTGACCGCAAATTCCCGGAACAGCCGGCCAACGACATCGCCCATGAACAGCAGCGGAATCAACACGGCAATAAGCGAGACTGTCAGCGAAACGATGGTGAACCCGATCTGCTCCGCGCCTTTCAGGGCCGCATTCAGAGGTGAGTCGCCCGCCTCCAGATAACGGGAGATGTTTTCGATCATCACGATGGCGTCGTCAACCACAAACCCCGTGGAAATGGTCAGAGCCATCAGCGACAGGTTGTCGAGGCTGTAGCCCAACAGGTACATCACGCCAAACGTGCCAATCAGCGAAAGTGGCACAGCGACGCTCGGAATAATGGTTGCGTAGAAGCTGCGCAGAAACAGGAAAATGACCATCACCACGAGCCCGACGGTCAGCATCAGCTCAAACTCAACGTCGTCGACGGAAGCCTGAATGTTCGTAGTGAGGTCGGTGAGCGTCGTGATTCTGATGGAGGCCGGAAGATTCGCCTCAAGCTGCGGCAGGAGTTTTTGGATGCTCCTGACTACGCTGATCGTATTCGCGCCGGGCTGCCTTTGGACGTTCAAAATCACCGCCGCCTTATCGTTTATCCACGCCGCCTGGCGGTTGTTTTCCACGCCGCTGACGACGTTGGCGACGTCCTTCACCAGCACGGGCGCGTTGTTCTTGAACGCAATAGGAACATTCTTATAATCGTCGGCTACCGTGATTTGGTCGTTCGCGTCAATTTGATAATCCTGACGCGGACCATCGAAGTTTCCTTTCGCTGCGTTGACGCTGGTCTCGGTCAGCGCCGTGCGCACGTCCTCCATGTTGATCCCGAAGGACGAAAGTGCCACCGGATTTACCTGAATGCGAATGGCCGGCTTCTGCCCACCGCTTATACTGACTAGGCCAACTCCGCTGAGCTGTGAGATTTTCGGCGCTAGCCGCGTGTCGACCAGATCCTCCACCTGTGACAAGGGCATCGAGTCGGACGTGATCCCCAGAGTCAAAATCGGAGCATCTGCCGGATTGACTTTGCTGTAGACCGGCGGCGTGGGCAGGTTGGAGGGAAGGTAGCTCTGTGCGGCATTGATTGCCGACTGCACTTCTTCTTCCGCCGCATCCATCTTCAGTGAAAGCGTGAACTGCAACACGATGACCGAGATGCCGCCGGCACTTGTCGACGTCATCTGGTTGAGGCCCTGCATCTCGCCGAACTGCCGTTCCAGCGGCGCCGTCACCGTGCTAACCATCACGTCGGGGCTCGCGCCGGGATATTTCGTGAGCACTTGAATCGTGGGGTAGTCGACCTCGGGCAACGCGGAAACCGGCAACTGCTTAAAGGCAACGATGCCAGCGAGCAGAATCGCCGCCATCAGCAGCGAGGTCGCCACGGGCCGGAGAATAAATGGCCGGGACGGACTCACGGCGCGCCGGTCTCACTCGGGGCGGCCGGCAATGGCATCTTGGAAATCGCCACTTTTGTGCCGTCCTGCAGCTTCTCGAAACTGCTGTTGGCCACCTCGTCTCCCGCATGAAGACCTTCCACTGCGATCATTCCCGCGTCGGAGACGCCCGTCTTCACGTTGGCCATCTTCGCCTGGCCATTCTGAATCAAGTACACAAAGGCCGCGTCGCCATTGTGCTGCACCGCGGAGGACGGAATGAGAATCTGGTTTTGCAGCGTCTTCACCCGCAGACGCGCATTCACAAACTGGTTCGGGAAAAACGCATTATCCTGATTGTCGAATGTGGCGCGCAGCCTCACCGTTCCCGTGGTTGTATCGATCTGGTTATCTACCGTGCCGAGTAGGCCGGTGCCGAGTTTTTTTTGCATCTGCCGGTCCCAGGCCTCCACGGAAAGTTTCTTTCCGTGATCCATCTGCGCGAGCACTTCTTCCAGACTGTCTTCCGCCAGAGTGAAAATCACAGTGATGGGCTGGGTCTGCGTAATCACTACAAGAGTGGTAGTGCCGTCGGCTATAGCCAGGTTCCCCGGATCCACCAGGCGGAGACCCACACGTCCGTTGATCGGCGAAATGATGTGGCAGTACTCGATCTGGACCTGGTAGTAATGTACCGAGCCCTGGTCATACTTCACCGTGCCCTGATCCTGGAGCACCACTTTCTCTTGGTCCTCCAGCGTCTGACGCGGAATGCCATTGCGCGACCATGCCTGCTTGTAACGCTCCAGATCCATCTGGGCCTCGGCCAGTAGCTGTTGGTCGTGCTCCAGCGTGCCCTGAGCCTGCTCCAGTTGCGCTTCATAAGGCCGGGCATCGAGGTCGATCAGTGGATCGCCCTTGTGAACAAACTGTCCTTCGCGGTAGCGAACGGCCGTGATGTGGCCGGTCACCTGAGCCGTGATCGAGTCGGTGTAGACGGGCGTCACGGTGCCAATTGCTTCCAGATAAACGCCAATGTCCCCCGGCTTCGCTGTAGCGGTCGTCACCGGAACAGGTCCCACCATCATGTGGCGTCCGCCCGTCTGAGCCCCGGCTGCGGCCGTTTCACGATGGCGAAGGACAACGACAAACAGCAGAGCAAAGGGGAGAAGTACGACACCCCAAACCCACCTGTGGCGTCGTTTTGGCGAGTTAGTGGAACTTTGCGACGGCAAATTGTGCTCCTGTGAATCCCCGGATGCCGATTCTTTGGGCTCCAACTTGTCCTGTTGCATCAAAGATCTATCGGTGAACCGCCGCAGGAACGCGTAAGAACGGTTGCGTCCCCATCGCGAAAGGGTGAAGTCTCGAGCCTGCCTGCGGAGGCAGGAGTAGCGGGCCTACCTTACTTCTTCCGCTCCTGCGCACCTCACCGTCTAGAACAGCAACATGGATGCCAGAGACGCGGGGAAACAATTGGGGAAGCACCGGGAAAAAGAAAGCCAAATTCCTTGTTTTTACGTTGTTAGCGCCGCCGCCATTCCTGCGACGACTTGCCTTCCTGCTGTATACATGACAACGCGTCAATAGGTCGACGCCCGCGTCCAGCCAGCTGGCCCGAAGTTAAACCAGAACCGTTAATCGCCTGTTCCGCAGCTTCCATTGGCCGGCCGCATCTTTGTTTGCGTGTAGCGGGCGTCGGTTGTAGTCCCGTGTACGCGCCATGTGCCCCACAACCACGTAAGAGGTTCCGCGAAGAGGGGCTTACCGGAATCGGAATCGCAGAGTTATAACCCTTGTGCCTAGATCGTAAGTTTTGCAGTATGCTGTCCGGCGAAGCAAACCGCCTTGGTTGGAGGCCGCGTGAATGATTCAGGGATAATCGGGAGCCGAGCGTGACAACACGACGAGAAGTTTTGAAGTATGCAGGGCTGGGAATGGGTGCGGCGGCGGCTTCAGTGTTAGGAGTGACGGTAAACGCCAGAGCCGAAGCGAATGAGGCGCAGGCTCCGACGAAGGCCGCGCAGACAGAAGTCACCGACAAGAGCGGGAAGCGTCTAGCAGCGGGGCCGGAGATTGCGTGGACAAAGGTTGCGAAGAAAGCTGCGGCAGCGGATGTGACGGTTGACCCGACGAAAGCGGCGCAGACCATCTTGGGATTTGGCGCGGCGTTTACCGATGCTTCCTGCTTCACGCTCTCGCGCCTGAGCAATAGCGATCGCGCGAGCCTCCTGCATACTATGTTTGGGCAGGATCAACACGCCCTGAGCACGGGGCGCATTCCGATTGGCGCGAGCGATTACAGCACGGCCGCATACAGTTATGACGACGGTGCGGCCGATCCGGAGCTGAAGCGCTTTAGCATCGACCACGACCGCGATTACATTTTGCCAACCTTACGTGCCGCGCTGACCGCGAATCCGGATCTATTTTTGTTCGGCTCACCGTGGAGTCCTCCGGGATGGATGAAGTACAGCAACTCGATGCTGGGCGGGAACATCCGGCCGGAAAATATCCCCGCATACGCGCGATACTTTCAGAAATTCGTGGACGCGTACGCGACAGCAGGTGTGAAGGTGCGCGCGGTGACCACCCAAAACGAAATCGACGCGGACCAGGGCGGTCGAATGCCGGCGTGTCCTTGGCCGGAAGAGGACGAGGAGCGCCTGGTGGCAGCGCTCGGCCCGCTACTGGAAGCGAGCGACACGAAAATCTGGACCCTCGACCACAATTACAATTTGTTTGGCCGGGCCCTGGATCAACTCTCAAGGCCCCTGTTCAAGAAATACGTGAACACCGTGGCTTGGCACGGGTACGTGGGAAGCCCGGAAATGATGGGTAACGTGAAGCAGAAATTTCCGGATGTGGAAATGCATTGGACCGAAGGCGGAGACGACTACAAATTCGCTGATTACTTGACCAACTGGAGCAAGTGGGGCGCGACGTTCGCCGGCATTCTGGCCAACGGGCCGCAGAGCATCACGATGTGGAATCTGGCTCTCGATGAGCGCGGGCGACCGAACATCGGTCCGTTCGATTGCGGTGGGCTGGTACAGATTCATTCGGTCACGAAAGAAATCACGCTGACCGGATTGTATTGGGCGTTGGTGCACCATGCCCGGGCATTTCGCCGCGGCGCTGTAATTGTCGCCTCGCACGACGCGAATGGTGACCTTCCGGCGGTGAACGCCGCACTGATCGGCCAGCCAGCGTCATCATCAACTGTGACAGCAACCCCGAATACCGCTGCGATGTCGCGCGTGTATCACACCGCGGCCAAAAATGCCGACGGCTCGACGGTGCTGGTGCTGACGAATCCGGGCGACGCCAAGGACGTCACGGTAGCGTGCGCGGGCCAGACTGCGAAAATTGCGCTCACCGCAGATTCGATCACCACGCTGCGCTGGAACTGAATTTAGCTTTTGCCGTGCTTGGTAAACGCGCAAACCGGCATGGGGTTTCAGATGATTGCATAGCAATGCCAGCTCCTTGACCCGAGTAAACTTGGTCATGAGGTCCTGTCGTTGGAGCAGGGCGAATTTGATCGTGCGACTGGCTAAGCTGCCCTGCGTCTTAGTTTGCTTGTTCGAAGAGCTTCCCCAGTGTTGGTGTTTTCTGCTTCATCTCATCGCGAATCTGCTCCGCGTTCTTCTGGAACTCGGCTTCTTTGCCCTTCTCGTAGTTGAATACGATGCCGACGGCGCCGATGGTTTTGCCGGACTGGTCTTGCATAACCAGCTCCACCTCGAAATGGTCGCCTTTCTTGTTGACCTCAAGATTGGGTTTGCCCGTCTCGATCACTCGCATATCGTCCTCGTCTGCTTTTTTGCCAATGCGCCCGATATTCGAAGCGATGATCACATTGTCGGTCTTGCCCGGCGGAGTGACGTGCATGGCCATGATCACTACATCCTTGTGCTTCGAGAGCGTTTCGTCCAAGAGTTTCTGGGCGTAAATTTTCTTGCCTTCCTGCGCCAAAGCAAATTGAGCAGAGGCGAATAGGATGGCAAAAGCTGCCAGATAGAGAGTTCCCTTGTGGGCCGTCATTTTATTTTCCTCCGGATCAGATTTAGAGCTCAGATTAAGCACTCTGAATGAACACAAAAGTCGCTCACCAGATGAATTTTAGGGCGAACTGCATCTGGCGTGAAGTGGTCGAGGTGGCGTTCAAGAGTCCTGCGTTGGCATTCACTGCTCCGAGTGCCGAAAAAATTTGACGGTTGCCGGGTGGCGGCGGATTGAAGTTTGCGTGGTTGGCAATGTTGAAGATTTCCCATCGAAATTGGACGTTGAATGTCTCGGAAATACGATGAATCGGGTTGTTTTTGAATAGGGAAAAATCAAGGTCCTTGAGATCCGGCCCAATGACCGTGTTGCGGCCCGAATTGCCGAGCAAGCGCGGCAAGGTTGTATTCGAAGGAAGGTCAGTTGCCGGAAACGTGAAACAGCCCGGATTGATATAGCGCGGGCCATTGGCAGTCGATTTGAAGTTGCCGTTCACGGGATTGCATCCGGATACCGTATTCGGGAAAGCAAAAGACTCGGTGCTCGCGGCCTTGAGACCCAGGGGATCGCCCCCGATAAGCGGAGTAAACGGCAGGCCACCGGCGTACATAAAGATCCCACCAAGTTGCCAACCGGATGCCGCCCACTTCGGGACGCTGCTCCATGACTGGGGGCTCGGAATCATCCAAAGAGCGTTGATCGCCAGGATATTGCGCACGTCGAAATCGGAAAGCCCTCGCCGCAATCTGGGGTCAAACACGGGCGGGCTGGAAACGGAGTTGCCGAAGGTGTCGCCGGCAATTCCCGACGAACTCGTGTCAATACTTTTCGAGAATGTATAAGAGGCCTGGATCTGGAAGCCGTGGCTGAGACGCTTGATGGCTTCCAAGTTCAAACCATGGTAGGTCGAAGAAGTGGACCACATAACAGCGCTGATCTGGCCGGCAGTCGGATTGAGCCGCGTGCCAGTCTTGTTCACGGGCCACGCATAGCCTGCCGACGTGAGCGTCGGCTGAACAAAGTTCACTTCGTCGGCATGGAACGGCGAATGAACGCCATGGGAGCCGATATAGCCCACGATCAACGTGAAATTTCGCAACAATTCACGTTGGACGTTCAAGGTCCATTGCTCGACGTAGTTGCGATGCGGATCCGGTTCGACGTATCCAAAGCGCAGGGCTCCCGGAAGAGTCGTCTGCAAAAACGAGCCCGTTGGAAACTTATCTTGCCCAGTTTTATTGGCGGTGTCGTATGAAATGCCTCCGGCTAGCGCGAAGGGCGCAGAAAGCAGCGAAAGGAGTTCGAACTGATAGGGAAGAGGCAACACATCGTAGATGCCAAAGGCCCCTCGTACGGATGTTTTGCCAGTTCTAAACGGATCCCAGGCGAAGCCGACACGCGGCTCGAAATTGCGCAAAGTCGGGTTGGAGAAATAGGGAGAGCCTATCTTTGGCGCGGTGTCAGTCAGATTAACCAGTGTCGTAAGTTGGTTAGCAGTTTCCGTCGGCACAGTGGCCATCTCGTATCGAAGTCCGAGATTCAGCGTGAGGTTGGATCTGAATTTGAAATCGTCTTGAACGTAAAGGCCAAATAGAGTCTGGCGGAGATCACGTGGGGTTCGAGTCGAGGGTCTCGCGGCATTGAAAGATGCCGGGTTGTCGGTCAGGAAATCACTGACGCTGTTAAAAACGAATTGGCCGTTGGGATTGGCGCCCCTGCTGAACTGATTGGACTGAATGCGCTCGACATTGAAACCGAACTTGAGCGAATGTTTGCTCCGCGTCCAGTAGAGATCGTCGTAGACCTGGAATGAATTGTAATGAAAGTCGAATTCGCCGAGTGCTCCGATGCCGCCCGGGAAATTCGTGCCTAGGCCGGTGACATTGATGAGGCCTACGGGCAGGATCGGCTTGCCAGTAGAGTCAGTGACAAATCCGAGTGAAGTGTCGGCCGCGGCGGGATTGATCGCGCCAAGCGTTGTAGGCGCGATCGAGACTGTGCGATTGAAGCCGAACCGCGCCGTGTTCAGCAATGCCGATGTGAAGATATGGGATTCCTCGAGTGCAACCGTATGACGGCGCGACTGCGTGCCGATACTCTTCAGGTTAAATGTGTCAGGACTTGCAGTGCCGCCCTTGTCGAACAGGTAGGTCCCAAACAGGCTGTCCGACGCCGACAATTTATGATCGATCCTCGCGGTAACGAAATCCTCGTTCGTGATCGTGTTGGCAACTAAAATGAAAGGGCAAGTGTCTACGCCGTTCGGGCAATTCGCACGCGGATATAGGGCAAGGTACGGCTTAACGAGAGGACTCACAGTGATCATCAACCCGTTTGCCAGTTGGCCATTACGGGCATTATCCGAGGGCGTGGAGATAAGGCTGGTAACGCCCAACCCCTGCCGCAGACCTTCGTAATCTGCAAAGAGGAATGTATGGTCCTTGAGAATCGGCCCCGCGGCAGAAGCGCCGAACTGATTGCGTTTAAATGAGGGAATCGTCGGCCCCTTGGCAGGATTGGAGTTGTCGAAGAAATTCCGCGCATCAAACACGCTGTTGCGCAAAAATTCGTACGCCGTGCCGTGAAAAGAGTTGGTTCCGGAGCGCGAAGCCGCGTTGATTACTCCACCGGAAGTCTTGCCATAATCGGCTGGGGCATTACTTGTCACCACGGAGAACTCCTGGACGGCATCCACGCCGAGAACGGCTCCCTGGATGCTGCCCGGGGCGCCGGAAGTCTGGTCGTTGATGCTGACGCCATCCAGCCGGTAATTATTCTGCTGAGGGCGATTGCCGCCGATGGTGATGTCAACACCGAGGCCGCGATTCGCGCGGTCGTTGTTGATCGCAAGAGATTTTTGCGTGCGCACTTGCGCAACGCCCGGTTCTAATTGAGCGAGGGAGGTCCAGTCGCGACCATTCAGAGGCAAATCCACAACGGTCCGCGAATCCACCACGTTTCCAACGGCGGACGAGGCCAGTTGAATATCGGAAATCTGAGAGCCCTCAACGGTCACTTCGTCGCTGGCCTGTCCAATCTTGAGGGTGACATTAATCTCGCGCCGTTCACCCACCGTAAGCACGACCTGGCTCACCAACGTGGAGGAAAATCCCTTCGCGGTGACCTGAATCTCATAACTTCCGGGCACAAGGTTTGGCGCTACAAAGAGTCCATCGTCATTCGTTGGCACACTGCGCTCGACACCCGTGGCGATATTCTTGATGGACACATTGGCGCTTGAGACTGCTGCGCCGCTCGGGTCCGTCACAGTACCGACAATGGTGCCACCGGCTTCCTGAGCTCGAAGATGAGGCGACGGCACAATCATAAGAACAACAATTAAGCCGATCATCGCGAAGAGGGCCCGGATCTCAATAGACGTCTTTTTGTGCCTCATTGCATTGGCCATCTCGATCTCCTTCAAGGCTGTTTTCCAGTTGTTTTCCTGTGATCGTCTCCTAACCTCAAAAACCTAATAGTGCATTCTCGTCGCTTTGGTTGTTTTATTCCTGCACGTGATAAATCAAAACCTTTGCCGGGGCCTTCGTTTCACCGGGTGATACGGCAACATAAAAGCGAGCAAGACTCGCCACGAGAAGGCAGGTCTTCGCGCCGGGTTCGGTTTTCACCTTTGCCAGCAACTGATACTGGTCCGCGGACTTTTGTTGGAACACGGACGTAAATCCCTCGCCGCCCGGAACGTAAATGCGTCCCTTTTCGGCATCAAACGCAATGTCATCGGAGCGCTCAACCGCTGGAAGCTGCGCGACCACTTTTCCGGTATCCGAATCCATCACCAAGAGACTGCCGGGTTTGCGGCACACGATCAGCAACCGGTGATGCGGCTCGTCGTACGCCATCGGTGAATTGTCAGCCTGCGAGCCGATCGGCCAGCGGGTAATTTCCTTCATGGCTTTGCGATCCACGACCGCGACTTCATGCTTGTCGGTGATGTTCACGAAGAGCCTCGAACTTGAGGATTCGAGCGCAAAGGCCTCGACGTGGTTGCTCTCAATTCGCAGCTCGCTCACTTTCTTGTTTGTCTTCAGGTCGACAGCCACGAGGAATGAATAATCCAGAGGCACGTCTTTGCCGCCCGTCACGACATACAGGATCTGCGAAGGGGCGTCGAGCCTCATTGAGTCGGCGCCCGCCAATCCATCGACGTGATCGATAACTGCGTAGTCCGACCCGCCCAGAATCTGCAGCATGCCCTTGTCGCCGTCGGCCACGAGGATGTGGTCGCTTTCCGGCAAGTAGATGATGCTGTGCGGAGTGCCGAAACCTGCGATGCTCTTCAACCGGCGACCGGTTTTCAGGTCAAATACTTCGACCGTCTTGTGATCTTCACCGGCAAGAAAGAGACGTCCGCCTTTTTCGTCCACGGCGAAGTGATCAAAATCGCCGCTGAATCCTGGCAGCGGCACCGCTTCAAGAAGCCGTAGCGGCGCAACCTCCTTCGCTCGCGCAAAGGATGCCAGGGTCACCACCATCAGGAGCAGGATAATCGCGAGGATATGCCAGCGGACGTTCGCGGCCCCAATGATTTTGGTAGCTGCGGTCTCGAGCTGCGTCGTTATTCCGTCCCTGCCCACCTTTGCCAACATCATTTCCACCACCTCGTTCTTCTTGCCTTGAGCGGCGCCTGCACCGTGGAGATCCCAATACTTCTCAAACCATTTCGCTTTTGCCTTGACGGCGATCCCCGATTCGTACAACCTCGACCCGATTCACATGGGTTGGCATCCCCGTCGGCCTTCGCCCTCTTCTTGCAAGAATTCGCAAGCAAAAGGAACATGTGCCACTCCGAGGCTAGAGAACCTCGGATCGTGCTGAGCGAGCTCCTAAGTACACTTGTCTTCCGGCCGTTTTCCGCACGGACAAACCCATGGTGGTGTGGACTTTGCATCAAATCCCAAATCATCGCAATGCTCTATGCATCACATCGAAAACAATTGTCGATAACCGGGGTACCCATTCATGGGAAACGAGTTAGAGCGCGCAGTAACACGTGGATCCTCAATATGCGGTTGCTTTTGCCGGCCTGGCCGATTGTTACAACATCATCGGGTCGGCTATCGTCGGAAACGTGCCCTCCCAAGAGGTGGCCCCCAAGGCCAGAGCCGAGGCACTCAAAGCCCTGGAACTGGACAATACCCTCGCCGAAACTCAGACGTCACTGGCGACCTGCGATTTTCCTCGAGCACTCAGGCAGGGACGCTTGCGTCGACGGTTTTCATGAAGTCCAGAATCATGTGAACGACGGCCTGATCGCCGATCGCCGTATTGATCATAGTGTGGTAAACGGCGCGGTCAGGCCATTCGACGCGGAAATACTTCTGGATGAAATCGACGCGCTCGCGGTCAACGGTATCCACGAGCTGCTCGGCTTCCTTCTCACTTTTGCCGCGAGCCAAGAGGCGGCGCACTTTATCTTCTCTGGGAGCGTAAAGGAACACACGCAGCGTGTCTGGGCGGGTTCTCAGAAAATGCTGCGACCCCCTTCCGACGATGACGGAGTTTCCCGTCTTAGCGGCGTGCTGAACGACGCGTTCTGTAATTTTCAAAATGGTTTCGCTGTCAACCAGGTTGAGCTTGTGCGCGTTGAGGCTGCCTTCATAACTCCCGCGCAAAAAGGATTTGAAGAGCCGGTAGTAGAGCGGATCGGTGCGTTCCTCTCGAACCTCGACGATGGCTTTGGGGCAATTCGCAAGCTTGGCGATCTCCTCGGTGAGCAACTGATCCCAAAGCTTCCAGCCCAGTTGCCTCGCGAGCGATTGAGCTATTTCGCCCCCGCCGCTTCCATACTCCCGTTCAACCGTGACGATTTTGATCATGCCGGTCTCTGCGCCGAATGTTCGCCCTACGCAATCCTAAATTACATATGATTCCACTTTCCCTAGTCCACCGCCACTCTCCCGCCACCACCGGGATCATTCTTCTTCAAAGCAAAAGTGAGACAGAACATGATCGCTGCCCCCACGGCCAGAACCATAAAGGTATCAATGTACGCCAAACTCGCCGCCTGATTTTGCAGGTTTCGGTAAATCTGGGCATAAGCCCGCATGTGCGCCTCATTCGCGCCCAATCCCGAGTGGGCAAAACGCTCGGCAAGGCCATTCGCGGAATTCTGGAAATTAGGATTGTCAGGCCTGGCGTACTCGACCAGCCTTACCTGATGGAACTGCGAACGACGTGCAATCATCGTGGTGACGATGGAGGTTCCGACGCTGCTCCCCATATTGCGCATGAAGTTGACGATTCCGGCGACGGCGTTATTCTTTTCCGGCGGAATTCCGATATAAGCCACAAGCGAAATCGGCACGAACAGGAACCCCAAGCCAATAACCTGGGCGATGCGCAGCCACACGGCGGCATTGAAGCTAATCAGCAAGTCGATCCGCTGAGTGGAATAGTACATAGCGATGGACAAAGCCAGCCAGCCAAAGGCGATCAGGTAGCGAGCCTGAAGCTTGGTGGTCAATTGGCCCATGATGGGCATCTCAAAGAGTAAAACAAGACCTCCAGCGGAGAGCGCAAGCCCGGCCAGTTGGGAGGTGTACCCCAAGAGCGTTTGGAGGAACTGTGGCATCAGGACGAGGCTGCTGAACAACAAGATTCCCAGGGTGAACATCATCAAGTTCGCACTCGCGAAGTTAAAACTCTTGAACATGCGGACATCGATGATCGGCGCCTTTTGAAACCACTCCCAGATGACCAACGAGATCAAGCATACGGTGGCCATCACGACTAGGGTCGTAATGAAGCGCGACCCGAACCAATCATCTTCCTGGCCCTTATCGAGCAGCACCTGCAACGCGCCAATACCCAGTGTCAGCAGAGCGATGCCAATGTAGTCCAACTTGACCCCGGCCGACTTCAGCCGGCCTAAATACGGCGGATCTTCGACAAAGCGCCGCACAAGAAACCAAGTGGTCAGGCCGACCGGGAGATTGATGAAAAAAATCCACCGCCAGGAATAGTTGAAGGTGATCCACCCGCCCAGGGTTGGCCCAATCGTGGGCGCCATGATGGCCGTGATGCCATACAGCGCAAACGCCAAGCCTCGCTGTTGCGGCGGAAAGGTGTCTGCCAGAATGGCTTGAGCCATCGGCTGCAGCCCTCCACCGCCCGCGCCTTGCAGCACGCGGAAGAAAAGAAGAAGCCCGAGACTCGGCGCCAGCCCGCAAAGCAAAGAGCTCACAGTAAACACACCCAAACACGCCATGAAAAAGCGCTTCCGTCCCAACGCGCCAGCGAGCCAGCCGCTGATTGGCAGGATGATGGCGTTCGAGACCAGGTAAGAAGTCAGCACCCACGTACTTTCATCGTTGCTCGACCCCAGATTCCCGGCTATATACGGCAACGCCACGTTGGCGATGCTGGTGTCGAGTACCTCCATGAAGGCTCCGAGTGCCACGACAACAGCGATCAGCCAAGGATTGTATTTGGGCCGCCAAACATCCTGGTCGATTGTGAGAGCAGTGGAACTCATTGGAGGTAGACGTCGGGCACCACGTTCATGCCCGGCCGAAGCTGACGGTCCCGATTCTCACTGGGCTCGAGAACTATCTTTACTGGAATCCTTTGCACAATTTTTACGTAGTTGCCGGTGGCATTCTCCGGGGGAAGCAGGCTGAAGAGCGGGCCCGTTGCCCCCGCAATGCTGTCCACGTGACCTTTCAGAGTCCGGCCGGTCGAGTCCACATGGATTTTCGCTTTCTGTCCAACGCGCATGTACTTGAGTTGGGTCTCCTTGAAATTGGCCGTGACCCATACTTCGTCGAGTGGCACCACGGTGAGGAGTTGCTGCCCGGGTTGAACATTTAACCCGACGACCACCGTTTTATTCACTTCACCGGTGACCGGCGCAACAATTTTGGTGTACTGGAGGTTCAGCTGGGCTTGTTCGAGCAGCGCGCGCTTTTGCTCCACGTCAGCGATCGCTGCACGCACCCGAGCTTTGGTGGACGAGACCTGCTGCGGTCCAGTCTCCGCGGATTGGTAGTTCGCGTCCGCTTGTTCCAGACGGCTCCGCGCCTGTTGCACGAATTGTTGCGCGGCGGACTCATTGGCACGGGCTGCCGCTACCGCCGCGGTGCTGGATTTGGCCGTGGCCAATGCCTGGTCGTAAACCTGCTCGGCTACTTCCCGCTTGTCCACCAGCAGCTTGTAGCGGTGGAGATCGTCTTGCGCTCTCACATCGTTGGCCTCCGCCTGTTCCAGCTGGGCGTGGGCGGCAGTGAGCTGCCTCTCGGCCGCGATGACTCCAGCGGTGGAGTTTCCGATGTCTGACGCGGTGAACTTCAGCTGGCTCGAAGTGTTCACCGAAGTAATCGGCACCGTGATATTCAGCGACTGAGCTGTCGCTTCGGCATTGGCGAGATTGGCTTGCGCCTGCGCGACCGCAACTTCGTAGTCTTTCGGGTCGATCTCTACGAGCACGGTGCCTTTCTGCACCCATTGGTTGTCGTCTACGTTGACCTTCACCACATAGCCGGAAATACGCGCGCTGACTGGATACATGTGAACATCCGCCTGGGCGTCGTCGGTTGATTCATAACTGCTTAAGAAGCGCCACAAGAACACGCCGGCGACCAGCACCACCAAGACGACAAGCAGAATCACCATGTTTCTCCGGCGCTTGCGACTCCGGGACGCTGGCGGCGTATACATTCTGTCCGTTACGGGCGACGGCTCGATCGGGGATTTCTTGCCTGCATCAGGTGCCGATTGGGGTGGGTTCTCGTCCGCCATGTTCATTTTCCTTTGAAATATTCCTTGGCGCCCTCTTCCGCAGCGCCAAGAGCACGAGCCAGCGAAATTTTTGCAAAATTGTAACTGTAGAGACTCGAGATGTACTGTTCATGGGCGCTAGCTACCGCTTCTTGCGATTGCACCACCTCCACGGTATCGGTGACACCCGCGCCGAAACGATCGCGCGACTGGGTCAGGGTCTGCTCCGCCAAATCAATGTTGCTGCGCGCCACACTGACTAGATCGGCTGACGACTGCAGGTTCAGCAGAGCGGTCCGCACGTCGGAGTCGATCTGCGCTCGCAGATTGTCCAGCCGCTCGCGACTCTGCTCGAGTCTTGCATCCGCCTGCAAGACGTCTCCGTGAACGCTGCCTCCCTGAAAGATAGGAATCGAGAGCGTACCGCGCACGTCGAATACTTGCCTTGTTGTGGAAGGATGCGTGGCTCCCGCACCATAGTTCGCATTAAAGGAGAGCGACGGAAAATACCCGGCCACCGCCGCCTTCCGGGAGAATTCCGCCACCCGGACGTCAGTCATGGCCGCTTGGTAATCCGAACGCGTAGCGTAAGCGCGTTTCAGTGCCTCTTCGACCGTGATGCCCTCAAACGGCTGGTACAACGACTTGTCCGTCAATTCGAATTCCTGCCCGGGAGCCAGCCCGATCACGCGCGCTACGGTCAGCTTCTGGATGGCGAGGTTGTTCTTCGCTTGAATCAACTGCTGTTGCCGGGTTTGCAGCTCGACTTTCGCGCGCAGCCCATCAATGGCTGGCGAAGTGCCCGCATTCACACGGTCCGTTGCTTGATCGAAGAGCGCCTGCGCCGTCCTGACCTGCGCTTCCGCCGTTTCGATGCGAGCTTCGTCGGCGATGGCCTGCAAATAGGTATAGCCCACGGCGAGCACAACGAGATCGCGCGCATCCTTGTAGCTATATTCCGCGGACGTCAAGGCCTGCTTAGCCGCACGCGCATTGTTGATCGACCTCCAGTTAAACAAGGACTGGTCCACACTTACGCGCGCATCAAAATAGGAAAAACGAACGGACGGCGGGATATTGACTCCTGGAAAAGTAAACTTAATGCCCAGCTCTTGGAGATTTATTTGGGATACGTCCACATAAGGCGCCGCGGTTACGTGCGGTAAGAGCGCACTCAATTGCTCCCAACGCTGTCCGCGCGCCGAGCGAATGTCGGCGTTGGATAGGAGCGCTCCGAGATTTTGCTTCAATCCGCGGTCGATAGCGTCCCGCAACGAAAGCGGCATAATTCCCGGAGCGAGCTTTCCCGGCACGCTACCCGCGAACGGGCTCACTCCGAGTGTTCCGGGTATGGCTTCGCCCGGCGTGCTCGAACCGGGTACCGTCTGGGTTTGTGCAGGGGATGTTGCTGCTCCACAAAACAAGACTCCGGCCAGCAGCGACGCACGGCTGGGTCCGTAAGTGAGCCTCAAGGGAGCCTCCTTGGCCTCGAAATTTTGACGCCGACAATGCCGAGCGGGACAATATCCTAGTCCGGTCGACTGTTTCGGGCAATCGGTATCTCCCCAGCCTGCCTAACTGGTTTAACTTCCGAGTTGTCAACAACACGGGAGTTGACTAGTTCGGTAAACACTAGCCATCAGGAGAGTAACGGCACGGGGTGTGGCGGATAGAGTACGCAGCGTCCCGCCAACACTCCGGATCCTCGTCGGGTGGAGACTTCTGCGGTATGCCGGTTTCCTTCGGGAAGCCGGTTGCGGAACCCAGCTCTGACGCGATCCAAGCGAGGCGAACCATGGCCATCCACTCCTCCATTATTGACTTCTCTATATCTTGCTCCGCGCTAAGGTCTTGCGTTTGACGGGTTGAATACGCAGCCAGCGTCAACACGCCGTAGTGAGCTGACCTTTCTGTTTTCTGGGATTGACTCGCCGCAAAACAAGCGACTCGTAACATGTGGTTGCTCAGAATTGAAGTTTGAGCGCCAGCTGGATCGAACGGGGGCGCTGGTGCGGCTCGCCCGCGACGAGCGGATGAATTGGCCCGCCTCGCGACAGTCGTACGGGCACGTTAGTAGCCCAACGATTCTTAGCTAAGCGAGGCAAGGTCATGGTTCCCCGTCGAGGCCGCAGAACGAGCAGATCTACTGACATCTCATTTCACCGCGCGCAGTCTGGACACTCCCGCGTCCAACGGGCTAAAATCTAACCGAAGGTCTTGAAAACTCCGTTGGCATCAACCGATCTAGCTATGCATATTCCGGCCGCAATTCTCGGTATTCGTTTTGGGGCGTGGGAGGCGTCCATCACATTCCAGCATGTTGAACGGTAACGGAGTGGCGCCCGAGGTGCCATTCGCCAGGTCTTGCTCAGGCCTGCACCTACATTTCGCCGCCGACGCTGCTTAGTTTCAACTCTTGGATTAGCGGGCCCTCGACTGAACTTTTGATGGGGGTATCCAATGAGCATTTTGAGGGGTTGTCAACACGGAGCGCGTCGAGGCTCAATTGGGGTCCATGACTTCGAATCAATTTTAGCCTTTCCCATCCTTGTCACGCTAATTTGCTTTGTCGCGTCAAGACCTGCAACTGCCCAAAGTTTGTATGGGACCATTGTGGGTACCGTGACGGATGCATCGGGAGCCGTAGTTCCAGACGCGAAGGTTGAGGCCACGCAGACTGAGACAAATGAGAAGCGAACAGCAGCTAGCAACCACAGCGGGGTCTATATCCTTTCAACAGTCCCGGCGGGTACGTACGTCGTATCGATTTCGAAGTCAGGGTTCGATGTATTTGAAGCAAGGGGTATCAACCTAACGATTAACACGACCGTTCGTGTTGATGCGAAGCTCACGGTTGGCGGACAATCACTGACGATCAACGTCTTATCGAATGCCGCTGAGTTGCAAACCGATCGGGCAGATGTGCACGGTGTCGTAAGCTCCGACGAGCTGCAGCAACTACCACAGCCTACTCGGACCTACGAGGGATTAATCGGTCTGCTGCCGGGCGTGACCCCTCCGAATCCCGGCTTTGCGGGAGCAGGCGGTACCAACAACCCTGCTCGCTCCATGATTATCAACGTTAACGGCACCAGCGCAAGCGGTACAAATGTCAGTATCGACGGCGTCAGCGCTACCAATATCTGGGTTCAGTTCTACTCGACCGCCGTCCCATCCACCGAAGCGATCGCAACCGTAAACGTGGTCACTGCCAGTTCCTCCGCTGATCAGGGAGTGATGAATGGAGGCGGGATTCGCGTCCAGCTCAAAAGTGGAACCAATTCTTTCCACGGGTCAGCTTTTTGGTACAACGAAAACAATGCGATCAAGGCCAAGCCGTATTTCCAGCCAGCTGGGACCAAAAAGCCAAAGTACATCGATAACGATGCCGGAGGCACGCTCGGCGGGCGCATCATAAAGGACAAACTCTTTTTCTTTGGCAGCTACGAGGGTGACTTTTTGCGGGAAGCCGCGGGAAATTTCTACACGCTGCCAACTCCCGATATGGCCAGCGGTATTCTGGCCTCACCGACCCCGATTTTTGATCCCACCACTGGAAATGCGGATGGCAGCGGCAGGACACCCTTTCCACAGGATTCTGCGAGGAACTACATCATTCCCTCCGATCGAATCAGTTCAATTTCAAAAATGCTCATTGCGCAGATTCCGAGAGGTGTTCTAAACGGCGTGTATGCTAACAACATATTTATCAATACTCCCTTCTCGTATGACTTGCAGAAAATAGACGCCAAAATCGACTGGAACACAACCCAGAATTTGAGGATTTCTGGGCGCTTCAGTGACTACCCATACAGTCAAACCCAGCGTCCAGCATTTGGAGACGTTTTGGGACCCGGAAGAGGCTATAACACGAACCAGTTTGGCAACATCTATGCGATCTCGGCGATGGTTACCTATGTGGCCATCCCACACTTCGTAGTGGACGCTATCTTTGGCCTCACACATACAACTCAGAATCTACTTGCGCCGTTGTCCAACGCACGCTACGGGGCGGACGTCCTCGGTATTCCCAACACCAACCTGGGACCTCTGCCGACGGCGGGTGGCGTGCCTCAGTTTAATTTTACGACGGGATCACTGAACGGATTCGGGTATGGCTATCCTTCGCTTGTTTATGAGGATCCGGTCTTCCAGTACACCGGCAACGCAACATGGGTCAAGGGAAACCACAGCATCCGTTTCGGTATCGATGTTAGCCAGCAGCATATGAATCACAAGGAAGTTACCCCAACTCAATTCAACTTCAACGGTGGCCTTACATCGCTCTACTGTCCATCTGCAAGCAGTCCCGGCTGTGCGGCCGGAAGCCCGCCCACGAACCAGTTCAATTCCTGGGCCGACTTCCTCCTCGGCATGCCGCAAAACGCGGTAAACAATGTACTGAATGTGCCGGCGTACATTTCGCTGCGAACTTGGATGTTTGCTCCCTATGTCTCAGATACATACCAGATAATGCCCAAGCTGACTCTCTATGCTGGAACGGGCTGGGACTTCTTCCCGGTGCCTCGGCGCGAGAATCGTGGCGTCGAATACTACAACCCCGCTACCAATGTCTACAACATCTGTGGAGAAGGACCTATTCCGAAGAACTGTGGGATTTCCGTTCAAAAGACCCTTTTTGCTCCGCGGGCGGGCTTGGCCTACCGGGTTAAGCCAAATTCAGTCATTCGTGCCGGTTATTCCCTCACTCCGGAACAGATCAACATGTACCGCGATGGGCTGTATAACTATCCTTTGACTCTTAGCCAGTCTCTCCCAGCGTTGAACACCTATACAGCATCCACAACGCTGGCCAAGGGATTTCCGGCCTTACAAAGCCCGGATATCAGTACCGGTACGATCCCTCTGCCCTCAGTCGTTGGTGTCAATTCTGCTCCCAAGCACTTTGTCCGTGGGTACACAGAATCCTACAATCTAAGCGTGCAGCAACAGTTGGGTTGGAATCTCCTCGCACAAATCGCGTACGTCGGGACCCTCACGATTCACCAGCATACCCGCTACAACGCAAACTACGGTTTGCCCGGAGGTGGCGTACAAAGTCAACAACTATATCCATCTTTCGGAGTCACCGCGGCAGAAACAATCATCGAGCCTTTTGAACACATGAAGTACAACTCCCTGCAAGCCCAACTCGAAAAACGATTCGGCAACGGGCTGCAGTTCTTTTCGAGTTATACCTGGTCCAAGTGGACGGGGCTTTGCTGCGACGAGAATGGGGACGGTCAGCCGGAGATTCCCATTCCCCAGTATTACTACCGGAATTACGCGCGGATGCCCGATGACCGCACTAACAACTTCCGACTCAGTGCGATTTATCAGCTGCCGTTCGGGAAAAATCAGCGATATCTAACGGGGGGCATCTTTGCGGCCATCGCAGGCGGATGGCAGGTCAACGGCATTCTCTCCCTCTATTCAGGGGCACCATTCTGGGTTAGCGCTCCCGGCACCTCTCTCAATGCGCCTGGAAGTCCGCAGCTTGCTGACCAAGTCAAGCCAAATGTTGCAATCTATGGTGCACATGGTCTGGCGTCGCCGTATTTTGATATCTCCGCGTTCGCTCCAGTAACAACCGCGCGCTTCGGCACGTCAAGTTTTGATTCGCTTCGCGGACCGGGATACGGAAATCTCGATTTTGGTCTCTTTCGCACCTTTGCAATCCGAGAGCCGCTCAAGGCGCAGTTCCGGATTGAGGCGCTTAACCTTACCAATCATCCGAACTTCAGTAATCCTGACAGCGGTGTGACTGACCCGGACTTCGGGCTGACCACTTCGACCAATCCCGGAAGCCGTCTCATTGCGGAACGCTATTTCCGATTGGGTCTCAAACTTATGTTTTGATTCACTCCGCGCGAGACCAAGATTTGGAGGGTCTCGGGGTGCCAGCCAAGAGTTTCTTTCATGAAGCATAAGCTGGGCCGGTGAAAACCTCTCTTTCGGAGGTATTATCACATCGAAATGAGCAGGTATGGAGCCCGGACAGGATTGACAAACACCGTGATTTCGATTGTCCACCCAGGAACGATAAAGCCGACGGTTCTCGTGCGCTTGGCCGTTCGCTGCACCCTCGTTGCGTTCTTGTTTGATGCCCCATTGGGGATGGCCCAAGACGGAGTTGGCCGCTCCGTCAATCAGCCCAACAATGTCAGAGCGGTGCGGCAGGCGCATGTAGAGCCTCGCACCGTAACCCTGCCTGTGGTCGATGGGAAGGGTATCCGTTTCACGCGACTCTCCACGGATGAGGGGTTATCCCAAACGAGGGTAATCCAGATTGTGCAGGACGATCAGGGCTTCATGTGGTTTGGTTCGCAGTATGGGATCAATCGCTACGATGGCTACAAGTTCAAAGTGTTCAAGCACGAACCGGGGCGTACCAACAGTCTGAGCGGGGTATTCATTTCTTCCCTCTTCAAAGACCGCTCCGGCTCGCTGTGGGTTGGATGCGATGAGTTCCTGAATAAATTCGATCCCGTAACCGAGACCTTCACTCACTACCGCATCGATACCGCGGGTGCGCACGGCGAAACCGTTCCCGTGACCCACATTAGCCAGGACCACGCGGGTACTTTGTGGTTGTCAACCCTCCGCGGTCTGTTCCGATTTGATCCGTCCACCGGACAGACCATTCGCTATCGCCACGATCCCAACAACCCCTTTAGCCTGAGCAGCGACGAGGTCAAACAAACCGGCGAAGACAGGACGGGAGCGTTTTGGGTGGTCACCAGCGAAGGGCTGGATGCATTCGATCAGGATACGGGCAAGGTCACCCTGCACGTTCCGTTACATGAACACCGCGAGATGTCGTTCCATGAGGACCGCTACGGCGTGTTCTGGATCGTCCATGTCACCGGAGGCGGGTTGGAGGTTTTCGATCGAAAGACGAATACGCTCACTCATTATTCCTTCAATGACGGGCCCCTCTCTGACGCGCTCCCCACGGGTGTGATGGCGATGCTCGAAGATCGCGATGGGACTCTGTGGTTTGCAACCCTAGGCAATGGCCTTCTCAAGTTCGACCGCAAGGAGCGCAAATTCATCCGCTACCGTCATGATCCCACCAACCCGGATAGTCTTGGTCAAGACGATATGGCGGCCTTGTTTCAGGATCGCGAAGGAAACATCTGGGCGGGCCTGCACATGATGGCGCCCACCCGCTTTGCCACTCGACAGCCGCTCTTTGAGAAATTCAAGAACGAACCGGGAAACCCCAACAGCATGATTGGGACGATGGTGAATAGCATCTATGAGGATCGCCAGGGGATCCTGTGGATTGCCTCGATTGACGCGCTCAACCGCGTCGACCGCAACACCGGACAATACACCTTCTACCGGACCGTAGGACAAGGACTCCACCCTCGCCCGACTTCCATCATCGGAGATCAATCGGGTTTTCTTTGGGTCGGTACGGGTGGCCTTGGATTGCTCCGTTACGACCCTAAGACCGGACTGTTCAAGGAGTTCCGGCACGTCCCAAGCAATCCATTTAGTTTGAGCAGCGATAATGTGACTCAGTTGCTCATCGATCATGCCGGTAGGCTGTGGGCCACCACCTTCGATGGTCTCGATCGTTTCGATCCGGCGACTTCTCACTCCACCGTGTATAAGCTCGACCCGCAAGGCCCTGCCCAGATCGATATCGCCGTCAAGGAAGACCCTCAGGGAGCGTTATGGATTGGCACGCATTCCACGGGCCTGCAACGCTTCGATCCAGCCACCGAGCGTTTCACAGCCAGCTACAAGCACAATGCCGATGACCCGTCGAGTCTGAGCAACAACCGGGTTAACTCCGTGCATTTTGATCACTCGGGCACCATGTGGGTTGGCACTCAAGACGGGCTGAACAGATTCGACCCTAAGACAGGCGGATTTAAGAGCTACTACGAGCAGGATGGCCTATCTGGAAATGTGGTGAGCTGCATCCTTGAAGACGAGCGCGGCAATCTGTGGATGAGCACAAACAACGGGCTGTCGGTATTCAATCCTTCAACGCAAACATTCAAAAACTACTCCACCGCGGACGGCCTTCCCGGGGCTGACTTAAGCGGTTGGGGTGCTTGTTCCAAGAGCCCGAGTAGCGAGATGTTTTTTGGAGGATTCGATGGCGGCGTAGCATTTCATCCGGACAGGGTAGTGGACAGTGCATACGTTCCGCCTGTCGTTCTCACTGATTTCCGGCTTTTCGACCGACCTGTGACGGTTGGAGCTGATTCCCCGCTCAGCAAGTCCATCGGTTACACGCGTGGACTGAGTCTCTCTCATGATCAGAATGTCTTCTCGCTGGAGTTTTCCGCGCTCAGCTATTTCCACTCTCCGACCAACCGCTACCGCTACGAGCTGGATGGACTGGATCACCAATGGCACGAGGTGGGAAGCAATCAACGGTTAGTGACTTACACTACCCTACCGGCAGGGGTGTATACCTTCCGTGTGCAGGGCGCAACCAGCAGGGGCGACTGGAGCGAGCCAGGCTTGGAGTTACGTGTCGAGATCCTGCCTCCGTGGTGGAATACCTGGTGGTTCCGTGCGCTGTACGCGGGCGCTTTCCTGGGAGTGCTTTGGGTGCTATATCAA
>Ga0207086_1056_pt1 | contig 27673 bp, 23 predicted proteins | sample Alteio_BWMinHeat_54_FD_153540 | JGI IMG/M metagenome (GOLD analysis project Ga0207086, IMG submission 153540) | Enriched cells from forest soil in Barre Woods Harvard Forest LTER site, Petersham, Massachusetts, United States -... | ecosystem: Environmental > Terrestrial > Soil > Temperate forest >... | reverse complement strand
GCCAGTATTGCTTCCCATCACCTCCATCGCCAACGGAATAGTGGTGGCAGCACCGAGGGCAGCGAGCGCCCATCCGGCAGCCTTACGCTGATCTTTGTTGAACCGTTCCGAAAGCAGGAGACCGATACCAATGCCCAAAGCGACTCGGGTACCTGCGATCAGGATTAACTCGGGGACACTAACGCGCCGTTCCATCATGAGGGCAAACCTCCACCTTGATGTGTGATGCGAAGGCACGAATCGGAGATCGCTCCTGCGGGCTATTCCAGTGGACTTAGTCGTATAAATTAGTCCATGCTAATCACATGAAAGTAAGCGTTCGCGAAGCCAAAACCCATCTTTCGCGGTTGCTGCTGCAACGCGTGGCGGCTGGGGAGGAGATTGTGATCGCGAATGGCGGCATACCAGTCGCGCGCTTACTGCCGATTGAGCCTTCGCAATCGAGACGCCAGTTGGGCATGGACGAAGGCAAGATCTAGATGTCGGACGATTTCGACGCGCCGTCTCCAGAGCTAGAAGCCCTCTTTGCCGGCACGAAGCCCAAGTAAAGACAAAAGGCTAAAACTCTTTGGTGCCGCAGATCGAAGGAAGCGATCAGTAGAGGCTATCGCGCGGAGGCGGTCTTCTCTGCGTGCAGATGCTGAAGGACACGTACTGAAATCTGTCCGCGCTGCAGTGCAGCGATGCCGTCGGCGGCGGCCCGCGCTGCTGAAATCGTGGTGAGGGCGGGAATGCGCTGGGTGACGGCTGCGCGGCGAATCGCCTGCTCGTCAAACCAGGGGTCTTGGCCTTGGGGCGTGTTGAGGATAAGTTGGATGCGCTCGCCCTTAATCAGATCCACTACGTTCGGGCGGCCTTCCTTCACTTTGTAGACTCTCTCAACAGCAAGACCCGCGTTTTCCAAGATGTTCGCGGTGCCGTGGGTCGCGACCAGGTTGAATCCGAGTTCGACGAAACGGCGTCCAAGTTCTGCTAGATCTGCTTTATCGCGGTCGGCGATGCTGATGAAGACCGTGCCGCCGGTCGGCAGGGTTTGGCCAGCGGAGAGCTGAGCCTTTGCGAAGGCCTCGCCGAAGGAATCGCCGACGCCCATCACTTCGCCAGTCGACTTCATTTCTGGACCGAGCACGGTGTCGACGCCCGGGAACTTCACCCACGGAAACACGGGACTCTTTACGAAGAAACACTCACCGGTATCCAGATCGGCCCCTCGCTCCACGTATTCAGGCAGAAAGTCGCGGAGTTTGCGTCCGGTCATAAGACGCGCGGCGATCTTGGCCAGCGGAACTCCCGTCGCTTTCGAGACATATGGCACAGTTCGTGACGCACGCGGATTCACCTCGAGCACGTAGACCTTGTCCCGCTGAATGGCGAACTGGATATTCATCAGTCCGATCACCTTCAGCGCACGTGCCAGGCGGAAGGTGTAATCGCGCATGATGTCGAGCAGATGCGGCGCGATGTCGACTGCGGGTAGCACGCACGACGAGTCGCCGGAGTGAATGCCTGCCTCCTCGATATGCTGCATGATGCCGGCAACGACCACATCGTCGCCGTCAGAGAGCGCGTCGACATCCACTTCTGTTGCGGCTTCGAGGAAATGATCGATCAGTACCGGACGTTCCTGCGAGTACTCAACCGCTTCCTTCATGTAGCGAATCACGGACGCATCGTCGTAGGCGATGACCATGGCGCGTCCGCCGAGCACGTAGGAGGGGCGTACCAAGACGGGATAGCCGACGGCATTAGCTCCCTTCACCGCCTCTTCCACGCTCGTGGCCAGTGAACCCGGAGGTTGCGGGATGTCGAGTTCCTCGAGAAGCTTGCCGAAGCGCTTGCGATCTTCTGCCAGATCAATGGACTCGGGCGAGGTTCCAATGATCGGTACTCCGGCCGCTTTGAGTGGAAGCGCCAGATTGAGTGGAGTCTGTCCGCCAAATTGCACAATCATCCCAATCGCAGCGCCGCTTGAGGCTTCGTGTTCGTACACGGCGAGAACGTCTTCAAGCGTGAGCGGCTCGAAGTAGAGGCGGTCGCTGGTGTCGTAGTCGGTCGAGACCGTTTCGGGATTACAGTTAATCATGATGGTCTCGTAGCCGTCATCGCGCAGTGCAAACGAAGCGTGGCAGCAGCAGTAGTCGAACTCAATTCCCTGCCCGATGCGGTTCGGTCCGCTGCCCAGGATGATGACCTTCTTCTTGTCCGTGGGCGGCGCCTCGTCCTCTTCTTCGTATGTTGAGTAGAGATAGGGCGTGTAGCTCTCGAACTCGGCTGAGCAGGTATCCACCAGCTTGAAGACAGGCTTCAGGCCGTTCTTCATGCGCAGATGACGAACCTTTTCCGCCGCTCCTTTGCTGTCTCCGATCTTCCACAGGTCGGCCAGCCGCGCGTCGGAGATGCCCATGCGCTTTGCTTCGCGCACCAGCGGCAACGGGGCAGACTCGATGGAATGCTTTTCGATCTCCTTCTGCATGTCGGAGATCTCTTTCATCTGGTGCAGGAACCAGGGATCGATGCCGGTAACTCGAGCCAGTTCCTTAATGCTGTGACCCTCGCGCAGAGCGTAGCGAAGGTACATCAGACGTTCAGGATGAGGAGTCACGAGGCGCTGCATCAGTCGCCGCGGCTCGATGTCTTCCGCCGTCGCGCGTCTGCCGGTATCGAGCGAGCGGACGCCCTTCATCAGGGCTTCTTTGAACGTCCGGCCGATTGCCATGGCCTCGCCGACGGACTTCATCTGCGGGCCCAGTCCTTCCTCCGCTCCGGGGAACTTCTCGAATTGCCACTTCGGAATCTTCACGACCACGTAGTCGATGGTCGGCTCGAAGCAAGCCGGAGTTTTACGGGTAATGTCATTGGGAATTTCGTCGAGCGTGTAGCCGACCGCCAGGCGCGCAGCGATCTTCGCGATTGGGAATCCAGTGGCCTTCGACGCCAGCGCGGAGGAACGCGAGACGCGTGGATTCATCTCGATTACTACCATGCGTCCGTTAGTGGGATGAATTCCGAATTGGATATTCGATCCGCCGGTTTCGACGCCGATCTCTCGGATTACTTTGATGGCCGCATCGCGCATGCACTGATATTCGCGGTCGGTGAGTGTCTGCGCCGGGGCAACGGTAATGGAGTCTCCGGTGTGGACGCCCATGGGATCGAAGTTTTCGATCGAGCAGATGATGATGACGTTGTCTTTCAAGTCCCGCATCACCTCGAGCTCGTACTCCTTCCAGCCGAGTACCGACTCTTCGATGAGGACCTCGTGAACCGGGGAAAGATCAAGTCCGCGCGCCAGGATCTCCATCAGCTCTTCGCGGTTGTAGGCGATGCCGCCACCCGATCCGCCGAGCGTGAATGAGGGGCGAATGATGACCGGGAAACCAATCTTAGTGGCGAACTCCAGACCGTCGCGCAGGTTGTTAACCAGTGCTGATTTGGGAACATCGAGGCCGATGCGGGTCATTGCGTCTTTGAAGAGCAGGCGGTCTTCTGCCATTTTGATGGCGCGCAACTGGGCACCGATAAGCTCGACGCCATACTTCTCGAGCACTCCGGAGTCGGCGAGTTCAACGGCGAGATTCAACGCCGTCTGTCCACCGACGGTAGGCAGCAGAGCAAACTTGCCGCCAGTCTTCATCTCGCATTCGACGCGGATAATCTCTTCGAGATACTCGCGCGTGAGCGGCTCAATATAGGTCCGGTCAGCGAGCTCGGGATCGGTCATGATGGTTGCAGGATTCGAGTTAGCGAGCACTACCTCATAGCCTTCAGCTTTGAGTGCCTTGCAGGCTTGCGTGCCGGAGTAATCAAACTCAGCCGATTGGCCGATGACGATCGGCCCCGACCCGATCACCAGAATTTTCGAGATGTCGTTGCGACGAGGCATTTAACTAGAACTTGACTCCATATCTCTTCATAATGCCTTCAATGTTCTCGCGATGATGAAGCACCGCGTCATAGATTGCGGTGTAGTGATCGTGCTGCTTCAGTTCGATCACGCGGCGAGCGCGCTCAGCTCCTACCAAATCTTCCATTCCCTGCCATTCGAGCATACATACGACAAGATGGAAGTAGCTGTCCTGCAATCCACCCGAACCTTGCGGCCATCCAGTCGGCAATCCAGGAAACATGGACTGAAGGTCGCGGAACATTCGCGGATTGTCCATGCGATGACGCTCGACGATCACCCAATGTCCCTGCTCATGGACATAAGCGGAAAGCGCAAGATCATCATCATCCAGGAACCCGGGATTCAATGTGAGCTCAGGCATTGAATGATTCATTGCGCCTTGCTCGATCATGATGTCGCGTGTGAGCGTGTACTTCTTCAGGTCGTACTGCTGCGCGAGTCTCTCGATCTGCTCCCGCTTACGCTCCTCGAGAGCATTGCCGTGCTTAGTCTTGATCTTGAGCTTGGGAGTAGAGGCAAGTGCGACGGATGAATAGATCACCAGAGCACCGATGAGAAGCTTCTGATGGCGGGCCTGACCTTTCAACCCTTCCACTCCTTCATCATCTTCACAAAATCACCGAACAGGTAGTGCGAGTCATGCGGGCCAGGCGATGCTTCCGGATGGTACTGGACGGTGAACAGGGGCATTGTCCTGTGGCGAAGACCTTCAAGCGTTCCGTCGTTGAGATCGAAGTGAGTCATCTCGACTTCGCTCTGCTTCATTGAATCGGGATCGACAGCAAAATTGTGATTGTGGGCCGTGATCTCGATTTTTCCGGTGCGTTCCTGACGCACCGGATGATTGCCCCCGTGATGCCCGAATTTCAACTTGTAAGTCTTGCCGCCCAGAGCGAGCCCGACTAATTGATGCCCGAGGCAGATGCCGAAGATCGGAGTTTTCCCGGCCAGATTCCGGATGCTTTCGTGGGCGTACTTCACTGGCTCCGGATCGCCCGGTCCGTTGGATAGGAAGACGCCATCCGGTTTGAGGGCTAGCACGTCCTCCGCGCTGGTCTCTGCCGGAACCACGGTGACATGGCAGCCTTGATCGACCAGCATGCGCAGAATGTTTTGCTTGATTCCGTAGTCGTAGGCCACCACATGCAACGCACTCTCCGGTTCAAATTCTTTTGCAGGCTGTTGGGCGTACGCGACCACCGGTCCCTGATTCCACGAATAGCGCTGTTTGGTGCTGACTACGCGCGCGAGGTCGGTGCCGTCCATCTTGGGGATCGAGCGGGCTTTGGCGACCAGCTTGTCAGTATCCGACTCGATCAGCGAGATCACCCCGCGCATGACTCCGTGCGTCCGCAAGTGGCGAACGAGGGCGCGCGAATCGATATCTGCGATGACCGGGATATTGAAGCGTTCGAGATATTCGTCGGCAGTCTGCTGCGAGCGCCAGTTGGAGCTGATGGGAGAAAACTCGCGGACTACGAGACCTTCAATGAAAGGTCGAACAGCTTCGTTGTCTTCGGGATTCGTGCCGTAATTGCCGATTTGAGGGTTGGTGAGGACTACGATCTGCCCGGCATAAGAAGGATCGGTGAAGATTTCCTGGTATCCGGTCAGAGAGGTATTAAAAACGACTTCCCCGTAGCACTCTGCCTTCGCTCCGTAGCCTTTGCCTCGGAAGATGCGGCCATCTTCCAGCGCAAGGATTGCTTGCACCTGTTTCTCCGGGGGTGGATTTTACAGATTTTATCACGCGCGGGAGAGGCGAACACGAAGGTCGCGAAGGAAAAATCGAAAGTCACGAAGCACTCAGGATTCCGACGATCGATCCTCAAATCTCTGTGACCTTGCTTCTGAACCTTCGTGCCTTCGTGTTCGCAGTTCCCGGTCAGCGCAGCATCCCGAGCTTATCCATCGGCCAGTAGACGAATACGGCCTTGCCATAGATGTAGCCTTCGTCCACCGGACCGAAGTCGCGGCTATCGTTTGAGAGCGAGCGGTGGTCTCCGAGAACGAAGTAGGAGTGTGGGGGAACGGTGATCTCGCTCAGGGAGCGGTAGTCGAAGTATTCGCCGGGAACATACCTTTCCTTGAGTGGATGGCCGTTGACGTAGACCTGTCCTTCGATGATGCGCACGCGATCTCCCGACGAGGCGATTACGCGTTTGATGTAACTCTTCGATGGGTCAAAGGGATAGTGGAATACGACGATGTCACCCCGGTCGATCGGCTCGAGCTTGTAGACGAACTTGTTAATAAAGATGCGTTCTTGGTCCTGGAGACCGGGAAGCATGCTGGTTCCCTCTACCCGGACTGGCTGGTAGAGAAAAACGATGAACAAAGCGGAGAAAACCAGCGCCAGCAGGAGGTCGCGTCCCCAGCTCCAGAGCAGCCGCGGACGCTTGGCAGGCTCGACGGTTACTTGTTGTGAAGTCGAATCAGTCATCGCTTGATAGAACCATCAGGCTCAACGCAAAGAGCCTCTCTCATTATAAGGACTACCAAGCGGGGTTCGTAACCCAATCGATCATTGCCCCTCTGCAATTCCAATCGCATGCCGGACGGCGGCTTCTGCGAGCAGGCGGGTGGAATCGAGGACCGGCAGGGGACAGTCATCGGCGCGCACGAGGAGCGGAATCTCGGTACAGCCGAGGATCACGCAATCGCAGCCTTGAATCTTGAGCCGGTCGATCACTTCGTTATACCGCAACCTGGAACTCTCGGGAAATTCTCCGCGCACCAGCTCCTTCCAGATCACGCTGTCAACAATTTCCTGGTCTTCGACTGGGGGTGGAAGCGCCTCCATCGAACGGCTGCCGAATGCGTCGCGATACATCGGCCCGGTCATAGTGAATCTGGTGCCCAGCAGACCCGCTCTGCGCCATTTATGTCGTTGCGCTTCAGCGGCGACAACTTCGCCGATGTGCAGCCAGGGAATGGGCGAACGGTTGATGAAGTAATTCCAGGAAAGATGACACGAATTGTCGGGACATATAGCGAAGTCCGCACCGGCTTGCGCGACGACTCTGGCGGACTCCAGCATCAAGTCACCAATTTGTTTGTAATCGGCTGCGTCGAGCGCGGGCATCCATGCCGCCATGGGAATGGAATGCAGGGTGACCTTGGGATGGTTGTACTCCCCGACGTACGGCTCTGCGGCTTGCGCAATCGTGCGGTAACAGAGTGCTGCTCCTTCGGCGCTGCAAGCCACGATTCCTATGTGTTTCATGAGCGGTCTCGTTTAAGCGGCGCGCAGAGTCACCAAGGTGACCTCCGGAGGACAAAGGAAGCGAAACGGTACACCTACAGTTCCGATGCCGCGGTTGGTGTACAACTGCAACCCATTCACACGATAGTAGCCGTCGTAGTATTTGCGCGCCAGCGGCGGTAACCATGCCGGCCGCAGTCCAGGAATACGGATTTGACCGCCATGCGAGTGACCGGAAAACTGTACGTCGATCCCATATCGGGAAGACTGGTCGGCAAGATCCGGTTCGTGTGCAAGGAGGATTTTCGTTTCGCTCGGGGGAACATTCGCCAGAGCGGAATCGAGTCGGACTTCGCCAAAGATCGCGTCGTTTGTGCCCAGAAGCCAGAGCCTGCCGCCGTCCTGTTCAATCACCCGATTGGCATTTCGCAAAACATTGATTCCGTGTGAGCCGAGCGCGTTGGCTACGAACTCCGGATCGGTGTAGTAGTCATGGTTGCCCAGCACCGCGAAGGAACCGCGCCGGGAACGAAGCCCGCTCAACACCTCGGCGCATGGCTCAGCGTTTCTCGCCGCCTCCTTGTTCTTACCCAGCAGCGATTCGGAAACGAAATCACCTAACAGCACTACGGCGTCGGGACTAAGCCGATTCGCCTCACTGACGGCGGCGCCAATCTCGTGTTTACCTGTATAGGGTCCGAAGTGCAAGTCGGCGAGCAATGCGATCTTGAAACCATCAAAAGCGGGCGGGAGTCTTTGGACTTTGAGTTCAATCTTTTTGATATCGACTTCATTGGCTTCAATCAGGCCAGAGTAGCCGGCGAGTCCCAGAGCAGCCGTGCCCGCGGTAAGAGTAGCGCGCCGAAGAAAGGTGCGGCGCGTGATTGCGCGATTAGAAGCCTTGGATTCTTCGATAACTGAGACCGCCATACTTCATTAGACTACAGACGCTTCTCCCATCCGCGACGACGATAGCGAGGTACTCGTGCGCTTTCTCGCTGACAGATGCCATGAAACCGAAGGCTTCATCTCCCCAAGAGAAGGTCTATTCCGGAAAGCAGCAATTCCAACTTTGGACGTGGGAGCCTACTCACTCGTTCGGTAAGGAGATTCTTGTCGAGACTCAGCATTTGAGACACATTGGCGACAGAGTCCCTCGGCAACCCTGTTACCCGAGACCCCAGCGAAAGATTCCCTGGCGCCAGAGCCCATTTAAGATTACTGGTTAGGGGCAGGCAAACTACCGTTCCGATACGGCTCTGATTGAGGACATCAGCCTGCACCACCACCACAGGCCGCCGAAACCCCGGCCCCGAGCCAGTCGGAGCAGGTAGGTCTGCCCACCAGATCTCGCCTTGCGAGATTACCACTCACTTCGCTCCAGAGTGCGGCGTGCAGCGGTGGCCGCGAAAACGTCTTCCTCTTTCCCAATTTCGGAGCAAGCATGATTCATTGCCTCAGTTATCTTTTCCGGCGCATGGCGAGCCAAATATTCCTTCAGCGCATCGCTAAACACGCGACTCCGAGACCGTTTTGTGCGGCGAGCCAGACGCTCTGCTCCTTCAAACACATCGTCCGGGATGGAAACAGCAGTCTTCATACCAAGAGTATGACCCGGCTCTAAGGAGCCGCTTGCGATTTCTTCTGGAAATACCGCGCTGAGAGGCAGTGATTTCGGAATCAGACGATTCGTTCGTGGTTATATCCGGCCTGACGGAGTGCTTCGATCAATTCATCGCTATGTTCGGGGCCGCGGGTTTCCATGGTTAAGTCGATCACGGTATGTCCCAGGCTGGCTCCATAAAAGGCGCGATGATAGCTGGTCTCCACGATGTTCACGCGGTGAGTTGCAATCACGTTCGTGAGCTGATGCAGAGCTCCGGGATGGTCTGGCAGCACAATCCGCAGCCGGACGAGACGGCCTCCCTTGACTAAACCTCGCTCGATGATGCGGGCGAGGAGATTCACATCCATGTTCCCGCCCGAGACAATGACCGCAGTTGTCTTGCCGATGGCACTGACCTTGCGATGGAGCAAGGCAGCTACGCCGCAGGCCCCGGCGCCCTCGGCCAGTGTCTTCTCGCGCTCCAGGAGAAATAGGACCGCGTTGGCGATTTCTTCTTCGTCCACGACTACAAGATCGTCGACATACTTTCGGACCAGAGGAAGAGTCTTCTCTCCGGCAACGCGCACCGCGATGCCATCGGCCAGAGTGGTGACACCGGGAACCTTCACCGGATGTCCTTCACGTACGGCGGCAACCATCGAAGGAAGCAACGATGTTTGGACACCGATCACGCGGATGTTGCGATTGGTTTCTTTCAGCGCAACTGCCATGCCGGATATGAGTCCGCCGCCACCGACGGGGACGATCACCGCTTCAAGGTTTGGAACTTGCTGCAGGACTTCGAGCGCCAGAGTGCCCTGCCCCGCAATCACGCTCTCGTCGTCGAATGGATGAACAAACGTCAAGCCTGTTTCCCGGCAATGTTCCTGTGCGCCTTCGTAGGCTTCGTCGAAGTTAGTGCCGTGGAGGACGACTTCGGCGCCGTATTGCCGGGTTGCAGAGACTTTGACCAGCGGAGTGGTGAGCGGCATCCAGATCTCGGCCCTGATGCCGAGTCTGCCCGCGTGATACGCAACGCCTTGTGCGTGATTACCGGCGGACGCGGTAATCAATCCGCGTTTGCGCTCTTCTGGAGTCAGCAGCAGAAGCTTGTTGAGGGCTCCGCGCTCTTTAAAGGCTCCTGTGCGCTGAAGATTCTCTAGTTTTAGAAATACCGGACTCCCGGTAAGTGCCGATAGGGCGGACGACTGCGCGCAGGGAGATACACAAATCGCGTCGCGGATGCGGGCTAGCGCACCCTCGATTGCCTCGAGCGTAACTTTCTGGGCAGCATCGACGCCTGCGATCATGAAGTGAACCTTATCACGGTGAGTCTAGAAATTGACCCTTAGTCCGAATTGAATCTGCCGCGATGTAGTGGCGGTAGACGTGATTACACCCGCAGTCGGCGACGGAGCCGAGGTTGCCGCCGAGTACACAACCGTATTCGGTGTGCCGAAGTTGGTATGGTTCAGCACGTTGAAGAACTCCGCCCGGAATTGCAGGTTCACTCGTTCAAAGATCGTCGTTGTCTTCAGCGCGGATAGGTCCAGCTCGACGATGCCGGGCCCAGTCAGAGTGTCTCTACCTACATTCCCATAAGTTCCCAAGGTGGGAACGATGAATGCGTTGGAATTGAAGTACCGATCGGGTCTTCCCACAATTACAGAACCGTTGAAGGCTGGGTTCCACGATGGCCGAATGGGATTACGGCTGTCCCCATTGTTCGTGGGATTGAAGGCGAGTTGAGGCGTAAAGGGAAATCCAGACTGAAGAGTTGTGATTCCGCTGAGCATCCAGCCACTCGCTAGTTTGTCGGAAAGTCCAGTGACGTTCTTGAGAAATGTCTTTTCCCGTCCAATCGGCAACTCATAGGTTCCGTTGATCGCGGCGAGATGACGCACGTCGGTCGTGGATGGTCCCCAATCCAGCTTCGGCTGGAGAGGAAACATCACGAAGCCTGGAGCATTGGCTCCCACACTGCTATTCCACGCGGTTCCGTCGTCCAGACTCTTTGCATAGGTGTAAGTTCCACGAAGCTGGAAACCCCGACTGGAGTGACGTTGAATATCCACCTGCAGAGCGTTGTAGGAGCTCACTCCTTCCGACACCCAGGTTGTGGTGTTCGCGAGATTCGGATTCGCAAGCGGAGCGCCGTTCGGATAGTAGATGGTGCCCGCGGCAAGACTAGCGGGGCACGGAGTAGCCGGGCATACCGTCGGAATAGGTTCGTTTACGTCTTCAGACAACATCTCGTGATAGCCGTGCGATCCCACATAACCGACGCTCAGCGACGTCTGTGGCGCGATCTGTCGTTCGATTTTCAGGCTGTAGGAGATCACGGTCGGAGTGTATGCGTCGGGTTGAACGCCGCTGGGCGAGATTAGGCTGCCGGCGGAGTTCTCCCCCGACGCGACTTGAGAAAGATTCGCCACTGGGACATTCCTTGTGGTCTGGGTCGTATTGAACGGAGCGGTCTGGTCGAGGCGGTAATCGAGATTGTCCAGCAGAGCTCGATAAATTCCTCCACCCAGGCGAACCACTGTCTTCCCCGATCCGAACGGATCCCATGCGATGCCAAGGCGCGGTTCGGGCAGAAACTTTGCTCGATTCTTTCTAAACACCTGGGTTCCAATTTGGGGCTGGGTCTGGATCATGCCGTTTGAGAACAAATAGTTGGAACCCCGGCCGTGGGCTTCGTTCCAGCCGTTAGTCGACTCAAATCTGAATCCAAGTCGAAGTTCGAGATTCGATCTGACTTTGATCGTATCCTGAACGAAACCAGCAGCTTCGAGGGACCTCCAGTTCAGCGGGGTCGGTGAAGGAATCACCGTGAACGTCGAGACAGTCCCCTGGAGGAAGCTGGCCAAACCTGCAAACGACGCCTGCCCAAACTGGTACTGCGCCAGATTGTCGTTGGCCTGGATCTGCTGGAACCACGCGCCCACTTCCACTTGATGATTGCCATGTACGATGTACACGTGATCGTCATAGGTAAAGAGATTTCTTGCGGTTCTCAGATTACTTCCTGCGTTTATTCCCGCGGGACTAATCTGCGAAGCTCCATTCAGCGCCGTGCCTCCTCCGATCACCAGCGCGCCAATGGGATTACTTCCTACCCAACCGGGAATGCTTACCGGAGTCCGTCCGGTGAAAAAATAGCTGGCGCGAGAGTAGCCAATCCTCGCGGTATTGAGAATGTTTGGAGTAACTACATGCTGCTCCTGCAAGCTGATGACCTGCTCGCGGAGACTCTCAATCACGCGACTTAGCGGATTTGCCGACGGCGTATCGTCCGCACTGTCATCAACCGTATACACAGCGAATAGTGTGTCGTTGTTCGAGAGGTTGTAGTCGAGTCGCGTGGTGCCGAAGTCCTCGCGAATGGCTTGCAGCGGATGGCTAAACGCTTCCGCGATTCCACCCCCTAACTCTGGGCCATTCTGTACCGGCCACAATGAAAGCAGTGGCAGCACAGCAGGCGCAACCCCGACCGTCTGTTGAGTTCCATTTGCTGCGGGCAGAAATCCCGCGCGAGCGGCATTGTCAGGAACTAGAGTTACGTCGCTGACGGCGAGATGCTGTCGAAATCCCTCATAGTTTCCAAAAAGGAACAGCTTATCCTTATGGAGCGGGCCGCCCAATGCGCCGCCGAAGACATTGCGCTGGAATTGCGGAATCCCTCCCTGATCGAAGTAATTGCGCGCATCGAGCGCGCGATTGCGCAGGAATTCGTAAGCCGTGCCGTGCACCTGGTTCGTGCCCGATGCTGTGACAATGCTGATCTGGGCTCCAGTGCGCTTGCCGTACTCGGCGCCATAGTCGTCTGACACAACATTGAACTCTCGCACTGCGTCGACACCGAGAAGCTGTCCGCTTGCCCCGCCGGGTGTGACGTTGATCTCGGAGGCCCCGGTGTACTCCACACCGTTCAGCAGAAAAATGTTGTCTTGGGGACGATGTCCGGAGATCGCGAACATATTTCCCACTGACGAATTGGAGGTGCCAACCCCTCCCGAGCGCTCCGACGTGTAGTTCACAGTCCCAGGATTCAGAGTTATGAGCTGGTCATAACTGCGTCCATTAAGTGGCAACTCTTTCACTTGCCGCTCACTTACCAAACCGGACGTATCTTGCGTAGAAAGATTGACGGGTGGAATTACCTCGACGACCGTCACGTCTTGCATCACCGGGCCAACTGGAAGAGCGAGGTCGATGATGCTGCTCTGCCCTACGACCAAGCGGATTCCGGTTTTCACCTGTGATTGGAAGCCCAGCTTGGCGGCGCGGATCTGGTAGAGGCCCACGGAAATGGACGGCACGGCATATCGGCCGCTGTCATCACTTACAGTCGTGCGTTTTGCGCCGGTTTCCACGTCTGTGATCGTGACCTCAGCCCCGGGAAGCGCAGCGCCGGTTTGATCGTGAACGACACCTGACACCGAAGCTCCAACAATCTGTCCTACCGCGGCCGAACTGATAGCAATCGCCAACAACAGACTCAATCCTCGTGCGTGTGCGGATAATATCGGCACATCTTGCTCCTGTTCAAAGTCGTTCGAAGTTCTCTGGGCTCTGGCTCGAGCAGCACCTACTTCGCTGCTGTGGTGTGCAATGAAAACTGGATGAACGGGTATTACGGACGACAACCTTGCGCAGGCGAGGCCTTGGCGGGTATCAGGTCAGCAATATTCGAAGAAAGCTCGCGGTGGGCGATGAAGTTTCCTTTCTGGCACCGGGCAGCGAAAGAATCAAGGGCAACGGTCGCCGGAGGAATGCTTTGCTTGAGAGCCGGCAGGTCGAGCCGGGCGATCCGCGAGCGGACGAAAGGAGCACTTCCCATCCAGACCAGTTGCAGGCCGAGCGCGATTGCAACAACCGCGATCACCGTTCGCAATTTTTTCCGCAGGAACCTTCTTGGAGAAGGCGCATCCGAGTAGCACGCCAGGAATTCCACCGGCCAGCAGCTTCATCAGTGTGACCCCGCTGATCGATCCCCAGCCCACATGAAACACGCTTCCGACAATTGCGAGCACGATGCCGAACAAGATGTCGGTGCCCACTACCGCTGGAGCCGCTAACTCCGAGAAGTTCAGCAGCAAGATAGTTCCCAGCGCGCCAGCGCCGGCCGACGAGAAACCGGTCTCCACTCCGATTGGCAATGCCAAAACGGAAAGCCAACCGCTTCTCTCACTGGCGAATCGTGGCTGCCGCAGACGTGGAGCAAATGTTAGAGCCGAAGAAATGGCCAGCATCAGTCCGATTATCAGCAGCGCAATTGGGCTCCAGGTCCGGGTGCGCATCATCCGCAAAAGCCAGGTTCCAAAGAGAAGTCCGGGAATGGCGCCCAGCAGCAGAAACTTCAGATACTTAAGGTCGACGTGCTTGCGCGCCATGTAGAATGGCGCTGCCAATAACCTAAGCACGGCAGCAAAGACCATTGCGGTACCGACAGCTTCACTCGCGGGCAGGCCAGCCAGCAGCACCAGCGCCGGAGTGGTGAAACTTCCTCCGCCGATGCCGGTAATACCCACTGTTGCTGCGATGACAAAGCCGACGATCGTTTCCATTACCTACCCGTTCTAACCGCGGTGAAGACTTCGCTCATGAAACCAACAGAAAAGCCACTCGTGGATACGAGTGGCCGTGAGAGCGGGAGCTACGTTGCCGTTCACGGACCCGCAATGCAACAACACATCGAGCTACAGCGCTGGATGCCGATCAGAAAAGAGGCCGGGTTGGCGAGAAGGTTCACGAATGCTGTCTTCGATGCTTGGCAAAACAAAACGACCCACAATCTTTGAAGGAGTCGTGGGTCGTCGGGATCTCTGCGCTCTGTTTATCGTTCTATGGCGCGGCGATCGGCCCACACGCGGAGGTACACAGTTGGCATCGACAAACCATTGCCGCCGTGTGAGTCAGATCGAACACGTAACCGAAGCTATAGGATGAGTTCCGAAACTGTCAAGCAAGCCGGAATCATAAGAAATACTGATTGGATAGATAGGCGATGCTGATTGACACTTATTTCCGCCGTAGTGTACTAATCAAACTGATGAAGACGCTCTCCCAGAACCTGGCCTTGTGTTGTCGCTGTAGCTCGCAACCGGTCCGTTCTGGCGAGGCATGATCTGAAGTAACCAACTTTCAAAGTGATCAACCCGCTTACCGGACGGAAAACACGTCTCGTAAGCGGGTTTTGTTTTGCAGGGACGAGAGGGGAGCATCACGACATGAATCCACAGGTTCTTGAGCATCAGGCCGAAGCCGAACAATGGGAGGCCGAGCAGGTGCTTGCATGGACATGGGAGCAGTTTGGCGCGGATGCGAGCCTTGCTTCCAGTTTCGGCGCCGAAGACGTGGTGTTGATCGACCTTGCTTCCCGAATTGGCGCTTCATTTCCGACGTTTACCCTCGACACGGATTTTCTCTTCCCCGAAACTTACGAACTCATATCGCAGCTTGAGGAGCGCTACGAACTGAAAGTAGAACGCCTCCGTCCGAAGCTCAGCCCGGAAGAACAGGCGGAACATTTCGGCGAGGCGTTGTGGCAGCGCCATCCCGATCATTGCTGCGGGATTCGCAAGATCGACCCTCTAAAGGAACGGCTTGGTTCAGCATCGGCATGGATCACTGGCATTCGACGCGAGCAGTCGGCAACGCGAGCGCATGCGCGCAAACTGGAGTGGGATGACAAGTTCGGCCTGGTGAAATTGAATCCGCTAGCTGATTGGTCGGAGGGCGAGATATGGGCTTACATCCGCTCGCGGCGTGTTCCCTACAATCCCCTGCACGACCGCAGCTACCCGAGCATCGGTTGCGTACATTGCACGCGCGCGGTTCTGCCGGATGAAGATCACCGCGCCGGACGCTGGTCGGGCCTAGCCAAGACGGAGTGTGGGCTTCACATCATCGAGCCGGTCACAAAATGAGCAACTCAAGTATCGGCTGATTATCAAATACAATATGTCATCGCGACTCACACATCTGCAGACGCTCGAAGCCGAGAGTATCCACATCTTCCGCGAAGTAGCGGCGGAGTTCCAGCGCCCAGTCATGCTGTACTCGATTGGCAAAGACTCGTCGGTGATGCTGCGGCTCGCGCAGAAGGCCTTTTATCCCGGGCGAATTCCCTTTCCGCTTCTACACATCGATACCAGCTACAAGTTCCGGGAGATGATTGAGTTCCGCGATCGCCAGGCGCAACAGCTCGGCTTGAAGCTCATCGTTCACACGAATCAGGAAGCCCTGGACGCCGGAACAAATCCATTCCGCGTCGGCACGCAGCGCTGCTGCGAACTGCTAAAGACGCAATCCCTGCTGGACGCGTTGCGTGCAGGCGGCTTCGACGCTGCATTCGGCGGCGCTCGCCGCGACGAGGAACGATCGCGCGCGAAGGAGCGTGTTTACTCCGTGCGCGACGCCAAAGGGCAATGGGATCCCAAGCAGCAACGGCCGGAGCTCTGGAATCTCTACAACGGCCGCATCGGGCCGGCAGAGAGCGTGAGGATCTTTCCACTCTCGAATTGGACTGAGATGGACGTATGGCAGTACATCGACTCGGAAAACATTCCGATTGTGCCGATGTACTTTGCGAAGCCGCGGCCAGTGCTGGTACGCGGCGAGCAGTTGCTGTCGGTTGAGCAGCCTTTTGTTCCACAGCTTCCGGGCGAATCTCCTCAACTCGTGATGTGCCGCATGCGGTCGCTGGGTTGCAGTCCGTGCACCGGCGCAATTCGCTCGGAAGCGGACACATTGCCAAAAATCATCGAAGAGCTCGTGACGTTCCGCCGCTCTGAGCGCGAGAACCGGGTAATCGATCACGACCAGGACGGCTCGATGGAGCTGAAAAAGAGGGCGGGTTACTTTTGAGCGCCGCGGCGAGCGTCGACATCACCGCGGAAGAGTTGCTCCGCTCAGAACAGCAAAAGGACTTGCTGCGCCTGGTCACGGCAGGCAGCGTGGACGATGGCAAGTCGACATTGATCGGCCGGCTTCTCTACGATTCGCACAGCATCTACGAAGACCAGTTGCACGCGGTGAAGCGCGCCTCTCGCGGCAACCTTGAACTCGCACTGCTTACCGATGGGCTGCGCGCCGAACGCGAACAAGGGATCACCATCGATGTCGCATACCGGTACTTCAGCACCGCCAAGAGAAAGTTTATCCTAGCTGATACCCCGGGGCACGAGCAGTACACCCGCAACATGGCGACCGGCGCATCGAACGCCGATCTAGCAGTCCTGCTCGTCGATGCGAGCCGTGGAATCCAGCCGCAGTCGAAGAGGCATGCCCATATCATCGGCCTGCTCGGCATCAGGCACCTCGCCGTCCTCGTCAACAAAATGGACCTCGTCGGTTATGCCGAGGACATCTTCCTGGCTTTACAGCAGGAGCTGTTGGTGGCGATTGAGCAGCTTGATTTCGAAACCGTCGAGTTCTTTCCGGTCAGTTCGAGTGACGGGATTAACGTCGTGCGTCGCAGCCCTCTCACGCCGTGGTTTCGCGGGCCTGCGCTGCTGGAGTACCTGGAAAACATCGACATCACTCGCAGCGAGCACAACAAGCCGTTTCGATTCCCCGTTCAGCGAGTTCAGCGAACCGATGACTTCCGCGGATACTCCGGGCAAATCGCAACCGGCAAGATCACCGTAGGCGATTCGATTACTGTACTGCCATCCTTGCGCAGCACACGAGTCAAGTCGATCGTTACCTTCGAGGGCGAGCTGCAGCGAGCAGTTTCACCGCAATCCGTCACCCTCACGCTCGAAGACGAACTCGACATCAGCCGCGGCGACGCCATCGTCGAGACCGAGAACCTGCCGTTCACCACGCACAACTTCCGTGCCCGGATGATTTGGTTTTCCGAGGAGCCGCTCGATCCGAAACGCCGTTACACGCTGAAGCACACGACTCAGACAGTGCCCGCGGAAATTGCGGTGGAATCCCGTCTGGACATCTCTACGCTTGCCACCGAGAGGTCCACTGGTTTGAGGATTAACGACATCGGCGACGTAGTCGTGGAAACCAGCCGGCCCATCTTCTTCGATCCCTATAGCCAGAACCGAAAGACCGGCAGCTTTATCCTGATCGACCCAGCCACGCACAACACGGTTGCCGCTGGGATGATTACCTCACCAGTCTCGGATTCAGGTCGGCAGCAGACGTCCGGCCGGCGGCATGGAAGGGTTATCAACGTCACGGATCACAAACCACTGGAAGAAATGTTCCAGAATGGATCGCGGGAGACACTGCCGGAGCATGTAGTAGTTTTATCGAACTGGAACCGTAAAGCCGTGGAACTGCTCTCAGGGGCTGGTTTCGATGTTTTGCTTCTAGACGCGCCTTCGGGCATCGGGGAGAACCTGCCGGAGGGCGAAATCTTAGCCCTGCTGCAGAACCGGATACACGAATAGAACTTAGGGATTCTCCTTCAAGACATAGCCTTGGCGCTCCAAACAGGAGACGCGGCCTGCCGCGTCTCTACCTCGGCTGCGTCGTCCACCTTACTAAACCACCTTATTAAATGTGGCAAAAATGTGGGTAGTGTCCTAGTCTGCCCGACCTGAAATCCCAGTTTGGCAATTGGCCTGATTAGGTTTGGCGATTGCCAGAAGCCTGAAGTTGGAATCGAGTGCAATCCGGTCAACTTTATTTACCACGAATGGGAACAGGGTTTGTCTGCCAAGCTCGTAAGCTTGCTCCACGGTTCGGAATAGCAAAAGGGATGGGCCTTGTTCCGTCTTCATGAAGATGGGCGGCACGAGCACAAAAGCATGGCATTCTAAGCGGGTGAATGCCTCCAAGAACTCTTGGTCAGACAAGCTATTTATGTCCTTCTTTCGCTCTATGCCAAAGATTCGCATCCCCAGGATTCTAGAGCGCTATGTGCGCCTAGCGCACAGGGTCTAATTTCGACCCTGAAATTGAAAACCTGTGAATTCAAATTAGGACAAATGTGTCCACAAATTGTGGACGTAGCAAATTGCGTTGGTAGCAAATTAAAATATCCGGTTTTCGTAGCAAATTTTTCGTAGCAAATTGTTGACAATCGTTTGCATACCCGTCAGAATGTCCTACCAATGAAGCGCTTCACACAAATCCCGTCACCGCTCCCGTGCACCCCGCCGGTGTGCCTGCGTCTGCGGGTTTGGAGCGAGCGCTTCCCTGACGAATAGCTAGTCAAAACGCACTCATCCGAAGCCCACAGTCGCAGAGACTGTGGGCTTTTTCATTTGCCGATCACTATAAAACATTCGAGGAACGATGACTGACAGTGTGATGGAACCAATAGCCATGAACCTTCGGGAACAATTGAGGCGCGCGCGAACCATCGTGGTGAAGGTGGGAACGCGGGTGTTTGTGCAGCCCGACGGCAGCGTTGCCGCCGACGTGCTCAACGGACTGGTGAAATCAATTGCTACCCTGCGACTGAGCGGGCGGAGGGTCCTGCTGGTTTCGTCCGGAGCGGTGGGAATCGGCGCGAGTCATTTGAAGATCTCACCCGGAATGGTCTCGGTCTGCGCGGCCGCCGGACAAAGCGTGCTTACGTCGATGTATCAAAATGCGTTCGCCGGGCTGGAAGTCGCGGCCGCCCAAATCCTCGTGACTGACGATGACTTCACGGATGCCGATCGGCACGAACGTCTTTGTAGCACACTGCAACAGCTCACCAGGCTCGGCGTTGTCCCAATCATCAACGAAAATCATGTTGCGACAGACGCGGAAGACGCTCAAAGCGACAGCCGCATCTTTTCTGAAAACGACATGCTCGCATCGCTGGTTGCCACCGCGGTGGGAGCAGACCTGCTTGTACTTTTGACCGATGTCGATGGCGTATATGACGGTCATCCCAACCACGCGAATGCCTCGCTAATCCCGGAGATCACCGGCGGAGTCCGCGACTTCGACTTGGCGGAGCAGGTCGGTGAGCTCAGTCGCGGCGGCATAAAAGCCAAACTCAGAGCAGTTGCCCACGCTGTCGAAACTAGCGGTCTAGTTGCGGTGATCGCCAACGGACGCACCCCCGACGTCCTCGAACGCATCGTCAGAGGACACCAGGTGGGGACGTTGATAGCTCTCTCGGAAGCACAATGACGATTGACATCACTTCGGCAGCGATAGCGGCCAAGGCCGCCTCCAAGCGGCTCGCAATCTTCGATCAGCGCGCAAAGAACGACGCTCTCGAGCGCATGGCCACTGCTTTGGAAGTGTCTTCGGCCGGATTGATGGCGGAGAATCGCCAAGACGTGGAGAATGCGAAGACGCAGGTTACTGCCGGAGCACTCTCCTCTGCCGCGCTAGCCCGTCTGACGCTGACTCCAGAAAAGATCTTGCAGATGTCCGCCAGCGTGCGGGCGGTTAGGGCGCTTGAAGACCCTGTGGGCCGAATCCTCCTTCAGTCGGAACTCGACGAGGGTCTCGAACTGAAGAAGATCAGCTGCCCATTTGGAGTGATCGCCGCCATCGTGGAAGCGCGCCCTGACGCTGTGGTGCAGCTTTCCGCTTTGGCCCTGAAATCGGGGAACGCTCTCATGATCAAGGCTGGCGCGGAGATCGGCAGGACTGCGTCTGCGATCGTTGCTCTGCTCAGCCAGGCAGCAGAGTCCGTCGGGGAAGCACCTGCTTCCGCCTTCACCCACGTGGAAGGCCGGGAGGCGGCGCGCGAACTGCTGGCGCTGCATGAGTACGTGGACCTTATGATCCCCCGTGGTAGCGCGGAGCTGGTTCGCTTCGTGTCCACTCACACGAGGATTCCGGTCCTCGGCCATGCGGACGGCGTGTGTCATATCTATGTCGATGCTGCGGCAAACCGCGAAATGGCGATTTCTTTGATTCTCGACAGCAAGACCCAAGCCCCAAGCACGTGCAATGCGGTGGAAACGGTCCTCGTGGACGCGGCCATTGCCGGTGAGTTTCTGCCCTTGCTAGTCGACGCCTTGCACGCCCACAAAGTGAAAACGCGTGGTTGCGCAATGACGCGCAGCGTCTGTCGGCAGCAAATGGAGGCGGTTGCCCAAGACGAGTGGCGGCTGGAGTATGGAGACCTAACTCTCGCGATTCGCGTAGTCAATGGCCTGCACGGCGCGCTCGATCACATCGAGGGCTTCGGCTCGCATCACACCGACTGCATCGTCACCGACGATCGTTCCGCCGCGGAGCGTTTTCTTCGTGAGGTCGACTCCGCAGGAGTCTTTCACAACGTCTCTACCCGATTTTCCGACGGATACCGATACGGCTTCGGCGCCGAAGTAGGCATCTCCACCGGCAAACTGCACGCCCGGGGCCCGGTTGGACTTGAAGGGCTCGTTACATACAAATATGTCCTATCGGGAAAAGGCCACTGCGTGAGCCAGTATTCCGGTCCCGGAGCGCGGCGTTTCCAGCACGAAATGAACCTCTCTTGATTGCTTCGATCGATTCTCTTGCCCAAGCATTACCTATGAGTCGCATTCACAAATCTTATTGATAACTAATTGTTATCTAACTGATAGCTTACGCTTTCAGGGTTACTCTATTATTGTATCTATAAATAATGTTAATACTATCTCATCTAGATTTCATATCTTCTCCATAGAAAATATGCATTGGACTCTAGCCGCCAAGGACAATAGTTTGTCTCTCACAAATTTAAATCGCGTGATCTTCGTGACGAAGAAGAAAGCGAGTGTTGTACGTGAAGAACTATTGTCGCCTTGCCGCTGTTCTCATTGTCCTGGCGCTCCAGGCCTCCCGCCCTGTTGCGGCTCAAACGGATACGAGTCCGCCTAAAGAAGCGGACCTAACTGCAAAGGTTGACGAGCTTCAGAGAGAGCTCGAAGACGTGCGCGCTCAATTGGTCGCCCTCAAGAAAGACGGGAAGACTGGAGATGCTCCTGCGCCCGGCGCGAGTGCTTCACCGGCCCCTGCCGCCTCTGGCAGTACAACGCCAACGATAGCCAGCCTGCTCGGTCCAACCTCGCTGAGCGGCTTCGTCGATATGTATTACGGCTATAACGCCAATCAGCCTGCATCGCGCACGAATGGCTTCCGTTTCTTCGACGCACCGGCCAATCAATTTGCTTTGAACCTGGTCGAGTTGGTGCTTGATAAGGCTCCCGATGCGGCCGCCAGCAGAACCGGATATCACATCGCTGTCGGCTTTGGACAAGCGATTAATGCGATCAACGCGTCAGAACCGTCTGCGGGTATTGGCTTCGATCAGTACTTGAAAGAAGCCTATTTCTCCTATCTCGCGCCCGTTGGGAAGGGCCTGCAGGTTGACTTCGGCAAATTCGTAACGCCCGCGGGAGCAGAAGTAATCGAGACCAAGGACAACTGGAACTACTCCCGTGGTCTCCTGTTTAACTATGCTATCCCGCTCTATCACTTCGGCATGCGAGCAAAGTACACCTTTAACGATAAGTACTCACTGACCGGATACGTGGTCAACGGCTGGAACAACGTTGTAGACAACAACACCGGCAAGACCTACGGCATGAGTCTGGGCTGGAATCCGACCAAGAAGTGGAGCGTTGCGCAGAACTACATGGCCGGGCCCGAGCAAGCTTCCAATTCCAACTGGCGCCAACTCTCAGACACGGTCATAACCTACACGCCTACGTCCAAGTGGTCCTTCATGGTGAATGGCGACTACGGGCGTGGTGACCGGGTCGCCGGACTCATTCGTCCGGTGTTCTGGACAGGGGTTGCCGGATACGTGAAGTACGTGGTGAATCCCAAGTACACATTCGCGACACGCTACGAGTACTACAACGATCATGACGGCTTCACGACCGGCACCATACAGCACTTCAATGGAATCACGGAAACGTTCGAGCACACGATTGCGGGCCACATTCTTACTCGTCTGGAGTATCGCCGTGACATGTCGAACCAGCCGACGTTCTTGAAAGGCGCAAACACGCCGGTGATGGCTCAGGACACAGCGACTGCCGGACTGGTCTTCATGTTCGACAGCCGCGAAGCCAAATAGCACTTAGCTTACTCGCTGGTATTACCGCGAGGCGCCAAATGGAGCGGGCGAAGTATTTTGCGGGGATGGGCATGGCCTTTAGTGGATTGATCGTTGGTCTTTCCACTATGGCCTCCCATCCTCTACTCGACACTCTTATTCTGATCGGAGCAATGGCGCTTCTACTCTACTCGGCAATCGGACTGTTCCAGATGACCGAGAGGGACAACTCAATTTTGCGAAGAAAATGAGAGGAGAACCATCATGGCGGAAAACGCCGCAGTAGAAATGAAACCTACGTTGGGCCTCACCGGCCTAACGATGAACGCCATGGCGCTGATCGCGCCGGGCGCCTTCCTTTGGCTCACGTTCTACATTCAGGCCACCACCGGTGTAACCGCTCCGGCCATGTGGGCAGGTATTGTGTTGGCCCTGGTGCTTTGTCTTGCCACGGCGGTCTGTTACGCCGAAATGGCCAAGCTCTATCCCGGCACGGGTAGTTCTTACTACTTTGCAGAACAATCCTTTCTAAACCACGACAAGGCCTGGCGCTTCGCCCGCCTTTCGAAGTTCATCGTCGGTTGGGCGTCGCACCTTTACTACTGGATCTATCCCGGCGTAATGGTCGGCGTCATGGGCATTCTATGTGGCTACCTGGTCGGAACTCTCTGGCCGAGCTTCATGAGCGCTTCGAATCCCGGTCCGGCGTTCATGATGGCAGTGGCTGTCGTGTTCTCGTTCGCGGTCGCATACATCGCATATCGCGGAGTGAACGGCTCGACATCGGTGAACATTGCGATCAACGTGATTCAGATTTCCGCCCTGGTGCTCTTCTCAGTTCTGGCTCTCGGCTATCGTCTCAATCACCCGCCGGGCAGTGTGGCTTTCCAATTTGATTCCACTTCCGGTGCTTCTTACAGCTACGAGTTTGCAACCCAAAAGACCGTCGTGAATGGCCAGCCAGCGGATGTCGTCGTTCGCGATTCCAGCGGTGTACCTCAACCTCAGCTTGATGCCGCCGGGAAGCCGGTTCCGTATCATTTAAGCTATCCCGAAAAGGATGCGAGCGGCAATTTCCTCACGCACGCAAATGCCGCGTCAGTGATCAAGGCGCACAACTTTGCCTGGGTCTTCATTCAGGCGACGGTCGCCATTCTGATCCTGGTGGGATTCGAGTCGGTAACTGCGATGGGAGGTGAAGCCAAGAATCCCAAGCGCGACGTTCCCATTGCGGTAATCGTCTCGCTGCTGGTTCAAGGAATGTTCTGTTACCTCTTCGAATATTTTGCGGCGAACTATTTCCTGAACAGCGGATACACGATGCAGAATGCGGCGAACTCGGCTGCTCCGCTGGGCGACATGATGGTTGTGGTCGGGGACGCACTGCTTGGTCCCGGCCGCGGACGTATCTTCATGCTGGCGGAAGCGTTCACCGTGTTTCTCGCTCTCATCGGCACCACGCTCTCCTGCATGAACACCGGAGCTCGCGTCACCTATGCAATGGGCAAGGATCAGGAAGCGCCAGAGCACTTTGGTCTTCTGCACTCTAAGAACCTGACGCCCCACCGCGCCATCTGGGCCCTGGCCATCATCTCGGCAGTAGTCGGATGCGTCGGTGTCGTAACCGCTTTCGGCGACGCGGGCGCACCCACCGATGCTGCGATTCAGGCTCTGCCCCATGGCTTCTGGTCGAGCTTTGGATATACCACTCACGACAAATTGGCGGCATTACCAAATTCCCTGCTGACGGTGACGTTGGCATCCAACTTCGGCACGTTCCTGCTTTATGGACTGAGCTGCGTCACTTGCCTTATTGCCTTCCACAAGCATCCGAAGTTCAACCCCATGAAGCATCTGATCATTCCGATATTCGGTTTGCTGGCGAATCTGGCCTGCATGGCGTTTTACCTGATCGGACCATTTATGGGTTATGGAACCAAAATGGAACCGTTGCTGGCGTTAGGAATTGCGCTGGTGTGGGCGGTCTATGGCGGAATCTACTTTACCCGTGCCAGTCGACGAATGGGGCGCGCCACACTGATTGCGAGTAGGGCCCAAGCCGTGTGATATTTCTGCGATGTTTCTCCTCCACTCCTCGGGTGCGGCGCTAGGCAGGTGCAAGCCTGTCCAGCGCCGTTGTTTGTGCTTATGATTTATCGGAGACAGCCAGTACGATTGGTTGACGAGGACAGCGAGCCGTTCCGCAGTCCGTACTCATCGCCCGGCCTTATGCTGGATCTTGAATTCGCACAACTTTCGGATCGAGGACGAGTCCGCGAGCACAACGAAGACTACATCGGCTCCGTGGTTCCAGCCACGCCCGCGCAAGTTCGCTCCCACGGATGGCTTTTTGCGCTGGCGGACGGCGTTGGCGGTCACGAGCACGGCGAGGTAGCTTCGCGTCTAGCCGTGGAAGGAGTGTGTGCCGGCTTTCGCTCATCCAATGGGAAAGAATCCCACCGGGCATTGCTCCCGCGGCTGATCCAGGCTGCCAACACCACTTTGCTGGATGCCGCGGTTCATACCAGGACCAGCGGCCCCGCGATGGCGACTACCTTCGTCGCCTGTGCCCTGCGATTCGACCGCGCAGTGGTAGCCCATGTAGGCGATTCGCGCTGTTACCTCATTCGCCGCGGCCGGGCTACATTGGTGACCCGCGACCACACTATGGCCGCCGAGCAGATTCGGCTTGGCGTGCTCTCCAAGCGCGATGCCGGGGATTCTCCTCTGCGGCATATGTTAAGCCGTTCCCTGGGCAGCGATCTCTTTGTGAACGTCGATGTCGATGAACATCAGATTCTGCACGGCGATGCCCTGCTTCTTTGTTCCGACGGAATGCATGGAGCGGTGCCGGAATCGGACATCGTCCATATCGTCAGCCGCGCGCGCAACCTCAATGCCGCCGCCCAAGAGCTAGTCGCCACAGCAAATCAGCGGGATGGCAGCGATAACGTGAGCGTGCAGCTCGTTCGTATCCGCAGTGTGGAACGTATGGGCATGTATCGCGGTCGTCCGTACAATTTGCAGTGAGCTAGACCCGTAGCGTACGTCGTTCGTCAGGTTCCCACAGGAACGATGGTACCTCTGTCATCAAGGCCCTGGGGTTGGCCGAAGGATCTCCCAAGATGTTTTGGGACTTGGAGGTCACCCGTGAGGCTCTCTCAAAAGGTTTTCCAACACAATGGAGAAAAGCCAGGCTGGCGGCATTCACATCCTCCACATGGCGGGAGATCCTTCGGGCCAACATCCGGCCTCAAGATGACAGAGGTATAGATAGCGGTCACTATCTCTGCACTCACTTGGAGCAGCCTTACGGTTTCCTTATTCGCCTTCAGGCATAATGCAGTTACACGACCCGCGAGCGATGATCTCTCTCCATACCGGTGACCAACTCGATCACTACCACATTGAAGACTTGGTGGCACGCAGCGGTATGGCTTCGATTTTTCGTGCTACCGATACCCGCGACGGGCGTAAGGTTGCGATCAAAGTGCCTCATCCTGAAATGGAAAGCGATGTCGTGCTGTTTGAGCGCTTTCAACGGGAAGAGGACATCGGCAAGAAGCTCGATCATCCGGGCATAACCAAGGTTTATCCCAATGAAGACCGCAGCCAGTTTTATATGGTCATGGAGTGGGTCGATGGCCGTCTGTTGCGGACGATTCTCAGCGAGCAACGGCCGCTGCCCATCGATCGCGCCGTGCGCATCGCGATCGGCATCGCCGAAGCCCATCGACTACATCCACAGTCATGGCGTGGTCCACCGCGATCTGAAGCCGGAAAATATCATGGTCGACGCCGACGACAACATTAAGCTCATCGACTTTGGCATCGCTTCCAATCAAGGCGCACGCAGAATTACCTTTGCCAAGTTTTCTCACACCATGGGAACGCCGGACTATATCTCTCCCGAACAAGTCAAAGGAAAGCGCGGCGATGCCCGCAGCGACATCTACGCCCTAGGCGTAATGCTATACGAGATGCTCACGGGCAAAGTGCCGTTCACTGGCTCGAATCCGTTCACCATCATGAACGACCGGCTGCTGAACAACCCCATTCCGCCCCGCGAGCTGAATCCGGAGATTTCTCCGCAGTTGCAGGAGACTATTTACCGCGCGATCGAGCGCGATCCCAAGAATCGCTACGCTTCGGCGCGAGAAATGGTCTGGGACTTAAAACATCAGGATCAAGTCGGAGTCAGCGAGCGTCGTGAATTAGTAGACTGGAAGAAGCGCAACACGCCGTGGATGCGAAGGATTCTGTTTTATGTCGGCCTCGCGTTGATTCCGATCATTATCTTTGGGCTGCTGCTTCTGGTGGCCAAGCACAGCTGACACAATTGCAGAGCATCGGTAGAGACGCGCCGTGCAGAGTCTCGGCTGCCGTCGCAGATCGCGCCCCAATTCTTCTTTTTGGGGACGTCGGTCACCCGAGGCAGAGTCTGTGACTCTTCACTCCGCAAGAATTTGAATGAAGTGGAAGAGTCAAGCCAATTCCTGTGCGATGAGAGTTCAGCTTCGGCGCTAACGCAAAAAATAAAGAGATTCTTAGGAGATGTCCTCAACGGCGGGATAAGAGCCCGACTCTACGGAGTGTGGGCAGTCCCATCCAACACACGGGCCGGGCGGCCGGTTCTCGCTCTGCTCTCTCGAACTCTGGCTCGCTCAAGACTTACTCCATCTCTGAAAAGAATCTTCGCGGTGCGTAACGAACTCCGGATAAGCGCCCGCGCCCAACTCATGGAGATCCATTCCTTGCCACTCGCCCTCGCCGGCAACCCGCTGCGGATGGATACGATTCAGAGACCAATTCAGTCCATACGTCATCGGTAGTACCAACCCGAGCAGTGTTGCCATGCCAATTACCTGCGCGAGTAGCTGTCCTGAGCCCGATCCGCTCAGCGTGTTCGAAGTGACCGCCGAGGAAGAAAATATGCCGGCCGCCAGCACGCCCCACAGTCCGGCGACGCCGTGCGCGGAGATGGCTCCGCCCGGATCGTCG
>Ga0207086_1014_pt2 | contig 27778 bp, 26 predicted proteins | sample Alteio_BWMinHeat_54_FD_153540 | JGI IMG/M metagenome (GOLD analysis project Ga0207086, IMG submission 153540) | Enriched cells from forest soil in Barre Woods Harvard Forest LTER site, Petersham, Massachusetts, United States -... | ecosystem: Environmental > Terrestrial > Soil > Temperate forest >... | reverse complement strand
GAACCCTTCAGTATGGGTTTGTGCTCGTGGCCAATCTGCCCACTGCCGACGGAACTTCTGCAGCTGCAAAACCGGGCTCCCTGCTGGTGATCAATAACCAGGGGAAACTGATTCAGACTTTCACCAGCGAGCAGATCGACGGTCCCTGGGATATGACGGTGGTGGACAAGGGGGACCGCGCGATCGTGTTCTTCTCGAATGCATTGAATGGCACGGTGAGCAGGATCGACTTTGCGGTGAGCGATGCCGGCTTGGCCAAGCTGGACCACCACACAATTGCTTCCGGATACATGCATCAGGGCGATCCGGCGGCCTTATTCGATGCGCCGACCGGACTCGTGTTCGACGAGAAGACTGACAAGCTGTTCGTGGCATCGACCTTGGACAATGCGGTGTTTGTTGTCGGAGATGCAGCAACGCGGACGACAAGCAATGGTCCCGGGGACATTATTTATCAGGACAACACCCACCTTCATGGAGCGCTGGCAATGGCGGAAGCTCCGAACGGCCACTTGCTTGTGACCAACAATGATGTCATTAATAGCGACCCCAACCAGCCGAGCGAAATCGTCGAATTCACCAAGCACGGTGAGTTCGTGAAGGAGATTCCGGTCGATCCCAATCAGGGTGGATCGTTTGGGCTGGCGGTGAACAGGGTAAGTGATAACATGGCGATCCTGGCTGCCGTAGACGACAACACTGCTTCGATCACCATCTGGACCCTACCCTTGGACTAAAGCGAAGAATTTACCCTCAAGCTTAGCAACTCAACCAGCCAGGACCTGTTAACAGGCTCTGGCAACACCACGAAGGAAAATGGCAACGGCTGATATTGTGCAGAGTTTCCTGAGTTGAGAGTACCGTTTCCGGTGGAAGTCGGATTGGTTGAACAGCACACCGTAATATTGCCAGACTATTCTAAATTGGCACATGGACGAAAGTCGGCATCTCGGCCACTTACCGAACTAAACTGCACGAAGCACGGTCGAGTCCTTCCGACGACTGGCCAAATTGGGGCAACCGGTCACAACCGACGGTTGCTCTTCCATGATCTATTCGCTATTGAAAAGCGAAGGAAGCCCCGGTTGGCTGGTGCTGGTTAGGCTGTAGCTTTGCTCTTTTTTATCGAAGAAACATCGAGGACAAGGTGCTCACCCGTCTCCACCCCGTGTCGATGGGTGATTTTGCCAGTGACCATCACACGTGCGTTTTCCAATTTTTCCAATTGTTCTGTTTTGCGATAACTGACTTGAATTGAATTCACTTGCTTACCGTCAATAGTGGTTGTGGATTCGAGTTCAAGAATCCAGCCTGTCGATTCTCCTCCGATGGCCATCGCTCGGACGAGCTTACCGGTTATAGCTATATTTCGTATGGAAACCGGTTGCGCCAGTGCTGGTTGGGTTGAAGCTTTGGCTTCTTTTATCGAGGAAGCCTCTAGGACAACGTGTTCACCTTTCTCCACTCCGTTTCGGTGGGCGATTTTACCAGTGACGCTCACACGTGCGTTTTCCAGTTTTTCCAATTCTTCGGTTTTGCGATAACTAACTAAAATCGAATTCACCGGCTTACCGTCGATAGTGATCGCGGATTCAAGTTCAAGAATCCAGCCTATCGATCCTCCTCCGATGGCCATTGCTCGGACGAGCTTACCGGTTGCAGCTATTTCTTGCTCTGATGGCTGCGCCGGCAAATAGACGCAAACAAACGCCAGAATAAGGCCAGTAATTAATCGCGCCATGCGCATTTCACGCCTCCGCTGTATGGCCTGCTATCGGGTCATGCAACGAGTTGGAATTACCGGACACCTTTTTCCGGCTACACCCATCAAGCCTACCACTGCATACGTCATCACCCTTCGCAGCATTATGCAACTCGTTCGACAGGCACCTGTTGAGAGTGAACAATCGAGTGTACGCCTCCATCATGGGGTCATAACTGAGCGGCATTTTCGTAATCGGCCTGCGAGAACTGCACTAGCGTTCGCAGTGCCTCGTCCGCCAACTGAGACCGAGCTGATCCCGTCAGAAGGGGGTGAGGTTGGGTCCCGAGCTTTCGATCGTGAGTGCACCTACCGACAAGCCTTCGTATAATCGTTCCGTGAGCTCACCAGCTTCTGTCGCACAGGCCGCAACCCACGGCACAAAGTTCGGCGTCCTGCTGCGTCGCTGGCGCACCATACGGGGCGTTAGTCAAATGGGATCTGGCACTTGAGGCAGAGACTTCAACACGCCATCTCAGTTGCTTGGAAACGGGTCGCTCACAGCCCAGTCGGGAGATGGTTGTGCGTCTTGCTGAGACGCTGCGGGTTCCCCTGCGCGAGCGCAATGCGCTGCTGCTGGCGGCAGGTTATGCGCCGCTTTATCGTGACACCGCTCTCGATGCACCGGAATTAAAAGCTGCACGCCACGCTGTCGAGCTTTTCATGACGGGTCTCGAGCCGAACCCCGTACTCGTATTAGATCGCTATTGGAACAGCCTGAGGATGAATGCCGGCGCAAAACGCATTCTTTCCCTGTTTCCCGGCTGCGATTCTGGTACGCCTCACAATGGAGTCCGGCTTGTATTCGATCCCAAAGGGCTGCGACCGTTCATCGAAAACTGGGAGACCGTCGCCGCCCGCATCATTCGCCGGATACATCGCGAAGCCATAGACAACCCATTCGACGAAAGATTGCAAGATTTTTTTAAAGAGTTGCTCAGCTATCCAGGCGTGCCGAGGCGATGGCACATGCTCGATTTGGATGGTGCTCCTTCACCGTTCCTGACTCTCAACTACAGGTGGAAGAACGTAACGCTTCGTCTGTTTTCTACGCTCACTACTTTAGGCACCCCGCTGGACATTGCACTGCAAGATCTTCGCATTGAGACTTTTTTCCCTGCAGATGAAGCCACTCGCGCACTGGTAAATCGTCTCGGCGATGGGGAACATTCTCGCATCTGAACACTCGACCGGAAAAATCTTTTCTTTGACCTCGGAGGTCATAGACGGCAGTTTCCTCTTCTCTAATACTACTTGGGTACTGATCAGGTACTGCCGGTTGGTAATGATGCTGAGTCTTTTTCGAATGGGGACCGTAATGAAAAAGAGAGTTTTCAACCAATGGTTCGTAGCCTTGTTGTTATTCTCGGCTTTTGCATCGTGGGCAGCCATTGGCGTCAGGGACGCTGCGGCAAAGAGCCGGAACACACCAGTTGGAGATACGGCCGATATCGAAGCAGTCAAGCAGGTCGAACTAGATTTGGGAAATTTCCAAATATCGGGCGATTTCGACAAGTTCAGCCAGCTTTATGCTGACGATTTCGCAATCGTCGGGTCCTCCGGCAATGTTGTTACTAAGAATAAGCTTCTAAGTGCAGGTTTCCCTGACAAACTCGAGTGGTTTGAAACTGGGCCTATAGACATACAGGTGTTTGGCAATGTCGCCTTGGGCCAAGGTATTGTCCGTGAAAAACGGAACGAGAAAGGAAAAGTTACTAATCCCCAACTTGTTTGGGAGGATCTCCTCGAGAAGCGGCAGGTAAGTGGGTGGTCGTGCGCTCTTTATCGGGGGATTTGCCTGACTCGTTCAAAGCGGTCCCCGATCCGAGCGCTGCCGGGGAGATCAAGAAACTCGAACAGGATATTGGAGATGCAATGGTGGCCGTCGATCTAGAAAAGCTCAATCAGGCCTATGCAGACGATTTCGCCACCATCGGGTCGTCGGGCAAGCTTTTCCGCAAAGAGGACCTCTTAGACGATTTCAAATCCGGCGAGCACAAACTCGTGTCATTTGAACTTGGACCAGTGAATGTGCAGGTATTCGGCAATGTTGCTGTGGCTCAAGCCGGTGTCAAGGAAAAGAGGATCCAGGACGGAAAAGATTATAGCGGTCAATTTGCGTTTGTGGATCTCTTCGAGAAGCGCTCAGGAAAGTGGGTAATCGTGCGCACCTTAAGCAAAAAGGTGAGTTGAGGAATGGAAAGAGCCGGGCGAGAGAGAACTTTTTCTTCGCACGTTCGGCTCTTTGTAGCTGTTTCTACCCAGCTATGCGTCCGCGTTTCGCGACAGGACCAAACCTTACTGTGGACGTATGATAACGAGTTAGCAGAATAGATCCCAATTGCCTTTCAATGTCCCTCCAGAACCTTCGAGTGGACCAGTTGAGATCCGGCATCCCTATTGACTGTCTATAAGAGAACATGTTACGTCTTATAGGCAATCAATAGGAGCATTGATGCCCTCTCCCCAATTCGATCTGCTGCAAGGCACTCTTGATGTCCTGATACTGAAGTCCCTCGCGCTTCAGGAACTGCACGGAATGGGCACCTCCCGCAGAATCTCGCAGATGACGAATGGAGCATTCGAGGTGAAGCCAGGCTCTCTGTTCCCTGCTCTTCATCGTATGGAGGATGCCGGCTGGCTTACCTCCACGTGGGGAGAATCGGAAACCAATCGGCGTGCGAAGTTCTATTTGTTGACTAAAAAAGGCAAAAAGCAGCTTCAGAGCGAGACGGAGCGATGGGAACGGATCTCCCTCGCAATGGCAGCGGCCCTGGAAACCAGCTAGGAGGTCTCTGTGATCAGTCGATTTCGCGCGCTTTGGAGAAACCTGATCCATAGAGATCAGATGGATCAAGATCTGGACGAGGAACTCCACGCCTATGTGGAGCTGGTATCGACGGAGAAGGTGAGAACAGGAATGTCACCAGAGGAAGCGTACCGCGATACCCGCCGGGAGATAGGAGGAACCGAGCAGATCAAGCAAGGCGTTCGTGACATCCGTGCTGGGGCATTGCTCGATAGGCTCGTTCAGGACATTCGCTTTGCGCTCCGCCAGATGCGGAAATCGCCGGGGTTTTACGCAATCGTGGTCCTTGTGCTGGCGCTTGCGATCGGTGCGAACGCGTCGATATTCAGCATCTTGAATACCGTAATGCTGCGACCTCTGGAATTCCCGAATGCAGATCGCCTCGTGCAGATTACGTCGACGAAAAATGAAAAGCCGATAGGAGTGTCAGGGCCGGATTGGCGAGACTTGGCCACCCACAACCAGACCTTCGAGAAGATAGCGATCTACGACCAATGGCGGAAGAACGTGAGCACATCGCCACGCGGGGATGACGCGGCGGAGGTTCTGGTGGGTTTGGCGCCCCAGGAATTCTTCGAGGCGTTGGGCATTCAACCGCTCATGGGACGATTGTTCAAAACAGAAGAAGGAGTAGAAGGCCGAAACCACGTAGCGCTGATCACAGAGGCGTTTTGGAAGACCCACTATCAGCGCAATCCGAAGATATTGGGCCGGACCTTGAGCATCAATGACCAGCCCTACACAATTATCGGAGTTTTGCCCGCCACGATCCCGGGATGGCTGCACGGTGCACAGGCGCAGCTGCCGGTGTTCGAACCGTTTGTGCCTGATCCCGGAACGTTTAGCGAACAGTCGCGAGGTGGGCGCGGAAACGGGGCGATCGGGCTCTTGAAGCCAGGCACGACAATTGGGAAAGCACAGGCAGATCTGGCGAGGATCGCGCAGAATCTTGCCGCGATGCATCCTGTCGATCGCGGAGTTGGAATTTCGGTTGCGCCGCTGGCGACAATGCGGACTGGCGATCTGCGGCCCCTTCTTTTGCTGCTGATGGGGGCGGTCGGCCTGATTCTGCTGATCGCATGCTCGAACCTGGCCGCGCTGCTGCTGGCGCGAAACACAGCCCGGCAAAGAGAATTCGCGATGCGTAAAGCGTTGGGCGCCGGCACCACGGCGCTGGTCCGGCAGGTATTGACGGAGACCCTGGTCCCGTCGCTGATGGGCAGCGCCTGCGGGCTGGCGCTGGCATGTGGAGCGACGCGCGCATTGCGGACGGCTGATCCGGGAAAAATTCCGCAGTTGCTCGCGCTGACGCTGGACTGGAGGGTGGCGCTGTTCACTCTGGTGGTGGGGCTGGCGACGTGCCTGCTCTTCGGAATGGCGCCGGCGCTGCTGAGCGCGCGGCTGGATCCGGCAGACGCCTTGAAGGAGGGTGGACGAACGAGCAGCGGAACATCGCGACAGGGGTTCCGGAAACTGCTGGTGATTGCGCAGATTGCGCTGTCCATGATGCTTCTGGTTGGCTCAGGATTGCTGATCCAGACCCTGGAGCGGCTTGAGAATCAGGATCTGGGATTCCGGGTAGATCACCTGATGCGCGGACATTTCTATCTTCCGCCCGCACAATATCCGATGGCAGACATGATTACGCGGTTCTGCGACCGGCTGACGGAGCGAATTCGCGCGCTGCCGGGCGTTCGGGATGTATCGGTGACGACGGTCTATCCGCCGAGTGACCGTTGGCGAATGATGTTTTCCATCGATGGGCGGCCGCTCTCTCGGCTGGAGGATGTCCCGGCGACGATTTTTGGAGTTGTGGACGCAAATTATCTTCCTACGGCAGGGATACCGGTGGTCGCGGGACGTAATTTTTCCGATTCGGACCGGGAGACCACCATGCCAGTGGCTATTGTGAACCAGGCATTTGTGAAGCAGTATTTCCCGGACGTTGATCCGATTGGCCAACGGGTTGAATTGGGCGCACCGGCGAGCTTGATTCCGCAGGATGTGTGGATGGGAACAGAGCGCGAGACAGTAACGATTGCCGGAGTGATGCGCGACAACCACAATCAGGGGCTCGCGTTGCCGGCAGCCCCGCAATTGATCGCGCTATTCCGCCAAGTGCCGAAAGTCAATTTCGGCTTCAAGGACGTGCTGGTCAGATCGGATGTGGCGCCGGAAGCGCTCGAGCAGGCCGTCGCGCAACAGCTCCATGCGCTCGATTCGCGTCTTCCGCTGTCGGAGGTAGAGACAATGAGCGAATATCTCGACGATATGACGGCCGTGAAGCGATTCACGACCGTGATTCTCGCGTGTTTTGCGGGAATCGGGCTGCTGCTGGCCGTAATGGGGATCTATGGAGTGATCGCCTATCTGGTGGCGCAGCGGACTCAGGAGATTGGGATTCGGCTGGCGCTCGGCGCGCCGCAGAGTGCCGTGGTATGGCTGGTGTCATCACAGGGACTGCGCATGGCCCTTGCTGGCGTTGCGATTGGACTCGTAGGAACAGTATTAGCGGCTCGAAGCATGACGAGCCTGCTCTATGGGATCTCCGCGCTCGACCCAGTAACGATGGGATTGGCTTCGATTGTCCTCATCGCGATTGCTCTCGGCGCATGTGTGCTGCCAGCGAGAAACGCGGCAAAGATCGATCCGATTCAAGCACTGCGAACGGAATAACTGATCGCCGGAAATCTAACCAAAGCACCGTTGGTTGACGCATAATCCGCCAATGCACTCAATGAGCTCATTGGCCTGAAGTCGACATTTGAGAATGAGATACCGCCGGGCATAGCAACCGCAAGTTCTTCGCCGAGTTTCGTTTACCAACGGCAGTCGCGTACAGACCCAATTTTCGGGGACAAGAGCACGCACCCTTCGAGGAGCAAAATCGCAAGTGGACTCGATCGTAGGGGTCGACGAATAGCCGGTCTAGCAATGACAAAGCAAAGCATTATTGCTGCCAGCTATCTTTATTCGGACGATAGCAACCGATCAAACAGGGATTGAATCAAGCTGCGCGTGCTCTTCTGAGAGAGTTCTGGGCCAAGGATTCTCTGGGTGACTGCCAGACCATGAGCGAGATTGATGATAACCGTGATGAAATCATCTGGCTTCAATCTCGAAGTGACTTCAGGAGATCGCAAGAGATCCCTGACAAGCTCACTTCCGTCGCGAAGTTGCTGCCGATGCACTTCAACAAAGCTTTTTCGGATATGTTCGCTTCGAAGTGCTCCGACCTCGAATTCAGCACGAAGCACGATCCAATCATGATCCGTCATCAGGTTGGCAATGGCATCACGCATTTTTTTCAACCGCTTCTTGCCTGAAGGCTCTTCCTTCAATAGTGCCCGGAATACATTCAAGTGGTGCGCCTGTTCTGCATGGATTACAGCGACAAACAGATCTTCCTTACCGTCGAAGTTGGAATACAAAGCACCCCGAGAATAACCGGCATCCTCCGCGATCTTCTCCGCCACGGCACCGCCAAGCCCGTAACGCAGAAAGTGGCTGCGTCCTACGGCGATCAAGGCGGCACGAGTCTGTGCCCGGCTCTCCTCGCGGGTGAGCCGCTTTCGTGGTTTTATGCGCTTCTCAGGCATTTAAATCCTTGGCTCCTTCCGATTGTCGCTCCAGCAATTCATTGACTGCCTCTAGGAAATGCAAGACACGCTCCTAGATAGCCCGAACGTCAGGACCGAAGTTGTGCCAAACGATTCTGACCACAATGAACATTCTGTATCCTGATACGAGGATAGCTTATACTCCGGAGGACGACCCAATCTGTGCTGGATCTGAACCGTTTGATCCATGAACTTCAGGCTTTTAGGCCAATCGAATGGCCACAGCCACCGCAGCGGCCACAATTGCTATGATTGCAAGAATGACATACCACAGGTATGCCATGGGGATGTCTTCCAGGTCGTCTTTCATTTTGGTTTTCATGGTGGCTCCTTAGCCATTACCCGTGGAGACTAGAACTGTCCGGCGGGCGGGGGAAATACATCTGCATCACACACGGGTCCCTGCGAGAAGATCGCAGTAATCTTCAAGCTGCTGGAAATCGAAAAGACAGTCAGTGATGCGCCTACCCCCGGCGTATCAGCATTACGCCCAATCCGACGCAAACGACTGCCGTTACCCGCAACGTCGGCACATATAGCGATCCCAGCCATGCAATGTATGCAGAAAGAGCATCCTGTTCGGGCTTCATACAAATCCCCCATATCCCGAAGGCCAAACAGACGAGGCCCAATACGAAACAGATCCACTGCTCGATAACAACAATCGTCGTGGGCTGAGCTCTTTTTCGTTCGTCTCCTCCCTTCTCCCTCACACCCTGTCCGACACTCAAAGTGCGCTCGCGGCTGAGGTGTCCATCTCCATGAAGACTGCCGGTCCCGCGATCGTAGCTAAGAATCGGGGATATGACTCTGGTCGCCAATATTCGCCTTGTGCCTGTGTCAGCCATTATGGGTCCTCCTTCACAAAGCCTTCCTATACATACAATACGTTTTAAGATACAATATGTATATTAAATTGAGGCGCTAGCATTCAGCTTCGCGGAAAGAGCGACAAGCGGAAACGCCTCGCAAAGTGTTAGAGGGGGAGACGGCAGTTGGTTGGGCTTGAGGAATGAATCTGACAACGCTCACTCCGCCGGAAAGGAAAGCGGATGTCAGATGAAGTCGGGAGCAGCGGGCAATGGAAGCCGAAAGCCAACCCTTGGCTAATCGCGGCGACGGTAGCGCTGGCGGCCTTCATGGAGGTCCTCGATACCTCGATTGCCAATGTCGCCCTTCCCCATATTGCCGGTGATCTCGGCGCCAGCACTGATCAGGGAACTTGGGTTCTCACCAGCTATCTTGTTTCCAACGCGATCATTCTGCCGGTTGGTGCCTGGGCGTCTAGCGTTATTGGCCGCAGAAACTTCTTTCTGCTATGCATTACCATCTTCACCGCCGCAAGCTTTCTTTGCGGTATCGCCCCGTCGCTGCCAATCTTGCTCGTAGCACGTGTTCTTCAGGGCACCGGAGGAGGCGGCCTCCAGCCGATGGCGCAGGCCATCATGGCAGATTCCTTCGACGAAAAGAAACGTGGCCAGGCCTTCGCGCTCTATGGTCTCGTGGCGGTGCTTGCGCCGTCTCTCGGACCGACAATCGGTGGTTGGATCACCGACAACTACTCCTGGCGATGGATCTTCTATATCAATCTGCCCGTCGGCATATTCGCGTTCTTTCTGGTCAGTCGGCTGGTTCAGGATCCGCCCTGGATCAAAGCCGATCGTGCCAACCTTAGAAAGCTCGACTATATTGGCCTCGGGTTGCTAACGGTCGCCATGGGCGGCATGCAGATTATGCTCGACAAAGGCGAAGAGAACGACTGGTTTGCTTCCACCTTCATTCGCATCTTCTGCTTCCTATTCGTTGCTGGTATGACCGGCCTGATCTGGTGGCAGTGGCGGGCTAAGAATCCCATCATGAATCTGCGGCTCTTCAAGTACAAGAACTTCGCTATCTGCTGTTTTCTTATGATTCTGGTCGGCGGCGTTTTGAATGCCGCAACCGTACTTGAGCCACAGTTCCTGCAACAGCTGATGGGTTACACGGCAACCCGCGCCGGAGAGGCACTCGCGGGCGGAGGACTTGCCCTGCTGGTCATCATGCCCCTCGGAGGAATGGCTACCGGCAGGTTTCCGGCGAGAAATATGGCTGCTTTTGGCTTCGCCTGCTTCGCTGGCGCGTTCTATTACACCTCCACGCACTTCACGCTCACCATGACCTTTGGTTTTGCCGCGTGGTTGCGAATTCTTCAGATGTTCGCGATTCCTTTCGCCTTCATTGCCATCACCACCGCGGCATATGTCGGGCTACCGAAAGAGGCGAGCAATCAGGTCTCCGGGATCATCAACTTTGTTCGCAACGTAGGCGGCAGCATCTTCATCGCGACCACCGGAGCGATTGTCACCAATCGTTCTCTCGTCCATCAGGCGCGCCTGCAGGAGGCCATGCAGCCCGGCAACCCCGCCTTCACTAACCAGGTCAACGCGCTTACTTCTTACTTCGGTGGTACCGGCGGAGGTCCGGGCCCCGACCACATGGCACGGGCCGCCATTTACCAACAGCTCAATCAGCAGGCGGCTGCCATGGCTTATGAAGACATCTACCGCTTGCTCTGCTGGATGGCGATGGGCATGGTGCTATGTGCCTTCATTCTGAGCAAGAACAGGCCCGGTCAGGGAGCACCTGCAGGAGAAGCGATGCATTAGCAACATACCTCTACATCAGGCTAGTACTGTCTGAGGGAATTGTATTTCTAACGGCTTCGGGATGGCGTCTGCGCCACAAATCGGGCGAAGACTATTCCGACCGGGATGTGTGACACGACCTTTGCGGCCGTCGCGGGATGTTGCTGCCACAAGCCATTTGACCTCATCTTTGTCGAATGGTTCTTCGAGTCGCAGCAATATGTCCGCAATCTCTTGCGTATTTGTTTCATGATTCACCTACTTGTCAGGAGTTTTGAAGAGAATCGCGCGTGGCAGTTCTGTAGAGGTGTGCACGGGTACGTGCTCGGCGTAGCTAAAGCACGTCGCGGGTGTTCATTAATTCATAACTTCCGGGTGGCGGTGACACGGCCGTAGATGGAAACGATCAGAACTGGCAGTACCACGCACAGTCACGACAAGCAAGGTGCGCTTGGCGGGTGCTGCGCCGAGTCGGCGAGGTACACAGGGTTATTGTGCCTGAGTCCACTGAACGACTTGGGCCGTCGTGACAACATCCGTCCGCTTGGCGAGCAGGCGATCGAGAAGACAGGCGTGCAATTCAGGATCGCTGTCCGCGCAAGCGTCACGGACAATCAGAACACGGTAGTCTTGGTCCATCGCCTCCAGTGCCGTCGAGAGCACAACGCCGCTGGTGATGATCCCGAACAGAACGAGCGTGTCTATGTCTTTCGCCCTGAGCAAAACCTTCAGGTCAGTGCCTTCAAAAGCACTGATGCGGGACTTTGCAACGACTGGTTCGTCAGGACGCGCCTCCAAGGCGGGATGCAGATTAAGCAACTCGGTGTTCAGCATTTTGGCGTAATCGGGATTTTTGGTGAGAGACGAAAAGAGGCGATTCCTCTCGCTGACCTCCGGGAAACCCGGCCGGAAGCCGACTTTGACGTGAATTACCGTTGCATTCAGGTTACGCGCGCAGGCTAGGAGGGACGTAACCGCACCTACAAAGTCCTCTTTGGCGTAAAAGTCGACCAGAGCGGTCTGGATGTCGAGAGTGAGGAATGCGGTTCTGCGCGGATCCAACGTCGAAAGAAGTTCGCTCATTCTGCCTCAGCATTCTATGGGTTTCGACTGCGAATTGTCGCCAGCCGGACATTACACCCGCTTTGGGGTAACTTCCGGGTGGCGGTGATCCGAATCTGACTTGCGCCAAAACCAGTGAAGTACATTTGACTTCGTGCCTCAAAAGTCTGGCCACGAGGTCGCGTTTCAAACGCAGTAATGACAGCGTAGAATTTGTGCCAATTCCCACGGAGAGCGACAGACAATGCGCCGATACCATCACATCGGAATTCCCACTACCGTAGCGAAGCCCGGGGAGACCCACTTGAAACACCTGAAACTGTTTGTCGTCAGCCACGAGAAAAGCGAATTCGGCGTGGAGTGGATGCGTTTCGAAGCGGACGCGGCGGTCCCTGATCTCGTACGGCAAGTTCCGCACGTCGCGTTTGAAGTGGCTGATCTCGCCTCCGAGCTTGCTGGCCGCGAAATCCTGATTCCTCCTAACAGCCCATCCGACGGCGTCCGCGTCGCGTTCATAGTCGAAAACGGCGCGCCCATTGAACTGCTCGAATTCACCGACTCTAACCACTCTAGCCGGCGCCAGCAGAGCAAGATGCTGATGCAAACGCCCTCCATCCAAAGCACCTCTTAGAGCGAAGGCGAGCACGCGTAACACTTTCAAAAATACCCCGCTAACGAGCTGAGTTCGGTCGAGCAGCCTTTCCCAACCCCCGCCTCCAATCCAATCTGACTCCTCGTTTGTCGGCCATACGGACATTTCAACGGCTCAACAGCAAACTTCCGTATTGCCGGTAAACCGGCAGCGTCGTCGTTTAGGCTTCCCATGCTGGTTTAGAATGATGCTCAACGCCACAATCATGTCAGTCTGTCAAAGGTAAGCCATGCGCCGAGGACCCGTTCGCGCAATTGTCACTTCTCTCTTGTTTTATTGCCTCCGCGCTCCCCTCATCTGCGCAAACATCTTCCCCTACAGACAACACGACTCTGTTTTAGAGCGTCGTTGCGCAACAGCGTTCTTATCCACGGAGATCAGCTTTTCCACCTGATCCTAAAAATCGCCCCTGCACGAAAGCCCAACTTCAGACAGGCTCCGTCTTCGATGCAAGGCACAATGGAGGTCTTCTGGATCTCTCCAGACCGATACAAACTCGTCCTAGACTCGCCAGCTTTCCGTCAAACGAAGATCGTGGATGGGAAGCAGGTCGAGGAGCACGATGAAGGCGACTTTTATCCCCGATGGTTGGATAACTTTTGTTCAAGCGTTGTTCAACCCCACTCCTGAAACCCAGCTACCGAAACTCTTGCCGCTTCGGCTCACTGGCGGAGGAATATTTGCAGTTCCTGGCAGGCCGGCCATCAGAATGCCGCGATGCGCCGAGACATCGGAGCGGCCAAACGGAATAACGGAAGAGACATCCATCGCTCGTATATGTTTCGAAAGCTCTAACCCTTGGTTCCAAGGGATGTTGGATTTCACTCGATACATCTCCTTCGCCGATTTCGAAAGATTCGGAGACCAGATGATACCCCACACGTGGTCTGATGACATCCCGGAGAACATCTTCGTCGAGGGTAAGGTGACGCTACTCGAGAAGCTTTCCGCGCCAGAGATGAAAGCGATTCGAGCCTCTAGTTCAACGCCTCCAGGAAATCAGATCCGGACGGTCTTCTTGTCGCGAAAGGAGATTGGGGACCGTATTGCAGATGTGCTCGACTACGAATGGCCATCGCAGGACACTGGTAAGCAGGAAGGCTGCATGATCGTCTATGTTCGAACAGATCGTGCTGGTAAGGTCAGAGAATCCTACTGGGACAGTTCTGACAACTATGGATTACAAGACGCGGGCGTAATACTCGCATTAAAAAGCAGCCTCAAGCCTCTGATCGTGGATGGCGCTCCAGTTCAGATGGAAGGGCCTCTCGTTCTTCATTTCAAGACTCCCTTTGCAGGCATGCCATCTGCCGCTCCAGCGGAGTAGCTGCTGAGGACGCAAATTAGCAATTCACTCATTGACTACCTAACGGATGCATGGTCGGCAATCCGGACCTTTCCCGGTCATAATGTCCATGTTGCCGGTGATTCGTCCAATACGTCACTTCCCACAAACTGACTTACGAGATTCATCGATTCCTGGTGAGACCCGGGTGAAGTTTCCGGAAAGCCCGTTTCCGGTAGCGACAGAGCCAATCGCTCACTGTCAGCCATGTGTGATGAACAGGACCGCTGTTAGACAATTTTTACCCCTTGACACTCGACAGGTAAGGAATGCATTCTCTTGTTGAATGTCGAGGGGAGCAATGCCAACTACAGATCTTCTGCCGGGAACGCTGGATTTACTGATATTGAGGACACTCGCGCTCGAATCCATGCATGGGTGGGGTATCGCGCAAAGGATTCAACAGGTGTCGAAAGATGCGCTTCAGATTGGACAAGGGTCGCTGTACCCCGCTCTTCACCGACTGGAGTACAAAGGGTGGATCAAGGCAGAGTGGGGAGCCTCCGAAAACAACCGCAAGGCGAAATACTATTCGCTGACCAGGACTGGGCAGAAGCAACTGCAAGCTGAGCTCGAAGACTGGGGTCGCATCTCGACAGCAATCGCATTAGTGCTGAAGTAGGAGGATCGATGCTCCAGGAATGGTTGACGCGCCTTCGTTTCTTGATGTCTCCAAAGCCCAATCATGAAATAGACGATGAGGTGCAGTTCCACATCGAACGGCAGACCGAGGAATACGTCGCGGCAGGAATGACGTCACAGGAGGCACGCCGGAAAGCGCAATAGCCTTTGGAGGTATAGAAAGCGTGCGAGCACAATCCCACGAACAACGTCCGAGCTTCTTCCTCGGAACTCTTCTGCAAGACGTGAGCTATGCCCTCCGGCAGCTCCGAAAGAACCGCGGCTTCACCGTGACCGCCGTGCTGACCCTTGCCCTCGGCATAGGAGCCAACGCTGCTATTTTCACGTTGGTCAACGCCATCCTGCTCAAGAATCTTCCGGTCGTTGATCCCTCCACCCTCATCCGTATCGGCAACACCAACGAGTGCTGCGTTAATTACGGAACGGCGGAAGACTCAGGAGCGGTGGACGACGGCAGTTACGCCTTGTTCGACACTGACACCTGGCAGCAACTGGCAGAAGAACGCACCTGAGTTTGAAGAATTAGCCGCCATGCAGTCTGGCTCGGGAACCGTCATCGCGCGCTCCGACAAAACCCAGGAAGCAGCCCGCTCCGTCACCGGCGAATTCGTCTCCGGAAACTACTTCCGCACCTTCGGCCTGCAGCCGAGCGTCGGAGGTCTCTTCACAGACGCGGACAATGTTATCGGCGCACCACTCGTCGCCGTTATGAGCTACAACACCTGGCAGAACAACTACGCCGGCGACCCATCCATCGTTGGCAGCACATTCTGGATCAACACAAAGGCGGTCACCATCACAGGCATCGTCCCCCAAGGACTTCTTCGGTGATCGCCTTTCCAGCTCCCCGCCCGACTTTTATCTCCCTATCGAATCCGTGCCTGTCTTGACCAGCCGTACTTTCGTACATGAACCCGGCATGCGTTGGCTTTACATCATCGGCCGCGTAAAACCCGGCGTTGCCATGGCCCCACTCCAGGCCAAAATCACCGAGTTGGTCCGGCAATCACTCGCACTCACGAAACCATTCTCAGGGGAACAAGGGAAGCGCGCTCTGGCCGAAGCTCACGTAGTCTTAGTGCCCGGCGGCGCCGGCATTCAGGACATGCAGGACAGCTACGCCTCCAAACTCAAGCTTCTGATGTGGATCTCCTGTCTCGTACTCCTCATCGCCTGCGCCAACATCGCCAATCTTCTGCTTGTCCGCGGAATGAACCGCCGCGAGGAGATGTCCGTCCGAAGAGCACTTGGCACGATGCGAACGAGAATCGTCCGCCAGCTTCTCACCGAAAGTATCGTCCTCTCGATCGTCAGCGGATTAGCCGGCCTCATTGTCGCCTACGTCGGCACTCGCATGCTTCTCGCCATGGCCTTTCCCGGCGCGCAGAACGTCCCCATCGACGCCAGGCTCTCCGGAGCGGTGCTCGCCTTCGCCTTCGGAGTCTCGGTCCTCACTGGCATCCTCTTTGGCGTAGCCCCTGCATGGATCACATCGAATGCAAACCCCGCCGACGCCCTCCGCAGCGGGGCCCGCACCACCACCTCCGGAGCCTCACTCTTTCAACGCAGCCTCATCGTGCTACAGTCGGCTCTCGCCCTGGTGCTGCTCGTCGCAGCAGGCATGTTTATCCAAAGCCTGAATAAGCTCAGGAATATCGATCTCAAGCTCGACGCGACAAACCGATACATCGTTCATTTCAACCCGCAGGCAGCGGGCTACTCCCCTGCGCAGGTGGAAGCGCTGTATCGAACCATCGAAGACCGGTTCCATGCCATTCCCGGTGTCCAAAAGGTTGGCATCTCCACCTACACCCCAATGGAGGCAAACAACTGGGGCGACGGCGTTCAGATCCAGGGCCAACCCAAGCTGAACGACGGGGCGTCCTGGCTCAGGGGCAATGCCGAATACTTCGACTCCGTGGGAACCCGCGTCCTCATGGGGCGAGGCTTTACCGCCCAGGACACCTCAACTTCATCAGCCGTTGCTGTAGTGAATCAGGCCTTCGTCAAAAGATTCTTCAAGCCCGGTGAGAACCCGATCGGTCACCGTTTCGGCTCGCCCGGCCCGCAATCCTCAGGAGACTTGGAGATCGTCGGCGTTGTCGAGGACACTGCATACAACTCCGCGACCTGGAAGGACCACCATATGTACTTCAACCCCATGACCCAGCGCATACCAGAGTCCGTACGCCGACGCCCAATCGAGCAGGATACCGGCCTCTACGCAGGCGCCATTGTCATCCAGACCGATCGCGTCATGGACAACATGGAATCCATCGCCCGCCAGACACTCGCTGCCATCAATCCGAACCTCTCGGTTGTCAAATTCCAGACCTTCGACGAGCAGATCGCCGACAGCTTTACTGAGGACCGCATGATCACGCACCTCATGACCCTCTTCAGCATCCTCGCTCTTCTGCTCGCAAACCTCGGCCTCTACGGCGTCACCGCCTACACCGTAGCCCGTCGCACCTCAGAGATCGGTATCCGCATGACCCTCGGCGCAAACCGCTGCTCCGTTGTGAGCATGATCATGCGCGGAGCCATGCTCCAGACCGCGATCAGCCTCGGAGCCGCGGAATACCGGTAGCCTGGTTTTGCGTCCGTTACATCGAATCTCAGCTCTACGAAGCCAAGGGCATGAGTCTCGCCGTCCTCGCCATCGCCACCCTGACACTGACCGCAGCAGCCGCAGCTGCCGGACTCATCCCAGCCCGGCGCGCAGCTTCAACCAATCCATCGCAAACTTTGAGGGCCGAATAGCACTAGCACTTTGCTCTCTATTCGTAGAACTGTGATGGCATAGAAATCCTGAACTGTCAGCTCCCGAAGAGTCCTCTTTTCGGCAACTGGGCCAGATTAGTAGTGACGAGAAACGCGCTTGCGTTGAGTAATGTCCGGTTTGTCGGCAAACTGGAAGTTTTCTCATCGGTGTGCCTCTGACACAAAGTGCTTCCGTACCGTTTACCGTGGTGCTGAATTGGCAGAAGACCTTGAAGAAATAAGTTCCGCAATCTGCGGCAAGCATTCCCGGCAGAACAGCAAATGGCTTGGTCAGCCCATAACCGCAGGGCTCCATGCCGACCAACTTTCCTGAGGCGTAAGCTCTTGTCGACACGAACAGGGGACGTTCGTTGCCGCGAAGTCATCCCGGCTGACGAGCAATCGAGAGGTAATGCCTCCAGATGGTCTCTCGGCATCGACCCCGAGTTTGCGACTCCGTAAGTTGTCCGCACTCGCGTCAGTTGATGACGAATCGCCGAGTCACTCAATGATCTGCGCGGAACCACGCGGAAGATTCTGCGTGCGGTGAAAAACGAGCACATAATCGTCTAAACACTCATAGTCACTTAATCGGACAAGTGCCGTCTCATTACTCCCTGAAAAGGCGTTTTCGGTTGGTTGTCAGAGTCTAGCCTTCCCGCATCTAAAGGGTTACCTTTCGTGGCAAACGATGCTGTTTCTTCAGGTAGCAAAGTACCTTTCTCCAGGTGACGCACACCGCCCGCAAAGCTAGCAGCATGCGGATCATGAGTAACCATCACGATCGTCTTGTCGAATCTCTTGTTCAATTGTGTCAGCAGAGACAAGACTTCCTCCGCAGAAGCCGCATCCAAATTTCCAGTGGGCTCATCGGCAAGAATTAGATCGGGATCAGTCACGATGGCTCGTGCGATGGCTACCCGTTGTTCCTGGCCACCTGAGAGTTCGCGCGGGTGGTGGTGCATCCGATCAGCGAGGCCTACAAGTCGGAGCGCATTCTCCGCGTGTTTTCGCCGCTCTGTCGATGACAAGGAAGTGAGCCGTAACGGCAACTCCACATTTCCAAGTGCCGTAAGAACGGGAATCAGGTTAAAGGATTGAAATACAAATCCGATATGGGTATTGCGCCAACGTGCGACCTGTCCCTCATCGAGGGAATGCAGATCCTGTCCTAAAACGCGGATATCTCCCGACGTGGGACGATCCAGAGCGGCGGCCAGGTGCAGCAGCGTGGATTTGCCCGATCCGGATGGGCCCATCAAAGCAACAAAGCTGCCTCGTCGAATGGTAATGTCCACATTCTTGAGTGCCACGATGTGAAACTCGTCGCGTATATATTCCTTGCTTAGTCCGAATGTCTCGATCACAACTTCGCTCATGGTGTCTGTCCTTGTTCGTGAACTTTTTGTCCATCGTTTAAATTGGCAGGTGGATTCACAAGTAGGTCCTCGCCGCCAATCAGGCCACTATCGATCTGCTCTCCCTCTGGAGTTGTCCGCACAACTCGCACCTTTCGGCGCAGGGCTTTGCCATCTACAACCACAAAAACGCTGCCGTCGCGGACAGCCGAGCCAGGAATAATGATGGTGGGAGGGTTGCCTTCTACTCTCTCGCCTGGACTCCCAGGCTCGACAAATGCGACGCTTGCGTTCATGTCTGGCCGCAAGCACGCGTCAGGATGGAGAATCTGCACCTTCACCTGAACCGTGGCTTTGTCGCGATTTGCCTTTGGCGCAATCTCGACTAGCTTCCCTTCATATTTCCGATCAGGATATGCGTCGGTCGTGACGATTCCGCTCTGGCCTAAGTGCAGCCTGGCAAAATCGTTCTGCGAGATATCCAGCTCCACCTGCAGGTCGTTCAAGTCAGCCAGAGTTACTACGTAGCCCTTGGCTCCCTTGTCGCCCACAAAGCCAGTCGTAACGTATTCACCCTGTTCCACGGCACGTTCAAGAACACTGCCGTCTATGGGAGCGCGGATGATTGTGTTATTCAACTGGTCTTGGTCGAAGGCCAGGACACCTCTGGCCTGTTCGACCTGTGCCTTCATCGCATCGATGTCTTCTTCGCGCGGGCCGATTCTCACCAGTTCATAAGCCTGCTCAAGAGAATCCGTTTTGGCCTGAATGTTGCGGTAGGTATATTGCGCATTATCGAAGTCCTGCCGCGAAATGATACCCTCCGTATGCAGCGCCTGGTTGCGTTCATACACGAGCCTGCTGTTGGCAAGGTCGGCCCGCGCCTGCAGCAGATTCGCGTGTGCCTGGGCAATCTCCTGTGGACGTGAACCGTGCTTCAGCTCTATAAGCTTGGCGTCGAGATTCGCCAGATTTCCCGTGGCCTGTTCTACCTGTGCGCGGTATTCTGTGTCCTCAAGCCTGACGAGCACCTGATTTTTCTTGACCTGATCACCTTGTTCCACGCCAATCCAGGCCACCTTACCACTGACTTTGGAGGCAACTTGAATTTCATGGTGCGCCACGATGTATCCGGTCGCGTTCAGTGCTATACCGCCTTCTCTGCCTGTTGGTTGCCGAACCGCACTGACCCGCATAACCTGTACGCTTATGGCTGGGCTGTAGCTTGTGTAAATCAACACTGCGGCTCCGGCGAGAATAAGGACAGCGATTAGAGCGAGCATCCGGCGTATGCGCAGCTTAGTGGGAGGCTTCTGCGCAGAGCGGTCGATCCGTAAACTTTCGAGTTCTGTGTTCCAGTCAGATCTCACGGAGAGCTCCCAGTATTTCTTTCTTGGCTGCGTTCCTGGCCGGGAATAACCCGCCGGTTGCTCCCACAAACGTGGCGAAGATCATTCCGGTCGCCATGGTAGCGAAGCCCACGCGAAAGTTAAATGCAATTTCGCTGAAGCTGGTAAAGCTGCCAATGCCGGTGGTGACAAAGTTCAATGGCAACGTAATCAGGCATCCCAGTGCGCCGCCTGCCACGGACAGCAACAGTCCCTCAATCAGAAAGCTCAATAGGATGCTTCCGCGGGAGAAGCCCAGAACTCGAAGAGTGCCGATCTCGCGGCTACGGCGCCCCACGGCGGCATACATTGTATTCATAGCGGCGAAGCTGCTGCCGACAGCCATGATTACGGCAACTAAGATGCCGAGGAATTCAATCGGCATTCCGGATGAAGTCTGGCTTGCGTAATATTGCTGCTCCGGCATAGCAGACACATTCAGTTGCCGGTCGTCATTGATACTGTTGATCAATGCGGGGATGGCGGCGGCATTTACTGCGCGGACCAGAACCGAGCTGAGACCGTTCTGGCGGTTGTAATCCGAGCTGATCTGGTTCAGATCGCCCCATATTTCGCTGTTTACCGCCGACTGCCCACCGTCCATTACTCCTACAATCGCCCAATCTCCACGCCCGAAACGAAGGTGACGTCCCAGTTGCGCGTGTGGATAGCGCTTTGCCACCGACTTGCCCACAACGATTTCCCGCTGGCCGGCCTCGAACCATCGCCCACTCACAAGGCGAACATTGCGCATCTCCATTCCGACAGGCAATAGACCGCGCAGGGTGACATTCATGCCCTTCGGGTTATCCACGCTTGGCAGATTGATGACTTGCACCATTTCGAGCGATGCCAACGGCTCGCCCGATCTGCTCCGTGCGATTCCGCCCAAGGCTCGCAGCTGTGCATAGGCTTCACGAGTGACCGAGCTACCCAGTTCCGAGGTGCCACCCTTTCGCAGCACCAAAACCTGTAGAGAGTTGCCCGTATTTGCGAAAGCGGTGCGCAGCCCGTTCACTAGGGCAAGGGAGGCAACCAGCACAGCCACAGTCAGTGCGATTCCCGCGACGGTCATCAGAGTAGTCGTCTTGCGGACGACGAGATTGCGCAAGCTATAAGCAAGAGGAATCTTCATGGCTTTATCCTGTGTGCTTCAGCGATTCGACAATGGGTGTTCGTGCTGCGGAATACGCAGGGAGAAAGGCGCTCACTGCGGTAATCAGCATCGCGGCGGATATTGTCAACAAGGTCGTAAGAGGTGTCATGGCGAAGGACCGCAGCTCTTGTATGTAGGCGGGTCCATGACGGATTGCTTGCGCGATGATGGAACAAAGAAAAGCCGCGATCACGCACCCGATCGTGCCGCCCGCCATGCCGATCATGGCCGATTCGCCGACGATCATTCCGAGGACATCGGAGGAAGAGAACCCCAACGTTTTGAGAATTCCCACCTCGCGAACACGCTCACGCACGGACATGGATATGGTATTCGCCGAGACAAGAAGGATCGTGAAGGTCACTGCGCCACTGATCGCCATTAGGAACAACTTGACGTTGCCAACGAACGATACAAAGCCGAGCATGAATGCGTGTTCGTTCTCTGTCATCGTCGGAGCCGACGACTCGGTAAACATGGCATCAATCGCCATCGCTACGCGTGTGACGTCTTCCTTCGAAGCAGTTTCTACGTAATATTGCTGTACCATGTCGCGATGCGCGTCTGCAGCGGGAAGGCTGTTCTGCAGATAGTCGCGATTGAAATAGATCACTCCCGATTCGACTGGCTGATCGAAGATCCCGACGAGCGTCAATTCAAGGTTGACTGGCAACATGTCGCCGACAATGGTGATTCGCTCGCCGATTTTCCAACCCAGCTTCTCGGCCAGTGATCTCGACGCAATGCACGCTGTTCTCTGCTTCTGAAATGCCAGTATCTGCTCCTGTGGCATTGTGATTTCCGGGTGGACGTCAAAGAACAGAGCCGGCTCAATTCCAAAACGAGCAAATTGGTTTTTAGGATCGCGCGTATCTTTGTAGACGCCGCCAAACCAACGCAGGCTGGTCACAGCCTTGACGCCGGGAATCTGTTCGATCTTCTCTTCGTATGCAAGAGGCAGTTCCTGCGTTAGCGATACCTTGTGGTGGACAATCAGTCGCAGCGCTTCGCCTGGAATCGGGTTAGGCGCAAGAAATAATGCGCGGTATAACGCCATAAGGACTGCCAGCAGGCAAAGGGAGACAGCGATGCTTGCGACGGTCAACAGCGTACGACGCTTGCTGCGTAACGAGTTTTTGAGGATGAAAGCCAAATAGTCACGCATAACGGTTGTCCTCTTATTGAGCACTTGAAGCGGAGGCATGGCTCTGCACCACGGCTGCAAGCCAAGCATCGAATTCCCTGCCCGGCACCGTCATCGAACCTTGCACGTGGTTTCGTTGAACCGACACGCTCTGGATGCGCAACTGCTCCATGCCTGACAAGTCTGTTAACCGAAGCCGTGGCTGCGTTAATTTCCCCGCAAAGGATGCGGCTTGCTGATCTCCGTCGGTACTGGCTGCGAAATCAATGCGCGCCTTGGAGCCGTAGTGAATTCCTATCGTCAGCTCGTGAGCGCCATTCAGAATATGTGTCCAAAGAGAGTGCGACTGCCCAGGCGCGATGTGCCGAATCAGCATGGGCGCTGGCATAACGAGCACATTCCAGGAATTTACGTCTGGGTGTAATTGTTCCAACCTTTGCAGCAGAGGAGCATCAGGCACTTCGTGAGACGCATAGCGATCGATAGATTTTCTGACCAGCTCCGGCGTTCCGAAGATCGATGTTCTATCATCGATGATCGCCATCCACCGTATGTTGGATATCTCCTGCCGCTCGCGCGCAAATGGGGCAATGAGCAATATCCGCACGCCATTGTATTCGCTCGTTGCTGCTCCATTCTTCCGGGCTGCACGGAAGACTTGATCTCGATTGAAGCGTCCGCTGATCAGCAGTAGATGATCATTTAACTCGCTCTGCGAAGAAGATGCGGCCACTTCGATCAACTCGTCAACCTGCATGCTACCGTCTACTCCGGTCAGCGCTAACCAGTCATTGAGATCGAGATTATTGTTATGCGTCACCAGCAGCAGGCGGCCATGCGAGTCAGGATTATGCGGGTCCTGAATGCCGGCCACAATTTCCGCTCCTGCCGGAACTAGGGAAAGCAGACCGTTATTTACAGGCGCGGCGCAGGCATGCGCAAGAAAAGCGGCAGCGATGAGTACTGAGAGACAGACTCGCATATCTTTCCTCACTTTTCCAACTTGTCAGCAATCCGATCTAGCCGTGAATGCCACCGCGTCTGCAACTCGTCGGCTTTGCTGCGCTGTTCGGCTGTCAGGACGGTAGTGTAGATTTTTGACTTCAGCCGCTCTCTTTCGACCAGGAGCTTGGTTACCGTTGCGCCTTGCCGACCGGCAATTTCCTGAGCCTTGCTTTCATCCAAGTTGCCTTGCGCGGTGGCGGCATCCATCTCCTTGCTTTCAGCGGAAAATTCGTGAACGAGCGACGAGATCGTTGGCCGCTCTGACTGCCAGATGGATATGATCTGCGATTTTTGCGTGTCGTTCAGGTTCAATTCATGTGATATATAGCCGAGAGGGCCATATCCCCTTCCGGCATGACACCATCTATGCCAGGACCGCCCCTCGGCTCGCGCAAAGGCAATACCGGCAATAATCAGCACCAATGCCACGCCGGACCAGATGAGAACTTTCTTCATACCAACCTCGCTTTCTGCTTATTCCGATTCCAGCACCGGCAGACATTGCGTGCGATAAAGATTGATTAAGGTTGGTAAAGTTTTGTAAAGATCGCCGTTGCGCATTCAGTGATGGACTAGCATCAAGTCAGAACATGGATCGGATCCTCATCGTCGATGATGATGTAGAGTTGTGCAGACTGCTCGTCGAGCGGCTAAGCACCGAAGGGTTTGCAATCGAGGCGATACACGATGGTCAACACGGACTGGAGCGCGCTCTTTCCCATGAGCACGCACTTGTCATCCTTGATCTCATGCTGCCGGGCATGAGCGGCCTCGATGTGTTGCGCCGTGTGCGCGCACAGTCTTCTGTCCCGCTATTAATCCTCACAGCGCGCGGTGAAGATGTCGAACGCATTCTGGGATTGGAGATCGGCGCTGACGACTATCTGCCCAAGCCGTTCAATCCGCGCGAGCTGATCGCTCGCATTCGCGCGGTTTTGCGACGGAGCAACAGATCAGCCATCAACGGAAAAACTCTTATGGTGGGAAATATCCGCCTCGATCCGGCAGCACGCGAGGCATGGATCAACGAATTGCCGCTCGATCTGACCAGCGTGGAATTTACGTTGCTAGAGATGCTCATGCTCGACGCCGGACGCGTCGTTACACGCGAGCACCTTACAGAAACGGTTCTTGGCCGAAGGCTCGGCCCTTTTGATCGCGTGATTGACGTGCATGTGAGCAACGTGCGCAAGAAGCTCGGTCTTGCAAATAGCGGCGAACGGATCAAAGCAGTGCGGGGTAGCGGATATCTCTTCGTCGTACGATCTGAGCAGAAATGAAGCCTGTTATGCGCAGTCTTTTTCTCAAGATATTTCTCTGGTTCTGGCTCACGGCATTTGTGACTGGCATTGCTCTGGTTCTGACCTTCTTCCTGGGCCCGCGAAGCGTGCCTTCGCGATGGCATGCAAGTCTGACAGACATGGCGCGGTCCTCCGCCATGGTCGCGGTTGCAGAACTTGACCGAGGCGGAGCAATCGCAGCATCGACTTATCTTGAAAGGCTCAACCACGATGCGCACTTACGCGCCTGCCTCTTCGATCTGGTTGGAGACCAGATCGCCGGACAGGATTGCGAAACGTTCAAGGATATGATTCCCCACATGACAGCTGGAAAGACATCGGACTTCAGCATGAAATATGGGATCGTCCGCGTTGCTCTCTTGTTGCCGGGCAGCAATGCTCGCGAGTACATCTTTGCCACCGAGCTTCCAGCTGGCCCACGAGCAGCCCTTGGTATTGACATTACAGCGATTGCTTTGCGATGGGGCGTTGCTCTTCTAGTCTCTGGTTTCGTGTGCTATCTGCTAACACGCTACCTCACGAACCCGATCCTGCGCCTGCAGCAAGCGTCGCGGCAGCTTGCAGCAGGCAATCTGAGCACACGCGCAGCCGCCGAAACAGAACACAGACGTGACGAACTCGGAAATCTGGTGCGTGATTTCAATATCATGGCCGACCGCATCGAGGAACTCATCTCCCGTCAACGTCAGCTCATCTATGACCTCTCACACGAATTGCGCTCACCATTGGCCAGGTTAAATGTGGCACTCGATCTTGGTCGCAAGAGAAAAGGTGACGATCCAGCCTTCGACCACATGGAGCAGGACCTCGAGCGTTTGAGTGACATGATTGGGTGCATGCTCACGCTCGCCAAACTGGACACATCCGCCGCGCCGGTGCGGATGCAACGAGTAAATCTAACCGACATCCTCAAAAGAATCGTTCATGATGCAGAGTTTGAATCACGGGAACGCGATGGCATTATCAAGTTGACGGCAGACGGAGAATGCTCCATTCAGGGCAATGAAGAGCTGCTGCGCAGCGCCATTGAAAACGTGATCCGCAATGCCATTCGTTATACGGCTGCACAAACGTCAGTTGAAATCGACTTACAGCGCCGGGATATCGAAGACGCAGCATGTGTCAGCCTTATCATTCGCGATTACGGCTCTGGCGTTCCTGAGCAGGAGCTGGGCAAAATCTTTCAGCCGTTCTACCGCGTAACAGATGCGCGCGACCGCCAGTCAGGGGGAACAGGGCTGGGTCTGGCCATCGCGGATCGTGTCGTGCGCATTCACGGCGGATTGATTCGTGCTGAGAATGCCACTCCGCAGGGCTTGCGTATCGAAATCCGCTTGCCGGCCTCAAGGTAGCCTCCAGATCACAACACCGAACATGAACATTACTCTAAGCTCGCCCGATGTTGGGTCTCCAACATCCGAAGCCTTCTTCGCACGGCATAGACGTCGTTGTCATTTATCAAAACCGATCACGAAATTGAACATGCGAAACTGCTCCTCCGCAATCTTATTCATCATTCAAGCGTTTCAGTCAACTAGCCGACATATCGTTACCAATCCGGTTTCAATGAGCGCATAGGCGATTTCGCGATTAGTTAGGTTCTTTGGCGCTCAGTTTTTTCCGCTCACCGGTTCGTTATGGTCTTAGCTGATCACCACCGTCATCCACTATCGCCCACGCTATTCGACGGTGTAGTTACCGATGGTTCGGCTGATGAGAATCTCGCCTAGTGGGAGTCAAGCGATGGGACACAACTCCCACACCAGCGAGTGCGTGTTTCCACCAAGAAGATCGGTGACACGGTGTATGCGATGCTGATTCCCGTTTAGTCCAATGGTTGAAGCACTCATCATGATGTTCGTCGGAATTCAAGTTCCGAGTGATATAGCGAACTCATTCCGAAGCTTTCGCGATGCCGATTCTAAAAATTTTGCCGCGGCTCAATGGACCTCAACATCTAGTTTGCATATCACCCTTAGATTTCTTGGTCCGCAGACCATGCAGTCAGCGAACTTGATCGCAGAAGGATTATCCAATATTTCCTCTTCTCCAATCAGCATCACTCTGGATGACGGAGGTGTTTTTTGAAGATGTCGGCGTGCTCTTTGTCAGCATCTTGCCAGTGCCAGAGCTGATGGAATTACAGGGATCGGTAGATCAGGTCGCCCTTATGAATGGGGTTCTTCCCGCCCAATATCCGTAAACTCCGCATATTTCGATAGCCCGCTTTAGCGAAGCATTGATAGAGCACAGATCGCCGAAAACGATCTTTCATCAGGTAGCTCTACATCTCGGCCAGTTCTGTCAGCGCCCCCAATCCATTCCTTTCTATCGTCGGAGATGTCACTTTCACTTCTGTCGGAGGGCGTTATAACGTCCTCCGAAGCTTTCGGCTTAAGTGTGATTCGGCAAGCGAAAAAATGTGATGCCGATGCCGCGAAGCACGGCAGAGCATCATACCACACGATCTATCGCTCTTCCCAAACAGCCCGAAGTGGCTATGACCCATTCGGGAATAACGGCGGATGTTCTGGGGGCAGGCCTTGATCGAATTCCGCAGAACAAACACGGCGCGATCCTAGCCGAATTTCCGCACCTGGCACTTAAGAACGGACTCAAAGAGTGCCTTTGCAACATCGCTCGCCGGAAGCCGGAGTCCAGCTTTCTAGTCCGCACGGAAACCAGGACGTGCGGACTTTCTCCGATCTCGGGTGCTCAAGAGGGTGCTGAAATAAACCCGTCGTCGCGATTTGGAAGTTGATTATCTCAGCACCGCCGAGGCAACTCCCCGTCTCCGCATTCTCCAAAAGTTCGTAGATTAGCGGCTCGGAGAAAATCGATGCCTTAGGAATTTCATCAGTCGTACGTGCACCATGTGGCGGCCTTTACGCTGAATCTTCGTCATTCAGACATTGGGGGCTCGATGCGAGCTATCCCGCCGCTAATGACTTCGAGCCAGTCTTCGAACTCATCGATTGTGAACTTGTTCTTTGCATAGTTACAACCCAGGTGAGTGATGTGAACGTTCTCCGTGCGGTAGTCGATTTTCGTGCTGTCTATCCGATCAATCGAAGGCTGGAGAAGTCCCGGACGTTTGGGCATCGCAATAGGTCTCTGGCACAAGCCGCAAGTGCCTTTCTGCTCCTC
>Ga0207086_1054_pt1 | contig 28019 bp, 21 predicted proteins | sample Alteio_BWMinHeat_54_FD_153540 | JGI IMG/M metagenome (GOLD analysis project Ga0207086, IMG submission 153540) | Enriched cells from forest soil in Barre Woods Harvard Forest LTER site, Petersham, Massachusetts, United States -... | ecosystem: Environmental > Terrestrial > Soil > Temperate forest >... | reverse complement strand
TTATCAGTTCGCTGCGATTCCGTTAAATCCAGTATCTTGACCGATGCCGGTGGCTGAGCCCACACTACTGAGAGTCCCATCCTTCTGGATCGCGAAGATGCCGATCGTTCCATTGGAAGAATTTAACGTGTAGAGGAACTTGCCGTCGGCGCTGACAGCAATGTCAAGATTTCCGGCCCCGTTGGGATTCTCGCCTACAACCGTCCCTGGGAGCGCGGACAGCACACCAGTGGCGGAGATTGCAAATCCCGAGATAGTTGAGGAACCGGCATTGGAGACATAGACAAAGCGGCCGTCAGGCGTGACTGCGTTCCAGCAATTTGCTGCACCGAGAGTTGGGACACTGGTGCTGATCGCTGAGAGCGTGCCGTTCGGAAGAATCTCATAGGAAGAAACTGCTGATCCGTTCGTCACGTTCGCTGGCCCGGTTTCAGAAACAATCGCGACCCCCTTGGGCGAAAAACTGACCGAGAACACACCCGGGCCAGCACTCGGGCTGGTCACGATCGGGGACAGTTTGCCATCTGCCAGCACTCTGAATACGTCAATGTTGTTGGTCAGACGCTCCGTTACAGCGAGGAACTGGCCGTCAGGACTCAAGGAAATGGATGCCGCGCCGGAAGTATTGGTGCTGAGAAAGGTAAGCGAGTTCTTGATGTAACGTAGATGATCTCCTTCCAGGAGAAATCCTGCGACGTTACTGCTCCCGCCTGTGTTGACCACGTAAACGAGATTTCCGTGTTGCGCAATTGCGTTTGGTTCACTGCCCTCGGATAGAACTTTGTCCGAGAGAACAAGAGTAGAGCCGTGAACCCGGAACACAGAAACCTCGCCACTTCCTGCATTGACAGCAAACAGTAGGGAGTGATCCTGGCTGAGAGTCAGAGAACCCTGAGATTCCAACGGATCATGGTTGCCACCGCTTCCCCGGCCACCAGTTGGAAACCTATGAGTCTCCTGCAATGAGCCATCTGTGGCCCGTGCAAACGCGATCACTTCATTTCGATCTGCTGCGTTTGACATGACAAAGACTGCGTGTGCGCTATCTACGTCGTTGGCATCCGCACTGGCATACATCGGCAATATCGCTGTGGCCAGCACTAAAAGCATGGATATGCTTTGCATCCGTTTATGCATTACTGCACTCCTTAGTTCTCAAGTTGCACGGCTCTGGAAGTGAAAGACGAAGAACATGAAGTTATCCGGAGCCACGCAGCCATGAGACTTTCGTAATGATTCGCCGGTTACAACCAGTTACTAAGAAAGGAATTCAAATTGTGAAATTTGGTTATGGGATCAAAAAGGTTCCACAAGTTGCATAAACACGGATGCGCACACGCAACATGTCTTCTTATTCTGTTTAGTCTCGCTGCGAAGAGAGACGGTCGCCCCTTGGCTACGAAGACAGGTCGGCGATGATGCCGACCTGCCATCGCCCGTGATCACAGAGAATTGAGAAAGGCGATCATCGCCGCTCGCTCTTCCGGACTCAGATCGTCGAAACGCCTCTCAGCCTCGCGTGCTTCGCCTTTGTGCCGCTCAATGGCATTCTCCAAGGACAAAGATTTCAAGTCATGCATGAAACGAGCCTTATCGCGCAAACCCCACAGAGGAGCCGTTCGCAATTTGTTGGCTGTGTCCTGCGGTCCAACCTGAACGATTCCATCGCCTGTGCCGATGTCATGCAACAGATAGTCTCCGAAAGGATGGATGATCTTATCCCCAAGGGCCTCCGGAACAGTAAACTGACCACCATCGATAACCGTTCCAGCAGGTGCCGTGATGATAGTTTCTACATGACAGGTGCTGCAACCCAGCCGGCGGAAAAGTTGCTGCCCCTTGATGGCAGCAGGAGTTGCTGCAAGCGTTAGGTCACGAGGTGGAACCATGGTGCCGCGTATGAACTGAGCAAAGTGATCGATGTCAGCCAAGCCAAGGTCATCTGGCTGGTCGTTAATGCCCGTGGTGGTGTTAAGAACCTGAGTAACCTCCGTGGGGCGCAGCCGGTTCGTGATTCCCATCTCGTTGAGATAGGCATCGGCAATAAAGGAGAGCAAGCTGCTGTGCTGGTCCTTCCAGCCGAAGCGTCCGACGCGGGTCTGTCCAGGAGCTTCGAAAATAGGAGCCTGCACCACCTCCCCATGAATTCTTCCCTCGCTCAGTTCCGGTTGCCTTTCTGCAATCGCAATAAGGGTGCTGTCGTCAATGGCTTCCACAAATCCATCACCTAGAGTGTTGAGGGCAGCTCGTAAAGTGCGGATGTTTTCTGTATCAGGTATGTGCTCCTGGGCCTGCGGACCGATAGCGCGATCATCGACAATGGATCGGCCAGTAATCGTGTCTTTCCCGTCGTTAATAAAGATTGTCGGGTTTACGAAATTGCCATTTGCATCATTGTGTCCAACCCGGAGTTCTGTGATCTGGCTGGCTGCCCCACTATTCGGATTCTGATGGCAAGTGACGCAGGAAGTGGCGTTGTACACAGGTCCAAGTCCGTCCTTGACCGCCTCGTTTTCCTCATAGACATTCTGATCCCGAGCAAACGTGTCTCCGGGCGGCTCGACAATTCCATTACTGATGCTTGCTGCGCTGTTGAAGCTAGGGGTGTTGAAGCCCGCCGGCGCTTCTTTGGCTGATTGTTGACCAACTCCGGTAATGCCTATAGCCAGCCGTATGGCCACTGCCAAAAGACATCCATGAAAGATAGCCTTCCTACGAGGGTACATCGATGTTCCTCCTGATCTCGGCTCTTTGACTATCGTGGCCAACTACGCCTGCGAGGAAAGTCAGAGGCCCTGTAACCTGGCTAACTGTCGTGCGCAGGATTTATTCCCCATTGGGCGAGAAACTCTTTTAAATGCGCAGACAGGGCTCATTGCGAGGCAGAAAGTTGCCAGCAAGCTTTTTCCAACGAGCCTGGAATAAATCTCCCTTGTCTCAGTTTCCCTAGCTAGATGAATATCAACACGCACCTAGGGAGCGGCATTGAGCATGAAAGAAAGCCGTTGTCAGAAACGGAGTCCGTGGTCTGTATGAATGAGAAACTGGTGGCGTTGCATGGTGATCTCCAACCGCCGCGACTCCCACGACTGCGACGCATCGCTCGCCGTGACTGCGAGTACAAACGCTGCGGCAAGGCCAGAATCCTTTGCAGCGCCCATCCGAAGGCAGGACACCCAGATGATCTGAAAGGGAGAACCGCGCGAAAAATTCGCACAGGATTTGCAATCCTTGTCGGATTTGCCGGCTTGATAGCAGTATTCCCGCGAGCAGGAGCTCAAATGATTATTCCTGTGGATCGGAGATTGCATCCTCCTCAGGGGCTTGATTTCAACGGCCAATGGACTTGCGGAGCTGGCGCTTCGATCGCACATCTAGAAGTGGGAAATCAACATCGTTCCACCGGAGGCACCGCACTTCGTCTACCGGGACTATGGACAGAGATTCGTGAAAGTCAGGATGACTTCAACGGCACCTATTTAGTCGGATACGACCGGGACAAGAGTCGGTTCCTCATGATCGATGCGGATGATCCGACTTCAATAACCTACTTCACCGAGGGCTGGAGCGGAAAAAAGCTCATGCTTACGTCGACAAATGACAAAGATCAATTAGCTCTCCCGCATCGCATTCAATATGTCGTCAATGACTCACGTCGGTTCACCGTGACCTGGGAACTGCTGGAGGGCACCGACTGGAAGGCAGAGCCAAGTTTCATGTGCATGAAGATCGAACGCGATCACCGAAGGTCGATCACCATGCCTGGGAGGTAGTGGAGCGGACTTGCGAAAACCGTCGACGATAGGAATCTGATCGCGAGGAACAGCCAGAGTTCAGTGGGGATAGAGTTCACGTAAGGCCGTGCAGGCTCCGATGTTCGAAGGCTCTGATCCGCCCGCGTTCCAAAATATTTTCCTTTGCCGCGAACAAATTCACAGTGCTCAGTTCTGATTCATGGAGGTTATCCATTAAAGGAACCGCACTCCGGCGGAGCAGGAATCTCCAGTCGCTTTCTCTCTATCATGAACGGCGTTGCTCCAGATAGCGAGAGCGGATGGCTATCGAACGCATGCGCTCTGAACTGTACCATCAGCTCAGGTGCCATTCAGTTGGTACATGACGCATGGGGTGGGTGCATTTCTCTCCGATACAGCCATCAAACTGTGAGCAACTCCCAGTGCACGGTGCTCGCTAGTCTATCTTCCGCGAATATCTCCGGAAATAATGTAACGGTTAAGTTTTATGTGACGTTCACACCAGCGTTGAGGGGTACCAAGCAACTCTATTTGTTAGTCACAAATCACGAGGGGGATTACACTGCAAATTTTCTGACGCAAGTAGGGAGTTATAACGTTACTGCAAGTGGTGTCTTCATTATTTGTTTTCCCTTCATCAGGAAGTGGTTCAGAGCAGACATTCACGACAATATATTCCGACGAAACAGCTCAGATTAAAACTGTTTACTTAATCTCAAGAGCTCAGCCAACAACACTTCAGCAGCAAACGCATGTAAGTTGCGTTACGATCTCGACACGGCTGACATTTTCCTCGCAAACGATGTCGGCACTCGTTACAGCTCTCCGATCACTTCAGGATCGACTGTCCCTCTTAGCATGGGCACCTTCAGCAACCGGTTGGTCGGGAATTCAGGCACCAACAGACACCCTGACGACAGCCGCGGATCGATTTTGGATTTGCGGCCGTCTCAGCACTTTCCGCTGCCTGGCACATGCAACTGCGCCTGCGAAGAACGCTAGATATCCTGTAGTCTCCTTAGCTGCAGCGTGCCCGATATTCCCACGGCGCAGAGCTTATTTTGACCCCCTACTCACGTAAAACGGGACCGATCACGCCTAACAATCAACGATCTGCTACAGATGCTTCCTTTTCAAAATGCCTGGAATAAAACTCACTCCTCTCAGTTTTCATAAGTGAATTTCAAAGCACATCAGAGGAGCACTACAGAGCATGAAAGAGAAGAATCCAGAGAGTCATTCTGAAAGAGTAATTCTCGACACTGACCAATCTTCTTCAACGTCCGATGGCATTGATCGTCGCGGCTTTCTTAAATGCATGGCATGGGCCGGAACTGGCCTTGTATGGAGCCTGGCCGGAGGCGTGCCAGTGTCGCGCGCTTTTGGATCAGCTATGCATCAGCAAAAGCACGAGGACTTCAGTTTCGTCCAGATCAGCGATAGCCACATCGGCTTTAACAAACCAGCCAACGCGGATGTTACTGGAACGCTCCAGGCCGCAGTCAACAAGATACTTGCAACTCCCAGTTCTCCAGATTTCCTGATCCATACAGGTGATTTAACGCACTCTTCAAAACCCGCTGAATTCGACACGATGGATCAAGTGCTGACAGGCGCCAAGCGGCAAATATTTTATGTTCCCGGTGAGCACGACACCTCCGTCGACGACGGAAAGGCTTACCTTGAGCGATATGGCAAGGGCTCTTCCGGAAATGGATGGTACAGCTTCGACCACAAGGGCGTACATTTCATCGGCCTCGTGAACGTAGTTGAGCTGGAAGGGATGGGGAAACTCGGTCAGGCGCAGCTCGACTGGCTAGAGAAGGACTTGAGCCAGCGCAAGAACAGTACACCGATTGTGCTCTTCGCGCATATTCCGCTCTGGGCCGTATATCCAACCTGGGGCTGGGGCACATCGGACAGCGAGCAAGCCTTCTCTTACCTCAAACGATTCGGTTCAGTCACGGTCCTTAATGGGCACATTCATCAGGTCATGCAAAAGGTGGAAGGAAACGCAACATTTCACACTGCGATGTCGACCGCATTCCCTCAACCTGCTCCGGGCGCTGCACCCTCGCCCGGCCCAATGAAGGTGCCTGCCGAGAAGCTGCGCAGCGTGCTCGGAATCACGGAAGTGAACTATGTGGCGCAACGGCATCAGTTAGCCGTCGTGGATTCGACGCTGTCTGAGGGAGCAGCAACCGCTTCTTCGTCAGGGCTTGTATGACCTTGGGGAAGATTTTGACTGTGATTGGCTTGGCGTTTGTGACAGTACCGCCTCTTTCCTTGCTTCATCCATGGGGAAATGTCCGCGCGATCTCTCAACCCGATCGGAGGATCCTGACCGGCGCCAATGTACCGTCCGAAGTGCGCGAGGTACTCGAGACCAAGTGCATAGACTGTCATACGGAGGCGACGCATTGGCCGGTTTACAGCCGGATCGCTCCATCATCCTGGCTCGTGGAACATGACGTATTCGAAGGACGGAATCACTTGAATCTGTCACGGTGGGAAGAATACAGCCGTGAAAGCCAGATCGATCTGCTCACAAAGATCGGCTCTGAAGCACGGAGCGGGGAGATGCCGCTACGTCACTATCTGCTGCTGCATCCGAAAGCGCGGCTCACAACGGAAGAGCAGCAGCTTCTCTATGGTTGGGCAAGGGCGGAACGCAAGCGAGTCAGAGGTGCAGTACTACAGGAACCATAACTATACGAGGTTTTCGGAAAGATGAAACATATTCATTTGGCTATCAGGCTGCGACGAGAGGTATGCCTTACTGGCAATTCGATGTTTAGGTTATTCGCCTGCACGGCGATGCTGATTGCACTGCTGGTTTTCCCGTATCTGAGCCATGCCACAGGTGATGCAGATCGTGGCAAAGAGCTTTTTGAAAAACGCTGTACCGGATGTCACTCTCTCGATCGAGATAAGGAGGGTCCACGGCTTCGCGGAGTCTACGGCAGGCAGGCAGGCAAAATTTCAAGTTTCAAATACTCGGCGGCGCTCCAATCAGCACACGTTACCTGGGACGATGATTCACTCGACAAGTGGCTCACCGATACCGACTCGCTGATCGCAGATAACGACATGGCCTACCGGGTCCCGAAGGCTGATGAACGAGCGGACATCATCCGGTATCTCAAGCTGGCATCCGGAAAATAGTCTCGTCCCTGACTTTTTTCGCGCAGAGGAATACCGGCAGGAATGGATGAATCCTGAGTTTTTTGAGCAGATGGCGATGCCATTATTCAGCCCACTTTATAACCTTGCTCATTGGTTGACCGGCGATCGTTCTGAATCCGAGGACCTGGTGCAGGAGACCTATACGAAGGCGCTGCGAGGATTCAAGTCGTTTCAGGAGGACACAAATCTCCGTGCCTGGATGCGCCGCATCTTGAGCAATACGCTCCTGACTTCGCGAAGCGCCTTGATGGCTTGAAATACCTCATGGCTTGAAGACGAAGATACAGATGTGGAGTTCACTACTGCACAGACTGACACTCCGGAGGCCCCTTGCTTTTGCGGCATGAGAATCAGCAACTGGTGGTGGATGCGTTGGCCACCCTTATCGGCTCAGTATCGCGAAATCATCCTGCTCTGCGAAGTGGAGCAATTGCCGAAATACTGTTCTTGCCAATCGGCACGGTCATGTCACGCTTCTACAGGGCAAAAAATGCGCTGCGCCATGCGCTGAGAGCAAAAGCGCCGGGGAGATCTCAGAATGCATTGTGATGAAGATGTAATGACGCTGGCACAGTATCTGGATGGCGAACTTTCGCCGGATCAGGCGAGCACTCTTCAGCAACACATTGGCGTGTGTCCACGGTGTGCCGCAGAGCTCTCAGAATTGGTCGCTCTGAAACGGAACCTGCGCGCCGCGCGAGCCCGATTCACCCCCAGCACCGAGTTCCGCCGGAAGGTACAACAACAGATTGCTAAGCCGCAGCAGAGCTGGTGGAGGACTCGCTTCGTATTAACACTGGCGACAGCGGCAGTTTTTCTTGTGATTGCTTCCGTGCTCTGGATACAGCATTCTCGTCGCGCGGATTCACTCAGCGAGGTGGCTGACCTGCACGTGGGTGCTCTTGCCAGCGCGAATCCGGTTGATGTCGTTTCAACCGACAGACATACCGTGAAACCGTGGTTTCAGGGTAGGATTCCTTTTAGCTTCAACATTCCAGAGCTGGCTGGCACCGAGTTTTAGCCTTGATCGGAAACGCCTCGGAGACGAGTTTGGAGTAGGCCTGTGAAGTTAGTCCGAGGCGTTTTCGATAAGGAGGTTAGAAGGAAGCCGCGGGCGCGGTGATTCTGATTGGGATTATGGATATTGAATAGCAATTGGTAGTTCGGTGAGTGATCGAGGTTGGTCTGTTATCTGGTTCGCTCGCCAGTGAATACCAAAGGGCCTTCCCGAAAGAAGACCCTTTCGGCTTTTCTGGTTAGAAGTTATTCAGTTTCGTTGCTTACTGCTAAGGTGCCTACGCCGCTTCCGTTGCCTGCAGAGAAGACCGCTTGCACCGAAAAGGTATCGCTCTCCCCGCACCCCGGGGCGAACGAGATCGGCACCTCAACCGAGCGTGTCGATGAAGGAGCGATTGGTCCGATCGAAAGCGGCATCGGCAGCAAAACGCTTGCCCTGCAGCCATGGTTGCCCGTATTGGGAACAATCGTGAAGTTGTTCAGCAGCGTCTGTGTCGCGACCGAACTGCCTCCATTGGCCAGCGCAACCTGCCACAGGCGCAGGCCCGTGGGTCCTGTTTTGCCAGTAACCGCTGCACTCAAGTCTGGAGTGCCCACAATAGGAGCAACAGTAATGCTGTCCAGCCCCGGAGCAAATCCACCCGCATTAGGGTTACCAAACGAAATAGTGTTGACCCCGGCATGGAGCTGCACCGGAATGACGATGGGCTGTGGATCGCTAAAGGTGCTGCCGTTGAGATCAAGCTCGATCGGCGTACCATTGTTGACAGTTGCGAAGAAGGTGCGTGGACCCTGCGTGGCATAGTCCACCTCAAGCTGGTACATGCCGCTCTCAGCAACTGTCACATTATTAAAGGTCACGCTATTGCCCGCACCTGCTCCAAAGCTACCGACAATCGCGCCTCCCGAGCAATACGGACATCCGCCCACGCTGGCCGTTCCAGTCAGCGTCGCGGCCTCGGCCTCATAGGTAGTGGATGCACTGGGAATCGCGTCACCGTTTCCACGGATAATGATGCGGTCGAGTCCCGGCGCAAAGGTCCCGGCATTCCCGAAAGTGATCGTGTTGAGCCCCTTCTTCAGTGTGACCGGAACAGTGGTGGAAGCTGGAAGGCTGAAGCTTCCTCCGCCCAGGTTCAGCGTCGCCGACGGCCCGACGTTGACGTTGTATTCATACGCGCGTGGGTCTTCGGTGAGGTAATCCACCTCCATGAGGTAAGTTCCAGCGCGTGGGACCTCCACATTGTTGAAGGTGACGGTATCCGTGCCCGGAGCGCCACCCAGAAATCCGGCTTCGGCTCCTCCTGAGCAGGCCGAGCAGTTGCTCACGGTAGCGGTTCCGGTAAAGATGCCTGACTCACCCTCGTAAACAGCCCCCTCAGGCTCCGGAACACTACCCACACGCCGAACTTTGAGCACGCGCGATCCATGGCCTACCAGAACCGTGCTGAAGCTGGTGGAGAAGCCGCCCAGGTTGATCCGATTCCACACATCGCGCACGCTAGCGGCAGTGGCAAAACCCAGGTCGCTCCACTTCACTGTCACCCTGGTAGGAAAGGCATTCAGATTGAAGAGCGCCACATATTCGTATCCATCCTCCGTATCAGAGACCCAGACCGGCGTGAAGCCGCCACGCACCTGAGTAGCCGGATGCCCCGACTGATCGATCGCGATAACCTCATTGTTGCTCAGGGCTGATTTAGCAAAGCTGTCCAGCTTTGTCAGGTCGCCGCCCAAGTACATCGGCGCGTTTACCATGGCCCAAAGTGTGATGGCCGACTGCTTCTCATCCTGCGTAAGGCCATCGAGTGTGCCGTCTCCCACATCCAGCGTATCCAGATCGTTCCAGCCCATTGTCGGACCCGCATTATGCTCCCAGCCTACGGCCTCATACTCGCGTAGAACCACGTGTGGCCAGTCGGTCAGTGTGGCGCAGCCGCCTTCGCATTCAATGTCCTGGTCGATGCGGCGAGCATTCGAGAACTGCTGCCATGTACTGAGGAAGTCTTGGTCGATATCCCACGATATCGTCAGCCAGATAGGCCGCCCGCTCTGTGCAATGGCCTTCGACCATGCTTCTACGTCGGGACGATCATCAATGGCAAGGCTATCGACATCTGAGCCCGGAGCCACTGAGTCCAGCTTGATAAAGTCAATGCCCCATGAGGCAAAAAGATCCACAATCGAGTTGATATATTCCTGCGCGCCCGGCTTGGTGAAGTCAATCTTATCGTGGAAGGGATTGGGTGGCGGAGCCGCAAAGGTATTGCCCTGCGCCAGCGGAATGGCGACAATCTGCTGCGTCGTGTAAGGCGTTCCAAGGATAGGGAAGTTGCCGTCAACCGCCGGCTGCTCAATGCCGGGAATCCAGTAAATGCCTGCCTTCTGGCCATTCGCGTGGATGTGATCAATCAATGCCTTAATGTCAGGGAAGTTCGGAGCAGCGGGAATCGGTCGGCCGTTCGCATCAAAAGTAGACATCCATCCCGAGTCGATATTGATGTATTGGAAGCCATGCTGCTGAAGCCCCGAGGCTGCCAGAGCATCAGATTGCACCTGAATGTTGGCCTGGGTAAGAAAACTGCCGTTGATGGTCTGCTCGCTGAATGTGCTCCAACCAAGATAGGGTTTCTGCCCTACGCCGTTCACCTGCGCCTGCGCAGATGAGTGCGGAAAGAGCAATCCGATCGCGGCTAGAAATAGGGGACAAATGTATTTGCGAGTCTGGAACGAACCAAAACCGCGAAGCCTGGTCTGCATGGGGTTTGCCTCCTGGCAATTTGAACTCAGGTAAAGTGAAGTTCGCGTTTGTATATGGCGGTAACGTAAACGATATATGTGGATCTTCAGGTGAAACACTCCGAATTTAGATTTGCACTTTTACGTCAGTCAAGAAAAGAATGTAATTTGTTTGTTGGATAAAAATCCTTGTAAAGGTGGATATTTGTACCTTTCCCTTTTATGCGGTACAGAAAGAAGAAAACTAGGGCGTAAATTTGGAAGGCCAGCACAAATTTATGTTTACGTTAACGACGATAACCCCACTACTTGACCTGCGGAGGACATGTGCAAGGTGGTGTCACGTGCAGGGTGGCGGTCTGGAGCGGAGTCAGTCCTCCCCTGCCACATCTTAGTTCTAACTTCGGAGCGTTACCTGGGATGCAGGCAAAATCTAGAGGAACCAGTGAATGATCGGTTCGGTTGTCTGTTCTCCGGAACCCTCGATTTGCGCTAAGTCCTGAAGTGAACAGTTGAGACTCGAGCTGCCCAGATCCCTGACACTGGACGTCTTGGCGCTAATCCTCGGGCTGAGCCAAGTTCAATCGCAGCCGTCCAAGAGCATCGCGACGCGCAATCCAGTCCCTTCATGCTTGCGCGGCTGCCCGCGTATGCTGGAAGCAATCCTCTTATGCGAGGTACGCGTTTGCTCAAACTACTCTCTTATGCTGCCCTGGCCGCTGCCGCGTTCACCGCGCCGGCGCAGTCCGTTCCGCATGCTACCGGTGTCATCCACACTCCCGCAGTCGACATCGGCTATGAAGCCTTCGGAGAACAGGCCGACGCCACACCGGTGATCGCCGTCAACGGTGGCCCGGGCCTGTCCCATGCTTATATGCTCATGAACGATCTCTGGCAGCAGATCGCGCAGCACAGGCTCGTGATCTTCTACGACCAACGCGGCACCGGCGCATCGCAGGACATGGACGCGCAGGTCGCCGATCTCGAAGCCGTGCGCACTCATTTTGGCCTTCAGAAAGCGGCCTTCGTCGGCGACTCCTATGGAGGCCTGCTCGTCATGGCCTATGCGGCCGCGCATCCCGAGCACGTTGATCGGCTCGTCCTGTCGGACTCCGCGCCCCCGGCCTGGAAAGACATTGTGCACCTGCTGCCGCAGACCTTTCCTGACATTGAAGAGCAGGATGCCGAACTTGCAAAGAAACTTGCTACGGACCCCGACGCGGCCGCGCGCGCTCAACTCCGGAATCATTTCCGCATGATCTTCTACTCGCCCGAGAAGCGCGATGCCTACATGGCCAAGATGGGAGACCTCGGCTATGAGCCTGCGGTGGACGAGGCCGTAGAGATGGCCACCGAGAACCTCGATCTCACCTCCGCACTTCCCAAGTTCAACTTCCCGGTCCTGGTCATCACCGGCTGTTACGACATGAACGTCGCCCCTCTTACCGCGTGGCGCATGGCTCACGCCATTTCCGGCGCGCAGATCGTGTTCTTCGAAAAGAGCAGCCACCTGCCCTCATACGAAGAACCGGACAAGTATCGCAGCGTCGTCGAAGGCTTCCTCAACTAGCACTGATCGATCCGCAACCCCACTCAAGGAACACAATGAAAGTTTTTGCTGCACTCGTTTTCGCTATTACCTCATTGCCGGTCGCGGCTCAATCCGCGGCTTCCAAGCCTGAGCCTGTCGAACACACCTTTGTCCTGCACAGCTTCCGCATTGAGAGTGGCGTCGTGCTTCCTGAAACGAAGATCGTCTATGGCACCTACGGCCACCTCAATGCCGCAAAGGACAACGCGATCCTTCTGCCCTCCCACTACATGGCCGAGATGCACGGCTACGAATGGCTGATCGGTCCCGGCAAGGCGCTCGATCCCAACCGGCAGTTCCTTATCGCCACCGAGTTGTTTGGCAACGGGCGCTCTTCGTCGCCGAGCAACACGCCTGAGCCCTATCACGGTCCACGCTTTCCGGTCATGACCATTCGCGACAACGTGAATGCCGTGCATGAACTGCTCACCAAAGAACTCGGCGTTTCGCACCTGCAGGCCGTCATCGGCTTCTCCATGGGCGCGCAGCAGGCCTTTCAGTGGGCCGTCTCCTATCCCGACTTCATGGACCGCATCGTGGCGACCTCGGGCACGGCCAAAACGTACGGCCACGGCATCGTGCGCCTGGAGAGCGAAATCACGGCACTGACCACAGATCCCACCTTCAACAATGGCGACTACACCACCGAGCCGGAGAAGGGCATCCAGGCATTCGCCATCGTCTGGACCGCGTGGCTCTATTCGCAGGAGTGGTGGCGCAAGGAACTGTGGAGAACCGATCAGCCCGCGGGCACAACCTTCGAAAGCATGGTGGAACAGTACAAGACGCACTTTATCCCCGGTGCCGACGCGAACAATCTCATCCTGCAGATGCGTACCTGGGAAAAGAACAACGTGGGCGCCACGCCCGGCTTCGATGGCAATGAGAAGAAGGCCCTCCGGTCCATCAGGGCCCGGGTGCTTTACATGCCCTCTGAGACGGACTTGTATTTTCCGGTGACGGATGCCCGTTACGAAGCGCAATTCATCCCCCATTGCAACCTCGTCCCGATCCCGTCGCTGTGGGGACATCCCGCAGGCGCCGGCGCCAGCCCCGCCGACCAGGAGTTCCTCAATAAGCACATCGCTGCCTTCCTGCAGGAACGGAACTGATCGGCATCGGGAACATGGATCAACATTGGGACGAAAAAAGCGGCACCGCGTTCTACTCTTTTCACCTTTCGCTGGCTCGATCCTGACCGATGTGCTGGGCAGGCTCCGAAAGGACAGTGCAGAAAGGGCCGCTCAGAATATGCGCTCTTGGGCCATGTTCGCGCGTGCTGGCAGATCAGATTTGGCTGAAGACGAGCGTACGACCGGAAACGGAGAGGATTACCCTATTTCGAATCTCGATGAGTGCATTATCCGCCCAAGGTGCGGAACATCGAGTCTTTGCAATCTCTCGTCGGTAAGGCGTTTGAGAGTGCAGGATCGGACTGGAAGTTAGTCCAGTCAGCCACGCTAACCTTGACTTATGATCGCGGCGTAATCGACCGAGCCCGATTCCAGGCGAGCTCAGAGCGCTTATACCTGCGACGTCTCGATAGTTGACATACGTGGGAATGATTACGCCGCCCACTTTGACGAATGGTGATTTGTCGAAAGGATGGAAGTCACTCGGCCTCCCAGTTCCATCTGTCCGCAGATGGTGGAATCCACGCACTTGGTTGCGATCATGATGGTACGCGAGGACTGGATCAGTGCCGCTAAAGCCGGCTTTTCGCGAGCTACCCGTGCAGGCAAAGTTACCTCGCCCGCACCAGCGTAGAGGCTGAGCTGGAATTATCATCCCTTCAAGCTTTGAAGCGGCTGAACACAAAAGAGGCCGGGCACTGCAGTCATTGGACAGGCTGCGGCGGAAGCCTCTTGATTCCGCGAAGCTCCTCGTTTGTCCGCTGAATGTCAGGTTCGGCAAAATCGAGGAATGCCCAATCGCTATATCTTGCGCGCACCTGAGGCAGTACCGCCTTCAACACGGCGTCGCTGTTTGCCCCACCTGCCTGCGCACTTGTAATTGCCTCACGAAGAAATATGAGGTAATCGCGAAACGCTCGCACATCCGCTGCGTCTCCCACTTTTTCGCCATGGCCCGGAACGAACTTCGCCGAAGGATACTCGCGCACGAGCGCGTCAAGAGTGTCGATCCACTGCTTGGTCGATGCGTCAATCAGATTGGGCAGCGTGTGGTTCCAGAACAGGTCGCCACAGAAAACTACATTCGCCTCCGCATCGTAGACGACCGTATCGCCGCCAGTATGACCTGACATCGCCCGCAACGTCAGACCACGCTTGCTTCCGATGTATACCGTCGCATCTTGCGCGTACGTCACGTCGGGAAGATAAAGTTCTTCCACCGACGCTCGCTGCTTCGGCGTGATCTTCGCGCCGAAGAACTTCAGGTTCTCTGTCCGCTCCCATACGCGGACGTTTTCCTGCGCTATCACCGTGGCTCCTGATTCGGCGAAGATCGCATTTCCGGCCACGTGGTCCAAGTGATAGTGCGTGTTCACGACGTACCGCACCGGCAGCTTTGTGTTCTCGCGGATAGCCTCCAGCATCTTTTTCGCCGCCGCCGGGTTCTCGAACGTGTCAACGACCAGCACACTCTCGGACCCGATCACGAAGCCTGAGTTCGACCCGGCTCCATCAGCCTTTGCTGCCGGGTTGTCGATCGCCGCCCATGCTCCGTGCCCCAACTCCTGCAACATAAAGGGTGCACTGGCTTGACAGAAGGCGCTGGAGCACAGAAGAGCGGACATAACGGCTGCGGCTAAAGCGGATATGGGGAGTTGCATAAAGGCCATGGTATTACAGCTGCGTTCCGCATTGGATCTGGGGGAGCACATTGCGGTGCGTTCGAAGGCAAGCCGGTGGGGTCGGTTGGACCATAGGTGTGCGACTGTGGAAGAGCGCCGAGTCGACAATGAAATAGCGGCGAGAGGAGCTTGGATGAGCGATTTTCGAAGGGACGACTGATCTTGAAGAATTGTGCTTCATCGCTGCGCACTTCATTGAAGCAGAAAGGTAAGTTGAAGTCGGCAAGTATTTACACACGAGCTTCGGATCATGCTTTTTTGGGGCTGTCGCTCGCTTCCTAGTGGGTCCAGGCAATCCGAACCTTCCCTACCAAGCTAAATCTCTCTGACGATCCTCTTCGAATCTTTGTCATCGCGACGCGCAACGAATTTCGTGTGTCTCAAAATGGTCGGCACCAGTTCACTCCAGAAATGCTATTTGAGCCACGGCCTCTGGCTTCAGCCACAATGTCGAATGCCGGACTATGTCGCATGCATTTTGGGCACACGATTTCGGAAGCAGTTTGATGGCGATCTGCACTAGGTGGTCCTGAGTTTTCGTGGCATAGTCCGTTCCTTAAAGGTCTCGCAGAAATGACAGCACCTGATCGTGCTGATTGATTTCAGTCCCGTGTAGTAGCACAGTTGGATACCGGTGCTGTTTCTCTGGTCGTTTCAGATTCTGCCGGATTACTCCCTGAAAGCCGGCGGTGTTCAGTCATTCATCCAGTTGACAGAGGGTCGCGGCCGACGTAGATGCGGACCATCCACATTTGCGGTCCGCGACGGATGATCTGGCCAGTCTTGCGAGCCATATTGCCCTCCTTAAATAAAAAGAGCGGCACACGTGTCCGCTGCTGAGGGTTGGTTTTATTAGTGGATTAGTGGAGAGACGACTGACAGGGGTTCAGCACCTGCTGTTTGGTCGGCGGGTTGTCCACAGTTCTGACAAGCGTCCATTTACCTCGCCGAATGGCGCGGAGTTGTACATAAGTCAGAGCAGCCTTGCCTTCTTATTCTTCGAAGATCACTGTGGATCGATAGGTGAATCCATCTCAACTGGTGCCTTGTGCTTGGCGAATGCGCAAATGCCCTTAGTAAGATTGGAGACGTTAAACTTGGCCGAAAAAGTGTAAGCAATTTCGCCGCTTCTTCTATACATGATTGAACTTTCAGGGGAGATTCGCAGATAGTAATCGGCCATACCGCGATTGTCGGTTGAAGCCAATGCAGCTGGACACTTTGTCTTCACTTCAAGCGACACGGCCTGCGCGTTCTCGCTTTCGTGAGAGAAGCACCAGCCTTGGAGATCACAGTGAACCGAATCCCCGGTGCCTGCAGTTGTACGCTCCTCAACATAAACGCGTTGGATGGGTCCCACGGGCGTCGTCTGCTGATCTGACTGGTCTTGGGGCACAGGGAGCCCAAAAAGTGTGAAGGACGAAAACCAGAATGCCACGAAGGTACGTTTCGAAAACATGGTTCTTGTGCCTCCATTCGCGCTCTGATCTGCCGATGCTCGACTAAAATGATACGCCGCTCTTCCGAAGTATCGGGCACATTGGCAGCCAAGGCACAAGGTGGGAAGAAGAAGCGCACATTCTCCGCTGAAGCTATCGCCAGAATAGCCGCCGGGCCGAAGGCGCGCTGGGCGAAAATTAAGAGGTCGACGAAATTGCCGGGTTGATGCCGGACAATACACTGTTAAAGAGATCAAGGCCGGCATCCACTACCTGAAGGCAGAGGGCTTGATAGAGATAATTGCGGCTACTGAAGTTATCTGGCTCACACAGGGATTGTCGCAGTAGAGCCTATTTCTGCTTGACCTGAGACACCCGACAGTGCGAGCAGCCTTATTGCGACACCGGCCAGGAAACGATCTCCGGAAAAGCGGCAAAGCGCACGCAATCTAAGAGTCGGAGGCCAGGAGCGAAATTTAACGTACTTGAAGAGGACGGGTGTATCTCGTCGTGTTCTAAGAGGTAAGGCCGCTGCCAGATATTGCTGGCACTAAGTCGACTGGAGTTGTCTGTCGGGAAAGCTAACAAGAAGAAGGCATCAGATTCTCCAGACGAGCCCATTCACGCACTCGTAACAGATGATGGGTATTATTTCTCAGGCAGTCTTATCGTTCAGAGTGCAATTCGAAGAACACGCTAATGCAAATTCCACCATTAATCACTGGCATCGGCTTGGGCTTCGAGCCATGTTGAGCAGGCGACGACTTCTTCGTCGCAGCCTCTACACCGCGGCAGGGCTCACCCTCAAGAAGGGTGTTTCGGCTCTCGGTCAGACTATGGCCTCACCCACTCCTGTTCGAAGCGCCGTCAAATTGACTCGCTATGTTGATCCGCTGCCCATTCCGCCTGTCATCGGCGCTACCGGGGATGTTAACGAACTGATTGAGATAGAAATGCGACAGTTCCAGCGGAAGGTGCATCGGGATCTTCCCCCTACGTTCCTCTGGGGCTACAACGGGTCATGGCCTGGACCGACTATCGAAGCACAAAGCGGGCATCCTCTCAACATTACCTTGCCATCCCCGTTCAGATCGGTGGCCGCAAGGGGCTGCAAGGCCGCGGCGCTTGCAGTTGTGGCCGCAGCCTTGAATGTGCCATTGCCGTTGCCGAGAAGTACCAGCAACGTGCCGGTGCCCGACTCCAGCACATCCGGCTTGCCGTCGCCATTGAAGTCTGCGATGGCCAGAGGTGTTCCTGGCACTTGCGTGCCTGCCGTGAAGGTTCCATTTCCATTGCCGAGTTGCAGCGTGCCATCACTGCTGAGCAGATCGGGTTTGTCATCTCCATTGAAATCGGCAGAAAACAAAGCGCCAGATCCGGCATAGGATGGAGGCTGAAAGAACGAGACCTGCCCATACAACGATGAAGCAACAAGGAAAAAAACAAAGCAATGCCCGACCCTGCGTGGGAGTTCGTTTCTCATATGCACCTGATTAGCCAAGCGGAGGATACCGAACACTCACCCTTGAGGTGTCACGGCATTGTCATTGTTCTGTACAACCATAGTGCAGCGAGTTCCACGGTGATCCGCGACGAGTGATTACTCATCGGAGATCATTTGTTCTCTCCAGCCGAGCTTAGCCACGCATACCACAGCAACGCTGTTGTCTTTGCCGCCGCAAATAGCTGTCTGACTTTGCATTGGGAGAATCCGAGCAGATTGGTTGCAACATGTAACGGTTCCAATGTAGATCAAAGATCACATTGATGTTCTGAAGCGGCGGAGCGCGGAGGTAAGTATTTCTTACGAGCATTCTCCCGAAGTATCGTGTAAATACCGTGGCCGGGCCATACCCCAAGTGAGTATGCGGCACACCATTTATGTTAGAAATGCTGTTGTGCCCGCATCATATGCTGAATGAGATCGCGGCTCTCGAAAACTTAATACAGCGATTCAGGCTGCCCCACAATTTCGTTCGTCAGATTTCCTGTGCGAGAGACATCACCAGACTGGAGTGCCCGGCTTGATTTGTACAGTGTCTAAGAGAGAACTGGACAAGGAGAGCGTGTTGCCCAAGGCAAACGGTATCAGCCTGAGCAGGTAGTTAACCTGCTCAGGCAAATCTAAGTGGCTGTGTCGAACGGGAAGACGACCCCTCAGGCGTGCAAAGAAGCAGGGATCGTGTGGAGCAAACCTACTTCCGGTGGCGTAAGGAGTATGGCGGCCTGCAGATAGACCATGCGAAGCGGCTGAAGGAGTTGGAGCAGGAGAATGCGAAGCTGAAGCGGCTAGTCGCGAATCTGAGCCTGGACAAGGTTGTTTTAGAGAACTTCGCGCGGGGAAACTTCGAAGCCCGGAACGGCGGCGGTGTGCGGTCGAGCATGCGTGTACGAAGCATGGGATCAGTGAGCGGCGAGCGTGCGATCTGGCGCAGCAGCCAGGAAGGCGAAATTTCAGCGTGTTTTCTCTTTGCGGCTACGGACAAGCCGCCCTAGGGAAGGGTTTACTTCATCTACTGACCTCTTTCCGCTGGAGCAGGAGCGAGGAAGGGTTGAATCTTCCAATAGGTAAGCGACCGCCACAACCACTCCGCAGGGCCAAATTGGAATTGACGAAGCCAAAGCGCACTCCAGAGCAGGTTCACCACCCACACGCCGGCGACGATGTAATACAGCTGGTAATACTCCGGCAGACCATAGAGCTTCCAAGGCCCCCAGAAGAAGAGGATGTTGCACAACAGGCTGGTAAGTAGATAGTTACTCAGTGCCATTTGGCCGACGGCAGCCAATAAGCCAAAAAAGCGAGGAAACAAGCTCTTCTTGACACAAAAGAGACCGAGACCGGCTATGGCTAACATTCCAGATACCCTGCCAAGGTCATACGTGAGGAAGAGCCACTTCTCCGAGGTAAGCATGTCGAAGCCGCTTTGATAGCTCTTCCATGTTGCTACACCGACCAGTGGGACGGAAATCACTGCACCAGCCAGGGTGGTCAATCCGTAGCTACGTGCCGACAGGCCTGCTGTCAGGAAGCCGTTCTTGGACAGCGCCATGCCGAGCAGCATGATAGGCAGCATGTCGAGAAAAACCAATCCATAGAAGTAATCGCGCTCATAGGCGATCACTGCCGGTACTTCCCGTCGGAAGTTGGAGATGATGCCACCACGCCCTGCCGCAAGATCCGCTGCCACCGCATCCGCACCCGGTCGCCAGCTCTGCTCGCGGGCCTGCCATAACCTCAGATCTTCTTGTTGGGAGGCGGAAAGCGTCTCCCCCGCCCGCCGCGCATGCTCTGCGCCCACCACTCGCTTGTGCAGTACAAGATCCCGGATCGCCGTTCCTCCGGCAAAAGGATTGATACACGTGCTCAACACCAGGAGGCATACGCCAGAGATGGCCAGCGTCCGCGGCTGAAGATTTCGGCAGGGATAAAGAAAGAGGAGCGCGATGAGTCCGTAAAAATAGAGGATGTCGCCGTGGTAAAGAAGATAACCGTGCAGGACGCCGAACAGGACCAGCCACATGTTGCGCCGAAGATAAATATCGGCTGCACTTCCCTGTCCCTGGCGCTGCTCAATGCGGCCGGTGAGCAGGATGACGCCCGCGCCGAAGAGCAATGAGAACAAGGCGCGCATCTTGCCTTCCATGATCAGCCAGCGTGCGAACCACATAGCGGTATTCGCGGCCGCGTGCGGACCAGTGAAGACAGGCTTGGACGTACTCAGAGGCACCAGATAGTCCCAGCCGGGCAGGCCGAAGTCGGAGACATTGGCGATGAGGATGCCCAGCAGAGCAATGCCACGGAGCACGTCCATACTTGCGAAGCGCTGTTGACGTTGGATCGGGGCAAAAGCCGGCGCAGGTCCTGCAATCTCTTCCTGGAGCACGGGAGTGCTGTTGCTTTGCATGGAAATGGAATCCATCCTAAGAGGCAGCTTTCTATCTCTTGCCTCTAAAGGCTATCCGAATCGTTGCCATACCCCAATAGGGATCGCGAAAACGCAACACTCACACCAGCGCTTGACCGGGTTTCCCTGAGGCGATCGACTCGTGCGCGATTGACCGGATTAGTCCTCACAAACGTTAGAACCCTATCGGGACTGCCTCGACGCGAGAGGTCAGGATGGTCCAGATTCTTCTCTGGAGCAGTTTCGATAGGGTTCTAACGTTTTACGGTACTTATGTGTCCTGGAGCCGTTCGGGTAGTCTTGGGGTGGAGAAGTCACTTGAGCTTTACAAGAGGACTCAATCATGACGAACAGAGAAGCCGGAATCAATGTAGTCCGCGAAATGATGGGCGACCAGGCGGCCGCAAAACTCAGCGCTTCCGCTGACTCAAACACCTTCGGTGCCCCGATCGCTGCCTACGCGGTAGACCAGGTCTTTGCGGATATCTGGACCCGTCCCGGTCTGGACAGGCGCTCCCGCAGCCTGGTTTCGATGTCCGTCATGATTGCCATGCGTCAGCCCCATGAATTCGCCATCCACATGGGGGCCGGGCTCAATAACGGCCTCACATTGAAAGAAGTCGAGGAAGTTCTCATCCAGGCGCTGCCATACGTTGGCTATCCTGCCATCGCAACAGCACTGGTTGCTGCTGCCGAGGTGATCAAGGAGCATGGTCTGGACAGCGACGAAAACTACGCTGGCCACCGCGGCCTGCTTTGACACTAACGGCCCAAATGTCCGGTTGAGCTTCGATGGCTTTATGGTGAAGAGCAGAATCGACTCCTGGCAAGTGGATGGCTTTGCTCTGCGTCCGGACGAGGACAATGCTGGGTTCTTCGACAATGCGCCGGAAAGTACGGTTAGTTTCTGGGGTGTGTATGCCACTCGGTCTTTGCCCCGCAAAGCTTCGTTAGACCTGTACTACTTAGGCCTGGATCGGAAGGCGGCGACTTTCCAGCGAGGCACAGCGCAGGAGGTGCGCCAGTCACTGGGTGCCAGGATATCTCGTCCGATCGCTACTGAACATTCGGGATGGGACTTTGACGATGAAGCTCTGTGGCAGTTTGGTACATTCGGTTCGGGAAATATTCGGGCATGGACGATCGCGACCGAAACCGGCTACCGCTTTCCGACTGTGCCCTTGAAACCGCGTTTCAGCGTGAAGACTGACATCTCGAGCGGAGATCATCCAAACTCGAATACCCTCGGGACCTTCAATCCGTTATTTCCAAAGGGCAACTACTTTGGCGTCCTTGCCACAACGGGTCCCGGCCCCATCAACTTCATTGACGTTCATCCTCACGTCGAACTAGCGCTTCCGCATGACGTGTCTCTATCCGCCGATTGGATCGTTCAGTGGAGGCAGAGCCTTGAGGATGGCGTCTACGCTGTGCCGGGGTTCCTGATCAGGGCTGCCGATGGTAGCCACGCACGATTCGTCGGACATAGGCCCGGCACTGAGATCCGATGGCAGGCCAATCGCCATCTCTGGTTTCAGGCGGACTACGGGATCTTTTATGCGGGCAGTTTCCTGAAGGAGACCCAACCTGGACGCAACCTCAACTACTGGGCTTTGGGGACCGGCTATAAGTTTTAGTCTGACGAGCCGGTCGTTTTTGAGAGGGAGGGCCGGCAATGAGCAATCGCAATGTACTCAGTCGGCTGCTTATGAACAACGCAGCTTCGAGATCGTCGCCGGAGCACGACGCTACCGAGCGGGACAGATTGCAGAAGTCGATAGTGTGGTCGCCGCTAACGTGAGCTATTCAATACCGCAGCGCTACCATCGGATCCACACGCATCGCACGCCGCGCAGGAAGATAGCATGCCGCCAGCGTCACCGCCGTGAGGAGAGCCGCAACACCGACAAACGTAACTGGGTCGGTTGCACTTACATTGAAGAGCAGCCCTCTCATCAGATGAGTCAGGCTCAGCGCGCCTAATACGCCCGCGGTGATGCCGATCAGCGCCAGTCCCATCCCCTGCTGCATTACCAGCGACAGAATGCTACCCCTCTGCGCGCCCAGCGCCATACGGATGGCAATGTCGCTTGTTCCCTGCGTCACCAGGAACGACATCACGCCGTAAATGCCAATCGCCGCCAGGATCATCGCAAACGCGGCGAACGCGCCCAGCATGGTCATCGCAAAGCGCTGTCTCGCTAAGGAATCGTGCACGCGCTCCTGCATCGTCGCAATGTCGAACACCGGAATGTCTCCATCGAGAGCGTGCACCTGTTCCACAATCGAATTCGTCAGTGCCGCCGGATCACCCGTCGTACGCGCCGTTACAAACATTTCGCCATTGAGCCAGGTTGCGTATGGGAAATATGTAACCAGCTTGGTATCAATATCCAACCCGTACTGCTTCACTACTCCCACCACTCCCACAACGGTCAGCCATGGCTCCTTGTCGCCTTGCCGGATGCGCTTGCCGACCGCATCTCCCTTCGGCCAGAAGCGATCCGCCATCTTCTGATCGATCAGCACTACCGGCTGTGATTTGTCTGTGTCCGCTGCAGTAAAGAACCGCCCTGCAATCAGCGGAATCTCCATCGTGCGGAAGTAGTCCGGAGTAGCCGAGCGCTTGTCCACCTGCAACTCGGGTGCATCCTTTGGCGGCACGTATCCCTCAATCTGCATGCCTCCCCATCCGATCGAAGGCGTCAGCGGAAGGACCGATACCGCACCAAATCACCGGTGAGTGCCCCACAATATTCCGGGTGCTAATCCACCACGAGCATTACGGTCGTGGTGTGTGAAAGGGAGCCGGACGTCGCGGTGATGGTCAGGGAGTAGTTTTGCGGGGTTACGGATTTGTTGCCTTCACTGCTTGACGACGAGCCGCCGCAGGCGAAGAGCAGCGACAACAAACCGGCAATCGCAAGCAGTTGCAGACCGCCCGCGAATCTACGTAGTTGCTTTCCGGTACCTCTCAGCCGCGCCGCGAATCGTAGAAGCAGCGCAGCCAGTGTAAACGGTAGTTTGCTGCCGTGGAAGGGGAGCGCGAGCTCACGGCTTACCGCCGTAGATGGTACCGAAACGGTAAGTGTCACATTAGTACTTCCCGAGCCTCTTGCCAGCGTGGCCGGCGAGAACGCGCCAGTGGCACCGCTGGGTAGGCCCGAGACCGAGAACGTGATCGGAGCGGCTGACTGGTCACTTGAGGGTGGGGCCACGGTGAAGATGTAGGTTGCTGTGCCGCCCGGCGCAACGGTCGCAGTGGTGCTGCCGCTGCCTGACACCGAGATGGTAAAGTCTTCAATCACCTCCGCTACGCTGTTTGATGTGACGGAGGCAAAGGAACTGTCGCCGGAATAAACGGCAGTAACCGAGTGGCTGCCCGCAGCCAGCAATGTAGTGATGAAGGCTGCGGAACCGGAGCTCAGAGTTGCCGACCCCAGGGATGTGGTGCCGTCATAGCAGGTTACTGTGCCGGATGGCGAGCCGACCGACGAGGTGACGGAAGCAATAAATGTGACCGAATCGGATACAAAGGATGGGTTTGACGACGCTGTGAGCGTCATTGCTGGAGTGGCCTTATTGACGGTAATGCTCACGGTATTGGCTACCGTCGTGTAGTCCGTGCTGTCGGTGGGCGTAAGCGTGGTGGAAAGGGTGTGACTGCCCACATTCAGCACCGTTCCTGCCGCAGGCGAATACGCGAACGTGCCAGGTACCGTGCTGGAAGCATTGAGTTGAGTGGCTCCCAGAGCAGTTCCGTACGAAATGCTGGCCGGGGCGGGCCAGGAGATGACCGGAGTGGCGGCCGTGATGGCAATGCTCACGGTATTGGTTGCCATCGTGTAGTCCGTGCTGTCAGTAGGCGTAAACGCGGTGGAAAGGGTGTGACTGCCCGCGCTCAGCAGTGTTCCTGCCGCAGGCGAATACGCGAATGTGCCAGGTACCGTGCTGGAAGCATTGAGTTGAGTGGTTCCCAGAGCAGTTCCGTACGAGATGGTGGCCGGGGTGGACCAGGAGATGACCGGAGTGGCGGCCGTGACGCTAAGTGCGCCATTCACAGCCGTTACCGAGTAGTTCCCGAGATTGGTTCCAGAGGCCGTCGGGATGATCGGATAACTGCCCACGGGACTGGTTGAAGTGGCAGTGGTGGTGCCCGTAACTGTGAAAGTGTCTCCGTTCACCGCGCCTTTGGTGGTTCCGGTGAGAGTGGGATTGGCCACACCATAGCTACGCGTTGCATTGCTGGCCGAGACGGTCAGCGACGCCTTGTTCATCGTAAGGTTGATCGTGTTGCTGGTGGCACTGGTAAAGTTGTTGTCACCTGCGAACACCGCTTCAACGGACCATGTTCCAGGTGGGATTCCGGCCATCGGTAGAGTAGCTACACCAGAGGTGAGCGTACCGGTTCCCAGCAGCACATTGTTGGCAAGAAAGTTGACCGAATCCCCGTTTGTGGTAAGTGGTCCCTGGGAAGATGGGCTGAGGGTTGCTGAGAGTGTTCCCGCGCCGCCGTAGGTGCCTGGATTCACGCTCGCCGTCAGACGCAAGGTGGTGGAAATCACGCTTCGGGTATAAGCGAAACTAGCAGTGCTCGGCTCATACGCTGAGTCGCCGGCGTAGCTGGCTGTGATCTCATAGCTGCCTGGCGGGAGTACCGAGATCGAAGGTATCAAAAGCGTCGCGGTGGCGCTTTGTGTGGCGGGTGGCAGGATATAGTTCTGGTAATCGTAGTAATCTGCCTCCTTGCCATTCACATCGCTCGATACCAACAGATTTGGAACTCCGTTGCCGGCCCAGTCGCCCAAGAGAGGGGTACTCAAGAGGAGGCCAGGCACTGTTGCCTGTGGTCCAGTCGAGAAAGTCCCATCACCGTAGCCCAGTTGCAAAACCACGGGACTCTTTCCCCCAGAAGTCGACGCGACATCAATCACTCCATCGCCATTGAAATCAGCCAGCGCAACGGGCACGCCACTGGCGCCAAAGGCGAAAGTTGGAATATAGACCACCTGTGTAGGGGACTCCGTTGAATTGCCCAATAAAACGTAGCTCCGGCCATTAGTTACAAATAATAGATCCGCATACCCGTCATTGTTGATATCCGAGGTCAGAAGAGAGAACGGCCATCCGAAGTTCGACAGTGCGGAAAGTACCGATGTCTTCGTGAAATTGCCGGCGCCATCGCCGTAAAAAATAGAGAGTTGCCCCCCCGAACTATTCCATTCGCCAACTGCGATATCGGGATTTCCATCGTTGTTAAAATCACCAGTAACGAAACCAGATAAGAACGTGTTTACAGACAGGCTGGAAATACTGGATGAAAACGTACCGTCCCCGTTGCCCCATAGCAAGGAAATGCTGGTGCTGTTGTAGGTAGTGAGCGCAATATCCAGATTTCCATCCCGGTTCCAATCGCCCACAATCAGCGAAACATTATCACTAGCGAACTGAGGAATGGTTACTGCAGGCAGTGGGGTAAACGTGCCGTCGCCATTGCCGAGTAAAATCTGAAGCAAATTAGGAGAACCGAAATAAGTGGAATAACTGACTACATCCAGGATTCCATCCCCGTTGAAATCACCGGTCGCGAAAGCGCTTGCCGGCACCCCAGAAACACCGCATGGAATGGCGCTGCCGAACGAGCCATCTCCGTTGCCGAGTCGAACGTCGATACTCCCGGCTGGCAATCCTGGTGAGGCTTCTGGCGAGAGCTGTTCCATAAAGTCCAGGACACCGTCACCATTGAAGTCGCCCGCCAGCGTAGCTACTTGCGTTGTGGTCAGCCCGTTATCGATGACAAGCGCGTTCATTGCAAACGCGGGTGGATTACTTACAAGGTTTGAATCTCCCAGATTCGTGCTGTTCTGGTCAGTAAAGGTCACGCTTCCCGTGGGGGCTGCGGAACTGAATGCTGAAACCGTAGCGGAGAATTGAGTTTGGCTGACGGACGCGGCAGTTGCCGTGGGAACCACCGATACATTTACCGTGAGATCCGACTCTGCCGAGCTGCTACCTGCATATGTGTGTGTGCCCAGAAAGATCGCTTTATAGCGCAGTGCGCCAGGAAAGGGCTGATAGCGGAAGACCGCGGTGCCGGCACTTGTGAGTTGCGCAATGCCATGCAGGTGCGCCCCCGTGCAATATGTGCTCATATCGCAGAATGCCACCTGTCCAGGAGTCACTGGGGTGCTCCCTGCGCTCACGGTGGCAGTAAGTGTCACAATCTGGGTGGTGCCCCCACTGGGAAGAGTCTTGCTAACGGAAGTGACAGCGAGTGTCGTATTAGTCGATGTGACTGCTTGGGCAGAAGGTATCGCCAACAAAAGAAACACTATCGAAAGGAACAAACGATGGATTCCCGAATGTCCTGCAATTTCTCTTGAAAAGGCCACCACGGAGTGAATTAATTCTGCTTGCGAGCGCAGCATATAGATCATCTCTTTGTGGATACGGGTGAACGGTCCTTCTAGCTAGAAGTTATCGGAAAAAGGTAACAATGAAAGACGCTTTCAAACGTGAAAACCAGCACCAAAACTGTATCAGTTCTTCGCACAGTCGATCAGATAAAGAACGTAACTTAGGCCAGATTCACGACGGCTGCGCGTGACAGCCTCCCAGCCCACACGCTAGTTCCGGCTGCAATACACTCCTGAAGGAGTCGTGACTATCCAAGTCACTTTTCTTGAACAAAGGCCGAGGTCCGAACCACAAAAGGGGGCCTTGGGTATCTCACAATGAAATGTTGGTCCCGCATCGGGGCCGTGTCAACGCCGCTTTATGAGACTGCGTTATTTTGCGACTTATTTCGTAGAAGGATGACATGGACATATCTTAGTTCTTAGCTCAGTCATGTGATGACGGTGGCATCTCTGTCATGTGCTACGCAAGCCAAGATGTCAGGTTTTTGTCAGGGAAGACCTAGAACTTCGAGTAACAACATGGGTAATTACGGCCTTCATTAGTGAGAATCCTTCCATGCGGGCGCACTTGTTTAACTCATTGATAAAAAGACTCTAAGCTGGAGCTTTGGCCCGGAAACTCAGAACCAACCCGCTAACTACGAATCAATAGGTCGGGAGTTCGAATCTCTCTGGGCGCACCATCTATCTCTCAATCTGACCATCAGTTATGGCTGGAGCATCGTTTTCGGCCTTTTCGGACAATTCCAGAGTTTGCCCCAATTTGTGCCCACCTTGATGTTGTCCCGGCAAAATTTCCGAATGCCCTTTCGATGGCGTCGACCTGCCGACTTTTCATTAGAAATCAGACTACGCCGTCTTCAATAAACAATGTCCCGACGGTTTCCCGACAGCTCTTCTGATGTGTCGTCAAGAGAAAACTCAGAAATTTCCTGTTGCTTTCCCAAAGGAGTCGTGCCATTATTCCTATTGGAAACCTAAAGGTCGAATGGCAATGAAGGAAAAGCCCGACGTCTTGCAAGGAACACTCGCGCTGATGGTTCTCAAGACACTCGATGTCCTGGGGCCGCAGCACGGCTGGGGAATCGCCCGTCGCATCGAGCAGATCAGCGGAGACCTTCTGGCTGTTAACCAGGGCACGCTCTATCCC
>Ga0207086_1037_pt1 | contig 28192 bp, 24 predicted proteins | sample Alteio_BWMinHeat_54_FD_153540 | JGI IMG/M metagenome (GOLD analysis project Ga0207086, IMG submission 153540) | Enriched cells from forest soil in Barre Woods Harvard Forest LTER site, Petersham, Massachusetts, United States -... | ecosystem: Environmental > Terrestrial > Soil > Temperate forest >... | reverse complement strand
AGACCTCTTATGGCGATGATGAAAAGAACTCAGTCACGTATTCTCTCGTGCTGCTTCATGTTGGAGGCCGGGACTTGTCGGGCAGATTGAGCGGCATCCATGGCGCACATCTTGGCCATATCGAGTTCATCGCTACAGACAGCACTAATAAGACCATCCCCTGGGTGGCAAAGGTAAATGATGACGGCTCCACGGTGGAGTATTTGTCGTCCGATGCAAAGACACCTGCAACTGGTCAAAAACGTGTGATGGATTGCATTGATTGTCACAGCCGTCCGGCGCATTCGTTTGATACACCAGAGGGTGCATTGAACAAGGCGATGGTCCACGGTCGACTGAACCCTTCTTTGCCTTTCATACGCAAGCAGGGTCTTGCGCTCATTAAAGCGGAGTACGCATCACAGGCGGATGCGGAATCAAAGATCACGGCCGGTCTTGAGGACTTCTATCGCACCAAATATCCAGACGTCTGGAGCAAGAATCGCTCCCAGATCGAAGAGGCCTCGAAGGCCCTTAGCGCGATTTATGGCGAGAATGTGTTTCCTTTCATGAAGGTCACCTGGGGAACATATCCGAATAACCTGGGACATAATGATTACCCCGGGTGTTTCCGCTGCCACGACGGAAGCCACTCTACTAAAGAGGGCAAGACCATCGATAATGATTGTGCTCTTTGCCATAACTTACTCGCCACAGATGAAGAGAATCCAAAGCTGATCGCTGATTTAGGCCTGAAGTGAAGAAAAGCGCAAAGTCAATGGGCATCCGGTCATATTTTATGAGCGTCTCTCCTCCGCTCCGTAAATTGCAATTTGTCCTGGCTGTCGCGCGTGAGTTACATTTCCGCAAAGCTGCCGAGCGCCTCCACATCTCTCAACCCTCGATGAGCCGGCAGATCGAGAGTTTGAAGAAGAAATTGGATTTGAGATCTTTCCATCGGGATCACCACTTTGTAGAGCCCACTGAGGCTGGTCAATCCTTCATTGCTGGCATCGACGAGATAATCACACGATTGAATGGCGATTTCCAGCTGACAAAAACTTCATTCGGCGCGGAGGGCTTGCATGGGGTCGATGGATGCGGCGCGCAGGGCAGGGAGAATGCTGGCCGAGCCGGCACACGCGATGAAAAGGGCTGCGACGGGGAGGAGGATGAGCGGGCTCGAGAAACTATTGTGTGTCCAGCGGATGAGGAGCTTATGTAGTGAGATGTACGTAATCAGTCCGGTCGCGAGGCCGCTCACGACAGTGATGCCGATGTTGCGGAAGACGAGCCAGAGGACGTGGGTACGCTGCGCACCGAGGGCCATGCGGATTCCGAACTCGTTCGTACGCTGGGCGGTGCTGTAAGAGACGACACTGTAAAGTCCGACAAGCGCGAGGGTCAGGGCCAGGGCTGAAAAAACTCCGAAGAGAATGGAGAAGAGCCGCTGCTGCTGGAACTCGGGTTGGTGATCAATCCAGACTTTGAGATCATCGACGTTGCGAGCGGCCTGTTGGTCGGGGTTGACGGACTGAATAGCGAGGCGGACAGAATGGAGCGCGGCTAACGGCGGGCCTTGCGTGCGGACGAGGAACTGGGTGTTCATCCACATAAAGCGCGAGTAAGGAATGTAGAGCGCAGGGCGCACGGGTTTATCGACGCCATCGTTGACAGAGTCGGCGACGACTCCGATGATCTGGAGCCAGCCGTTGGTGTCGGGGATACCGACAAGTTGTCCCGGGTCACCGGTTTGGAGGGTTAGTGTGGGCGTGCGAATCTGCCGATTGATTGCATCACCATTTGGGAAGTATCGACGGGCGAGGGTTTGATTGATGACAGCGACGGCCGCGCCGCGGGTAATTTCAGATTCGTCCCAGACGCGCCCGTTCAGAAGAGCAACGTGGAGCGCAGAGAAGTATTTCGAGCCAACGAAGTTGGCCCGGAGAAATTGACGCTGCGCGAAGGGCACGCCCAGGATTTCAAAGGCGAGATTGTTTCCGTTATTGGGTGGTGTAGCGTTGGAGGAGACGGCGACCTCGGTGACTCCAGGTACGGTGGAAATCTTTTGGCGCAAGGCTTCAAAATATGCGGCGCGGCTTTCACGTGTGAGATAGCTGTTGTGATGGAGCGGAATGGGAACAGACATGACGCCGGATGGATCGTATCCGAAGTTGCGATGCGTCATCTGCAGAAATCCGCCGATGGCAGATCCAGCGGCGCCCATCAGCACGGTGGTGAGCGCGATCTGGGCGGCGATGAGCGTGCCGAGCGAGCGGGCCTGACCGCTGTATCCCGCCACCTTGCGCCCGACAGCTTGGGTTATCTGCGAAACGTCTGGGCGTGACATGCGAAACGAGGGCAGGAGGCCGAACAAGAGTCCGCTGGCCACGGCCAGAGCGATTGAGAAGGCGAGGATGGGCAGATTGATGCGTATGACCGACTCGTGCATGAAGACGTCAGGAAAGAGCGAGTACATGAGCTTGGCCATGTAATAGGCGAGGCCAACGCCGAGCAGCGAGCCAGCGATGGCTAGGACCAGAGCTTCGACGAGCAGCTGACGGATGATGCGCAAGCGGCTGGCTCCGAGTGCGGCACGTATGGCGAACTCGCTCTGCCGGCTCAGTCCGCGCGCGAGGAGAAGGATGGAGCAATTGGCGCAGGCGATGACGAGCAACATGACCACAGCGAAAAAGAGCAGGAGGAGTGCCTGGCCGATGCTGGTAACAATGCGATCGGTGATGTGCTCTATATGGAGGCGAAAGCGGCTCGGGAAGTACTGCGGAGTCTCCTTGGCGAACTGATGGATGAGCGCGTCGATTTCAGCGTTGGCGGCAGCCAGGCTAACGCCAGGTCTAAGCTTCATGATGGGCAGGACATTGCGTTCGCGTGTGGGCAAGAGCGACATCGGAACATATAGGTCGGGCTCCCAGGTGTAATCCTTCGGCATGACTCCGACTATGGCGTAAGCCTTGTGATCGACCTCGAGAACGCGACCGAGGACGCTGTTATCGCCGTTGTAATAGCGCATCCAGAATGAATAGCTAAGAACTATGGGTGCACTCTGCCTGGCGGCTTCCGCGTCAGATGGCTGGATGTTGCGGCCAAGCATAGCGGGAACGCGAAGAAAGCTGCCGATGTTTTCGGTGACATAGGAGAGGGTCACGTCTTCTGGGATGCCATTGCCGGTGATCTCGGAGTTTCTGCTGTCATCGCCGACAGCGTCTTCAAGCGAACTGGCTTTGAGAAGCTCCTGGTATTGCGACCAGGTAACGCTGAACCATCGCTCGGGTGAACTGGGCTGATCGTCGTTCAGCATGATGGGATAGGCAAGACGCTGCCAATCCGCATAAGGCACGGGATGCAGTAGCACGGCATAGATGAGACTGAACATCGAGGTTGTTGCGCCAATGCCTAATGCGAGAGACAAGATGGCGACAACGGAGAATCCGGGATTCTTAAGGATCTGACGAAAGGTGTAGTTCAAGTCTGCCCAGAGGGACTGCAGCGTTGGCCACTGCCAGACTTCACGGCTCTGCTCCTCGATTCGCGTGACGTTCCCGAACTCGCGGCGGGCATCTCGCTCTGCGTGTTCCCGCGTCATGCCGTGGTCCATCAGGTCAGCGACCTTTTCATCGAGGTGCTCACGGATCGACTCAGAAAGCTCATCGTAACGACGGCGGCGAGATAACAATTGTCGAAGCCAGCCCATGAAGCCCCCTACTGTCCTGCTAGTGTCAGTACGCGGGTGATTCCAGCGAACATCTTCTCGACGCTCGAAATTTCCTGCTCTAGATGTTTTTCGCCTGCCTCGGTCACTTTGAAAATCCGCACAGGACGGTTTCTGGCCGATAGGCCTATTTCTGTTTTCAGCCAGCCGGCCTTTAGCAGCCGTTGCAGCGCGGGATACAAAGATCCTTCCTCAATCTGGAGATAATCCTCCGAAATATCCTTAAGCCGCTGAGCGAGCGCATAGCCATGCATCGGCCTCCAACTCAGGCTCTTGAGGATCATCAGTTCCAGGGCGCCGGGGAAGAGATCGCGGTATTCGGACTTCTTCGTCATGCGCCTCACGATACTATATATAAAATAGTATGTCAAAACTAGTAAAGCTCCTAGGAGAGTGGTCATGGGCGATGCCGACTAGTTGACATTGCGCTGCATCCGCATCTAGATCACGAGTGGTTCCCGGAGAATTCTTTTTCTAACCTGGAGACATTGGCCGCCACGATTCCCGTGCCGTCGTATGCGATTGACGATCAGACCGCCATCAGAGTGATCGATGGAGCAGTCGAAGTCGTCTCCGAAGGGCGCTGGAAGCTGTTTAATGCCTGAGATGGAGGCGGCCCCGGAACGGCTTCAGGATGCCGGCCAAGGCGATTGTTCGGGTTGCGATTGCGGCCCTCGCCGCAGGACCAACGCGGAGATGAGCGTGATGGCGAGCCCAATCGGAAAAGGATCAATGAACGTCAGCGCTGCGTTGAAGAGTGGGTTTTTGTACAGCTCTTTGTATTTTCTCACCTGCTGGAGTTTTGCCTCGACGGCTGCCGGGCTCGCGCCCGAGGCCGTGAGCTTCTCAACCAAATGAGCGCCATATTTGTCCCAGAAACCAGGCAGGAAGTTGTAGTAGAGAATTTCCCACGTCACGACATAGAAGATGCATGAAATCAGAGTAATGGAGAGGCCGACGGCAAAAGCCTTCAAGAAGGTAATCTGGCCATTGCCAATGTTGTCGCGGTAGGTTTGGATGCCGAAAAACACCATCAAGAACGAGAGCACAATGGACGTGTTGCCGATGACTGCGCCCCGGTCGAAGCCAATCCGGTTGCCGAACGTCACCAGCACTATCATCATCAGCGAGGAGATAGCGCCGGAAATCAGCCCGAAGGTGACGATGATCTTTCTCATATTCTCGTAATGTCTTTTATCTGATATCGACCTTTTCCACGTATAACGCCGGCCTCATGCTCATACGATCTCAGCGACCAGCCGAACTAGCGGACGGCGTCGATGCCATTGGGATTACTACGATAAGGTTATCCCCCGCTCCGGGGTGCGTCATCCCCAGATAATCGAGCTTCGGTTGGGCGTCGAACCCGATGTCTTTGGTGGTCATGTTCGGCGCATAAAACATCAAGTGCGGGGGAAAATGCCAGTGCCGTGGTCAGGGATGGCGCTCAGGCGGTTCTGGCTCGACATCATGTAGAGGAATCCCGGTTTGCTGGGATACTGGTAGCGGCCTTCCTTATATCCGCTGGCAACGTCTGCCTTGATCTCGGCCTCGGACTTGCCGTTTGTGCGCAGCTCTTCACCGTGCAGGTAGACAGGCAGGAGAGTGCGGCTGCCTTCGGCGTCGAAGCACTGCGGCTCAATCGTCGTTTCTGTGGGCTTTACGAAATGCCGGCTAACAACGCAGCTGAAGCCGTTGGTGCCTTCGCGCGCTTTCTCATAGCCTTTGGAGCCCAGAACATAAACCGTGGCCTTACTCGATACCTCGGCCGGGGCTGCACTCTCGGCTAGTGCGATCTGCTGCTCGCGGGGCATAGACGCATCGTAGACCTTAGGAAGTTCCTGGGCCACTGCTTGAATTGCCACAGTGCTCGAAAGCAAGCCGATCGACAGGACACCTAAAAGAACCTTCGTCCAATTTATAGACTTCATGTTCGCTCCTTTTTTCATGGACTTCATGTTTTCGCTCCTTGTTGAGCGGCTTAACATACCGCATCAGGCGGGGTCTTTGTCGTCATCCTTTCGGGTGATTCTGGCAGCGGAGAGAAAAATCATTCGTTTGGTGGAGTAGTTTTAGCGCGAGTAGTGCTTGTGCACGAGTAAATCAGGGGAGAAGGCCGAATTGCTTGCCGAGCTGCACCGCTTGCGTCCTTCGTCTAGCCCCCAGTTTGTCAAAAACACGGCTGGAATGGGTCTTAACCGTGTTCTCGCTCACAAAAAGCTTGTCGGCGATCTCGCGGTTGCTCAGGCCTCGGGCTATTAGTTCAAGGATCTCAAGCTCGCGGCGAGTGATATGGAGGTCCTCGCGTTTTCTTTCGTCCGGGATGAACGGTCCCCCGCCAAGGACAGGGATCTCCTTCACAACAATTGTCTGCCGTTTTCCGGTTAGCTTGAGGCCAAGCCAGATGCCAAGAAGGGCAAAGGTCACCGCGATCAGTCCGCCGTAGATTTCGATCGAATGTTCGACTACCAGGAACTGATACTCGGTCCACCTGAGCAGTGCAATCAGGATTCCACCGATCAACCCGTACATGAGCACGTGGCGTTTCATACGTTCCAGGAGAATTCGTTACCGAGATTATCGCACCCGGGGTGAGGTGGGTCCTACGGCTCAACGCTTGACCGACTTTGCCTGAGTGACCGCCAACTTAGTCAATAGATTAGACGGCAAATGGATTAGTAACGCAAAGTCGGCTTCTCGCAAGTGATCCGCGGTTCTAGCTGTGAACCCGAAACGAAGAATACTGGTGCAGGAATTCGACGCGCTGGTGGTAATGGCGCATGCGCGTCAACTAGCAAACTCCTGGGCATAAAGGCTAGGAAAAGTTTCCTTATATATAGACCTAACCTTATCGCTTCGTTTCATCACGAAAAACGAAGGAACAACTGGGGAACATTAAGAGTTCCCGAGGGTTCCTTACAAGGATATAGGGTGCCATCCGTCCCTCGTAAGTTGTTGAATTACCAAATCTTTGTTACACCCATAACCCAAAGATCGCCGGTTCAAATCCAGTCCCCGCAACCAAAACAATCTAAACAGTTTACGGTTGTTTTGGGCTCCGGAATCAGCATTAAACCCCACTCCAGGAAAACATCCTCAGCTGATTACTTGCTTGCCGGTACATTGGTTTTTTGTTGCTTTTCTTCCAAAGTCAACTTGTAGGCGACGTAATACTTATAGATATTGCTGACATAAGTAACGGTTTCCTGCCCGACATCCTTAGCCACTTCCAGTTCGACATTGCCAAACCACTTGTCCGGATCAAGCCCGTCATCCTGTGCTTTCTTGCGAAGATACACAATCCGATTGGGCCCAGCGTTGTAGCTGGCGAATGTGAAGAGTGTTTTGTTCAGTGGATCAATTCCGGGATCATTAAAATAAGTATCTGCAATGTTGCGTAGCATCTTTGTTCCAGCGTGAATGTTTCCGTCTGCTGTGCCGACATTTGGAACGTCGATAGGATTGGCAGCCGCAAGTCTCGGCATGACCTGCATGATTCCCATGGCGCCGACGTGACTCTTCTTGCTCTGATCGAGCAGCGACTCCTGATAGCCCTGTGCTGCCAGCATGAGGTAATCAAAGTTATATTCAGCGGCGTACTTCTTGAAGAATTCGACATAGGCATTGAACTTCTGTATCTCTTCGGCTGAAGTTGAGTTTTTGATCCACTTCGTGTTCTGCAGGTAGCGGCGCAGGAGCGTATTGCCGAAGGATGTTCCCACCGCGTGGGTCTCAACAAACTCATCGACCAGCTGCTTCAGCTGTGGATTATTCTTACGCATCACCCAGCCTATGTCGTTTCCGCTGGCCACCACCAACTCGGGATGAGGTTTGATATTTGGCAGTACCTGCGCCCACAGATTGGCTCTTCCACTGCGTGTCACCGTTGCCGGAATCAAACCCGCGTTGACCATTTCGATTAGATCATCGTCAAACAGGTTATTGTCAGCAGCCTTAATCATCAGCGGCTGTTTGCCAGCTTTCTGTTGTGCCTCGCTCACTTTCTTGAGGTTGTCATAGTAAACGGCGAGTGGATTGACGTAGATTGCCTTGCCAGCAAGATCATCGAAACTAGATACACTGGCCAATGCCGAACCAGTTACCACAACCTGCGAAACATCTTTCTGAATGGGGATTGAAAAAGCAACCCGCTGCTCACGCTCCGGCGTGATTACGATTCCCTGTGCAATGAAGTCGCCCAGCCCCTGAGTCAGGGCGGCCTCAAGCTGGTCGGGCCGCATCGGAAGGAAGACAACCCTTACCGGCAACTTGCCGGTCTTCATTTTTTGGTTGACGAACTTCTCGAACTCCTGGAGAGCTTCATACTGGGCCCCTTGTGGCCGTCCAGCTCGATAGAAGAATCCAATTGGATTGACGATGACCAGCGCACGAATGCTGCGCTGCTTTACCATCTCGTCCAGATCGCCTGTGCGCTTTCCAAAGGCTGTGGGCAACACCAATGCACCATGGCTTGAGCCAGCCGTCGCGGCATTCTCACTGGGAACCAGAAGATCCGAGGCTTTCTCTTTGGGTGCCTGCTCCGGCGTAATGGGAGTCTGCTTTCGGCTGCAACCCGCAACTGTGAGCCATCCGACAGAGAGCAAAATCAGCAGTGTTCGATACAGTGCCGAGGGAGAACAGCCTACAAAATGTTGCGCGGCTCCCTCTTTATGTGGAGACCGCTTCGAGGTCGGCCTGGCTAGAGGGTTGAATGGACCCATCGGCTGCCACATGATCACCTCCAAGCTTCTGTTACCCGAATCGGCGAATCTTCCTAGATTGATTTGAGGAAAGAATAGCCCAAAAACGATCGAGGGAACTGAGACGCGTAGCTTTCGGATCGAAAACAGGTAGAAGTCCCCGTAGACCGGCAGATCGTTGGCCTCATAACGGAAGGGCATCGCTGAGATATGATCAGCACGATGCCCATTTTTCGGGTTACTCGACGAAGCATCCGCGCATCCGGCCCTCAACCAGGCAGTGGATTGTCCAGAACGGCCAAGTCTAACTGATGGAGGCGCTCGGGATCGGCTACGATATCGATCCTGGCAATCTTGCCATTTGTAATCGTGAATCGTAGTGCCCGTAACAATCGTCCCTGCGGCGCAAGAACGATGCCCACCGCTCCGTCTACAAGGGCAGGTTGGACAAACCGAGCATTTCGCGAGAACGTAATCGCCTGCCCGGCCCAGTTCCGTGCGCCATGTACCTCGGCCGGTGCGCCAGATGGCAAAGCGCTCTTGTCGATGCGGACCACCAAGTCCGGATCGAGCACTGCGACAAGCCCTTCGAAATCCCCCTTTCGTAAGGCCGCCAAAAAATTAGTAACAACCTCTCGCTGCTGAGCAAGATCGGCTTCAGGCGCAGTAGCTACGCCACGAACCTGGCGACGGGCCCGACTCGCGAGTTGTCTCGTCGCTGCGGGCGTACGTCCGACGATCTGGGCAATCTCGTCAAAGGATAGATCGAAGAGATCATGCAGGACGAAAGCGAGACGTTCGGCAGGATTGAGCCTGTCAAGCACAACAAGCAGCGCAAGTCCGACGGAGTCGGCCAGCAGAGCCTCCTGTTCGGGATCGAACTTATCTTTATTTGAGGTGACCGGCTCAGACTTCTGATCATTGAGTGAGTCTTCGCGGCGCGAGTTTCGGGAGCGCAGCATATCGAGACACACTCGACCGACTACTGTCGTCAGCCATCCACCGAGATTATCGATACTGGCTGAGTCTGAGCGACTGAGCCGAAGCCATGACTCCTGCACGGCGTCCTCTGCTTCGCTCAAAGAGCCAAGCATCCGGTATGCGACCCCCCGCAGGTGTCCTCTATTTTCCTCGAACTGTTGTGCCAGCCAATCCTTCTCGATCATTCGTCACATTCCTTCGACATGTTCCGTCATGGTAGTGACGGGCGAAACCGAGTCGATGTGACAAGGAGATCGGCTTTTGGGATATCCGTCAAGATTGCGCCTGAAATCCAGGCAATAGCGACAAAGGAGAACACAATGCAAGCAAGAATGCAGAACCCCGCGATAGTCGTTCCTGATGCAATGCAAGCCCTGATGGCTCTTGGATCCGCAACCAAGAAAGGAGCGGTCCCTTCAAAGACGCTCGGTCTCATGCATCTGCGTGCGAGCCAGATCAATGGATGCAGTGTATGCCTCGATATGCACGCCCGCATGAGCAGGAACGAGGGAGAGACGGACGAGCGTCTTTTCGCGGTCGCGGCGTGGCGGGATGCCCCTTACTTCACCGATGCGGAACGGGCGGCTCTGGCACTCACTGAAGCGGCAACCCGGCTCAGCGACCGGGCAGATCCAGTACCCGACGAGGTATGGAATGAGGCAGCGCGGCACTATGACGAGCAGGCGCTGGCTGTGCTTGTTCTCGATATTGCCCTGATTAATGTCTGGAACCGTCTCAACATCACCACGAAACAAGTGGCCGGAGACTGGATGAAGTCGGCAGAGGCCAAGAAGTGGTTGCCGGAAGCCCTGCAGAAAGCCTCTTAACCATTACCTACCTAGCAGGGCAACGCGCACTGATTGTCCAGTAGTGGCCGCTGTTTTTCGCGGATATACTTCCCCGCTTTCTCAATGGAGAATCAGCGGCCACGATCTGCTTCAGGATTTCAAAACGGCTCCCGGAATCGGCAGAACATTCTCATGCCTGCGCTTCGTGGACCTTGTGAGAACCTAAACGAGATTGGCGTTATCGATTGTGGATGCCGGAGTGAGGAGTGGTTTCCCGAACCATCGCGACAGCGTTTCTTCAAGTGCGATCCAATCCGGCTCTGCGTTCGCATCCGTGGCCCAGACAACAAAGCCATCTGGTCTCACCAGTAATGCAGCCAGGCCTTTCGCGTCTTTCGCTGCGGCTGCCACATACTTCATTCGCCCTGTCCAGTTATCTTTCAGCGAGGCCAGTTCTTCTTTGCCTGAAAGATCGAGCAGCAGGCCTATTCCATCCTCAAGAAGAATCCCGAGCCGTGTGCCATCCTCAAATTCGAAGTCGGGAACGCTGCGTCCGATGAGTGGATGATCTCCGGGAAGATCGTAACGCAACGAGACGCCGGATATTTTCTCAACAAAATAAGATGTTCCCTCGCGTGTATTAATGAGATCACGGATAACGTTCGCTATCGCATGAGCGTGCGGGTCCGGTCTCATGATGGCCACCTGGGCACGTGTCCAATCCAAAGCCCAGGCTCCTGCAGGATGACGCTCCTTGGTGTAGGTATCGAGCAAACCGTCAGGAGCCCAGCCTTTGATGGTCGCAGCGAGCTTCCAACCAAGATTCATTGCATCGCCAAGTCCGGTATTAAGCCCCTGTCCTCCAAGGGGAGAATGGATATGTGCAGCATCACCTGCCAGAAGCACGCGACCTTTGCGATATTTGGTGGCCTGACGCGCACGATCGGTAAACGTCGAAGCGACATGAACCGCCTTCAACGTCACGTCAGTGCCGGAAACTCGCTGAAGAACTGCCTGCAGGGATTCGAGCGTAATCGTCTGTGCGCGATCGAATGAGGCGTCGTCGAAGTCAACCATTCCAATCCGGCCTGGACCGGGGCCACAAATGTACATGCCCGTCTTTGTCAGGTTGAAACCAGGGCGCAGCTTTTCCGGGTCGGCGATCTCGACGGAAGCGGTGTACCCGGTGATTCTGGATCGGTGCCTGCAAACTCAAACTCAGCCACCTTTCGCACTGTACTTCTCCCACCATCACAACCGACCAGCCATTTCGCTTGAAAGGATTTGTCGCCTGTGTGAACCGTTATAGAGTCTTCCGTCTGGGTGAAATCTGTGACCGCAATGCCGCGTTTTATAGCAACGCCTAACTTTTCTGCGCGTTCCGCCAGCAGCAGCTCAATCCCTTCAAGGCTCACCAGGCCGCCAGTAGTGCCAGGACCTGGCACAAGATACTTTTGATCGGAGAGGTCGATCTTGTTCGCCTGGAGCATGATCCCCGCGAAGTGACCCGCAAAGCGCGGCCCAGATGATGTGGTACCGGGTGTTGGCGGAGGATCCAGTTTCATGCCCGGCTTTTCAATCGTGTCCATCCAGGCCAGCGATGACTTCCGCACATCCTTCAACATCCCGCGCCGATAAAAGGCCTCAACAGAAGGAAGGTTCAGGCCGCGCATTCCCATCCAGCTCTCCTTCAGAGGAGAATGCGGATCGTCCATTCGTTCCAGCACGAGCACCGATACCCCCGCCAAACCCAGTTCACAGGCGAGAAACAGACCGACTGGACCTCCGCCGGCAATCACCACGTCATAAGTCATCCACTTTCTCCGATCCGGTAGTTTATCTCTGCTATCTATTTACGAATCCAGACTGAATAGGTTCCAGCGGCATGACACATGCGATCGATATATAAAATTTCCTTCAACTGATCGAGATGTCAAAAGGGTAGTTCGAGCCAAGGTCGACACAGCCAGTTTTTAGGATTGCAAATGTTAGCCCATGCCATGCAAGCTGGTACCTATGCCGGAGCTACCCGACATCGTGGCATACATCGGCGCACTCGAAACACGTATCGTCGGCGAGCCGGTGGTAAAAGTCCGCCTGGCGAGTCCCTTCCTTCTGCGGACAGTTCATCCTTCTATTGAGATGATTGAAGGACATGCGGTCCGTTCATTACGCAGAATTGGTAAACGGATCGCCGTCGAATTCGATAATGGCATCTGGGTAGTACTGCACTTGATGATTGCTGGACGTCTTCATTGGCGGCCGGTCGGTGCAAAACTCGGTGGCCGGAATAATCTTGCAGCCTTCGACTTTCCGCAGGGTTCGCTTGTTCTTACTGAAGCTGGCGCCAAGCATCGTGCTTCGCTCCATTTGTTCCGCACCGAAGAAGAGATGCAAGCGATCGATCCCGGCGGTGTCGATGTCTTTAACGTCGATCTCCAAAGTTTTCGTGGAGCACTTACGGCGGAGAATCGGACTTTAAAACGGGCACTTACCGATCCACGCATTGTGAGCGGGATCGGCAATGCTTATTCGGATGAGATTCTGCACGCAGCTCGGCTCTCGCCGATCGTGCAGACACATAAACTGATGCAAGAGGAGTGGGAGCGGCTGTTCCACTCGACTCGAGAGACGTTACAGCTCTGGATCGACCGGCTTAGCTCAGAAGCGAGTAAGGATTTTCCAGAGAAGGTCACAGCGTTTCGGAAAGACATGGCTGTTCATGGACGCTTCGGACAGCCATGCCCATGCTGCGGTCAACCAGTACAGCGTATTCGCTACGCCGACAATGAAACGAATTACTGTGCTCAATGTCAGACAGGCGGCAAGGTCTTAGCGGACCGCAGTCTTTCCCGGTTGCTCGGAAAGGACTGGCCGCGCACTCTGGATGAACTGGAAGCTCTGAAACGAAAATAACCTCGAGCATCTAAGCAACACGAGGGAATTTTCATTCTATGTCTGCAGCGCGGAACGAGGCAGCTCCGTATCGTCGGAGCAAGGAATAACAGCTGAATACTGTCCCGACAGTCCACGATTATTGGCTGCAAAAGTGAAACCCGTGATAGGATTTTTCGCAGCATCCACGGCAACGGTGGCAACGCGACTCGAGCACCACTGGTGGCTAGTATCAATACGCACGAATGAGACGGAGCGACCTGCATGGGTGGAAATCGCCAAGGCGCTATACGCGATGCCTCTCAGGGTGGTGTGGCCGGGGAACATTCCGACGGCGATCCACTTCAGTTCCTCGTCGGCACCACTACGACAGACCAACTCAATACCCTCACTCTCAGGCTGATTCCAATCGCCTGCTGGCGCGTCGACGACATCCGTTTCGCATTCGATTCTTCGTTTGTTAACGTCGATTCTTCCGCCGATTCAGCTTCGACCCCATCCGATATTCGTGCCGAGTTGAAGCACTTGTCAAAGCTCGTGAAAGATCATCCAGCATGCCCGCTGTCCGTCTTTGGCCATGCCGATCCTGTGGGTAGTGACGATTACAACAAGGCGCTCAGCGGAAGAAGAGCCATGGCGGTATATGCGCTACTGATCTTCAATAGTGAGCCGGGGACGGCGGTAGGTATGTGGCAACAGATATCGAGCACTGAACATTGGGGTAAGGACCAACGGCAAACGATGGAAGCGTTCACCGGCCTGCCTCAAGGCACCGCCGATTCTGCACTTTTTCGTTCGTATATGCAGAAATTGTGCCCCTCCGACCTCTTACTCACCAAAAAAGACTTCCTGGCGCAGGGGGCGGACTCTGGAAATAAGGGAGATGTTCAAGGCTGCAGTGAGTTCAATCCCCTCCTGATTTTTTCTCAAAAGAAAGAGGCGAAGTTTGAGAAAGCAAAGCAGAAGAGTAATGCGAAAGGTATCTCCGCTCGCGATGCGGCAAATGCACCGAACCGCCGGGTCGTAATCCTCATGTTCCGCAAGGGAAGCCGAGTGGATCCGACTCGGTGGCCGTGCCCGCGGACCAGCGAGGGAATCGCTGGCTGTAAGAAGCGCTTTTGGTCGAACGGCGAAACACGACGGAGTGAACGGCTTCCCGACAAGCCGAGGGAGTTTGCTAATACCGAAGACACCTTTGCCTGCCGCTTCTATCAGCGGTTATTGACACTATCGCCCTGCGAGCGTTTGTCCCGACTTATAGCCATAAGGCTGCTCTACGAGGACAACACTGCGATGGCATACGCCGACTTCGACGCAATTTTCGATGGCCAGACCATTACCGGCAAAACGGACAAAGATGGCTGGGCGACGATTAACGCTCCAGCTGATGGTCCAGAGAGCTTTCGCCTTATGCTGAAAGCGTTTCCTGAAAGGTACACCGACAGTGGCGGCGACACAGCTGTCGCCTCGCGGGATGACAGTGTCGATTCGAAGGCATGGTAGCCGCATAATGTGCTCACCTGTTTTTTGCTATTCGCGTGCCTCCTTACATTTTCCGCAGTTGTTTCGTCCCCGGTGTCGGTCAATGATCTTTCGCTGGCTCGCGATGGACGGTGCTCGGTAAAGGCCTTTGCAGTGGTCGGTTGCCCGGACATCGGCCTGCACGCTGACGTCGTTCATTCAATAGGGGCCACAGCCCGATGAGCTACCTGGACATTCCACGTCTTCACTTTTCAGGGTCCTTCTGCAGTAATCCGTCCACACAAAACAATAACAAGGCTAGCTTTGCGCCGGGCGCATCGGGCGTACCAGCGTGGAATCCAATGGGGATGCACTGGTTCTATCTTCAAGATTGCACTGTCAAAACGGCGATAGGCCCCGACGGGAATCCTGCGCCGGCCGATGCCGTAGTCAACTGTTCCGTCTTCAAGAACGCGCGTATGACAAGTGGCACAACTCATTGAACCGAGTTCGACTACACCCTTCTGCCGCACCACCCATCGGGCGAACGGAACGGTCCCATCCTTTGCAACTGGCATACCGGTCTCATTGAAGAAATTGGGATCGCGCAGATCTTGTGCAGTAAAGAAAACAGGATGAAGAGACGTCGGAGCGTTAAATACGATTTCCCCCGCCGCTATCCACTGGTTTTGTGTGCTCAAATCGAATTCGTCGAAAGCAGCCTGTGGCTCAACCGTCTTAAGCCATTCCATGTATCCTGCCGGCTCGCGCCCCGGAGCATAGACCGAGTAAGACTTATATATGACTCGCTCAGGGATTCGATAGTAGGCAGCTTCATCGATATGAGTGACAAGAATTTGTCTGTTCGCAAGAGGTAATTCCATCGTCTCGACAGCAGTTTTCTCCCACGTTCGCGGAATATCTGGCGCTAACGCAAACATTACGAGAAATACGGCCAGGAGTTTCATAGCAGTTCAAGACATTCTACGACTACGGTACGAATACCCGGCGCGCAGAATCATACCCATCTGGTACGGCTACAAATCTTCAGAACGAATGGAGGTGAGACAAATTGGCTAGTCCTGTGAAGTGGGCTTGTGTTTACCGATCGGTTCGTACAGGGCGGGGCTCGTTCTGAGCATTCCAAGTTTAGCCGGAAAAGATGGGATATTGAGTCCGGTGTTGTGGCACAAACACCGGATCAACGTATGTAGGTATGTGTGCCGCACAGGTTAGTGGAATGCGAAATCGCATCCATCGTGAAGACAGGGGCTTTTTGTCCAGAAAAAAAGGCGAGGTGCAGTGAGTGACCTTCAACGTAGGCTGCCATCCACTGCGTATCTTCCGCTCCGCATAGGGTGTTCTTATGCATGAACTTTTTCGAGGCAGGTATATTCAATTTGTAGAGGTGGCCCTTATCCGTGGAGTTACTGTCTACATCGAAAACCGAGCTTACCTCTGCCGGCTCGAGATCACGTGCGCGAACGATTGAAAAGTTGGAAAAGTTGATTGTTATCTTTGTCTCAGACAATCCGACATCGCCTGTAATCGACCGCGCTGTGGAACTCTCCGCACGCCAATACCCTAATTCCTGTGCAGTGACCGCCGCATAACAGGCCAACAGCAGTCCCATGGTTACGCACAATAGTCTTTTTTGCTTCATCCCTCAAGGATGACATTCGTAGACACTCTGAGCAAATTACAGGGCCGTTTTTGTTATGCGACGGTCCTCATTGCGGACTCCGCGGCAAATCAGCAATCAATTGTCGCGGAACATCTGGCGTCCACCTCAGCAGAATGCGTCTCTGTTTTCGCTCGCCCACTGATCGAACGTGATGGGCTTTCGTCCAAGGACGCGTTCGACCGTGTCCGTGACGTTGGCAAGCCGTCCCTCCCGGATCGCACGAAAGATCGAGAGGCGGGCCTCGACCAGCGGTGCGGGTGCGCCCCACGAGACTTGCTGCTGGCGTACATCTTCCTCAGTGATGGATTGAGACTGGATCGGTTTGCCGATGGCAGCACCGATCTTCGCGGCCATCTGGGCGTAGCTTAACGCCTCAGGGCCGGTGATGGGCAACGACTTCCCGCGGTACGCCTCAGACGTTAATGCCTCAATCGCCACATCGGCGATGTCCTGGGGATGAATAAAGGGGATTCTGCCGTCGCCTGTGGCTGTACGCACAACGCCCTCGGCCTTGATGGAGCTCGCCCAGAAGAGAGCGTTGGACATGAATCCGGACGGCTGCACGAACGTAAATGAGATTCCGCTTGCGCGAATCGCGGATTCCCCTTGCGCGTGCCACACTCCCGTCCCCACATTGTGTTCGCGTGCATCGTAGGACGAGAGCTTGACGAGATGTATGACGCCCGCTGTCTTTGCGGCCTTCGCGATCCTTTCATCCTGCACGGCCAATTCGTGTCCGGAAGCGATGAGCAGGAGAGCATCGGCTCCTGCGAGCGCGAGCTTTAGAGTGGCTGTATCCCCGAGATCGCCGGTGAAGATATCGACGCTGTCACCGTAACGTGCCTGCGCCTTCTTCCGGTCGCGCACGAAAACGCGTGGCCGGTCGCCGCGACCGATAAGTCGTTCGACAACGAGAGATCCAATATTTCCAGTTGCGCCGGTAATGAGATAAATCATGGTCTGCTCAGGCCCTTTCTCTAAGTTTATGTATGATCGCTCATAAACATAGTCAAAGGCTCGCACACAGATAAACAGACTGTCTACTCGCTTTAACCAAGACACGACAGTAGTTTTAGATCAGTAGAATAAGCAAATAATTATAATTATGCTCATATTTTAATCGAGGGGTTGTTCAATGTTCATACTGGGCCATGATGGACTGCCGGATGGAACTGCGACGGTCTGCACCCAACCCCCATTTTGGACGCTGACAAATTCTTCGGCTGGAAATGAAATGGAACAATATGAGCAGGTCACGGTTATCAATGCTCGAACACTTGTAAAAGAACCATTGCAAAACTCCACAGCAGGAATGTAACCACAAGCGTGATACCGACCCAGAAAATGGCTGCTACAAATTGGCCTCCATCTTGTTTTCCGCTTCGGTTCGTGCGGCCTCTTTCCCTATGCCCAGAGACGCTCTTGCAATTTGCCTTCTGCATTTCATGCTCGTTGATATCGAGAACTAGTTCTCAAACTCCGGTTCCGGTACAGGTAAAACGTCCTTTTCCCCTGCGATCCATACGTAAAGCGTAGGAAGCAGGAAGACGTTGATGGAGAGAGCCCCAACCAGCCCTCCGACGATGACGATGGCGAATGGCCTTTGTGAATCCGAGCCAATGCCATGAGACATTGCGGCTGGGAGCAAGCCAAGAGTGGCAACCAACATGGTCATCATGATTGGGCGCAGACGAAGCACAGCACCAGCGATCGCGGCCTCCTCGATGGAGTGACCCTGGACGCGAAGCTGGTTGATGTATTCAAGCATGATGACTCCGGTCTGCACGGAAACGCCGAACAGAGCCAGGAATCCCACCCCTGAGGAAACGCTGAAGTTCGTGCCGGTGAGAAGGAGTGCGAGCAGTCCTCCGATGGGTGCCATCGCGACATTCACCATAATCAAGGTGGCCCATTTGCCGGACTTGAACATTGTGTACAGAATGACGAAGATCAGAATGATCGTAATCGGAAGTACCAGGAGCAGTCGCCTTTGCGATCGCTTCTGGCTCTCATATTCTCCAGCCCAATCAATGTGATACCCAGAGGGCAGCGACACCTGCTTGTTCACCTTGTCGATCGCCTCTTGAACCGTACTTCCCAAATCACGGCCGCGAACGCTGTACTTCACCGCGATGTAGCGTTGCTCTCCTTCGCGGTAAATTTCTTCGGCGCCGTCGGTGGTGGCAACCTTAGTCAGTTGTGCCAGGGAGACGCGCTCACCCGACGGAGACAGGAGACGCACATTCTCAATGGCTTCACGAGTATCGCGATATGGTTCCTGGTAGCGAAGCACGAGATCATAACGAGCCTCTCCGCGTAGAACCTGACTGACCGCATTGCCTCCGACAGCCGTCTGGATCGCATCCTGGACGTCGGCTACGTTGATCCCGAAGCGCGCGGCGGCCTGCCGGTCTACAGAAAAAGTTAAATTTGGCTGGCCGATTACACGAAACAGACCGAGATCCTCAACACCACGGATCTTGCTCATGATGCTGACAACCTCATTGCCCTTCTCCTCAAGCGTCTTCAAATCGTCGCCGTAGATCTTGACGGCTAGCTCGCCTTTGACCCCGCTGACTGCTTCCTCGACGTTGTCAGATATGGGCTGCGAGAAATTCCAGATGACCCCAGGAATTTTCTCTAGTTCGTCGTTCATGGAAGCAATCAAATCCTCCTTGTTCTGATGAAAGATCGGTCGCCAATCCGCTTTTGGTTTCAGTCCAACGTAGTACTCGGTATTGAAGAAGCCGGTTGTGTCGGTGCCATCATCAGCTCGACCCACCTGGCTTGTCGTCTCCGTCACTTCGGGAAACGAGGCCAGCAATACTCGCGCTTTATTGGCAATTGCCACGCTCTCATCAGGACCGGTACTCGGCGCAAGAGTCCCGCGTACCCAGATGGCTCCCTCATCCAAGTGCGGAAGGAATTCCGACCCGATAACACCGCTAAACACCAGCCAGGCCGACAATGCAAGCGCCAGGCCCGCGACACCCACAGTCATATAGCGGTTACGAATGGCAGACGTAACCGCTCGTTTATAGTGATCGGTCAGCCAGACCAGGACCGGGTTGTGCCACTCTTTAGCCCCGCGTCGGAATAGAAAACTGGACAAAACAGGTGCGAGCAGCATGGAAAAGATAAGCGCGCCCAGCAGGGCAAACGCTACCGTCCACGCCATCGGCTTGAAGAGGCGTCCTTCCACAGCCTGCAGCGTAAAAATTGGCAGGTAGGCGGTGATGATGATGCCGATTGCATAGAAAACCGGGCGTTGTACTTCATGCGCAGCTTCGCGGATCCTTTCGGCTGGTGTTTGCGCCCCGTGACCGTTCCGATTGAGATGACGGACAATGTTCTCGACCATCACGACGGCGCCATCCACGACCATGCCAAAGTCCAGCGCTCCCAGCGAAAGAAGATTCGCCGGGATGTGCCGCAGATCGAGACAAATGGATGCGAACAGCAACGAAAAAGGAATGGTAAGCGCGACGATCAGAGCACCACGCGCGTTTCCCAAGAAGAGAAAGAGAACAACTACAACCAGTACGATCCCCTCGGTCAGGTTGTGCAACACCGTATGCGTCGTGTAGTGGATCAGGTCGCTGCGATCGAGAAATGGAACAACCCTCACTCCCTTAGGAAGAATTCGTGCATTCAGTTCCCGTACTTTAGCTTCAATGCCGCGGAGAACCGGATCGGAGTCATCGCCTTTTTGCAGCAGCACAATGCCTTCGACAACATCCGGGTTATCGACAAGCTTTCCGTCCACACGACGAATTGTCATGCCGTTCTGCCCGAGCCGGATTTTTGGTCCTTGCTCGACTACGGCAATATCTTTTATGCGCAGAGCTGTTCCGGCTTGCGTCTTGATCACAGTATTTTCAATGTCCTGCACCCGGGAGACGAGTCCAACGGCCTGCACATTGATTTGCTGCGACCCAGCGACGATGAAGCTGCCACCTGCGTTCGTGTTGTTGTTCGCAAGCTGTTGCTCGACCTGCGCGATGCTTAATCCATGGGAGACAAGCTTGTCCGGATCGAGACGAATTTGATATTCCTTTGTTTCGCCGCCGAGGCTGGAAACGTCCACAACTCCTGGAACCTGCTTGAACTGTTTTTCGAGCGTCCAATCCTGGATGGATTTGAGCTCCATGACATCGATTTCCGGATTCTTGCTCTCAAGTGTGTAGAAGTAGATTTGGCCAACCGGGCTCCAGTCCGTGCCCAATTGCGGAACAAGGCCTGCAGGCAGCGAAACCATACCCATTCTCTCGACGACTCTTTCGCGGTTCCAATTGTTGTCGGAATCATCGTCGAAGATAAGCATGATGCTGGATAGTCCTGCCAACGTGGTTGAGCGCAAATGCTGCAGATGAGGGATACCCGCCATCTGGATCTCGGTCGGAACCGTTACTTGCTGTTCAATGTCCTCTGCGGAATGCCCGGGCCATTGGGTGATGATGTTGACGTAGTTGTTTGCGACGTCCGGATAGGCTTCGACTGGAAGGTTGTGAAACGACACAATACCCCACGCGAAGAGCAACAGCGCCCCACCAAGAACAAGAAACCGATTGTTCAGCGCAAAATCGACGATCCGTCGAATCATTGCCCCTCCAGCGTCGCTTCCAACTGGAGTACGTTTGAGACCACCCGCTCGCCGGGTGTAATGCCGGAGAGAATCTCTTGCCGGTTCCCAGGCAGCATCTGCCCACCATGAATTTCAACCCGACGAAACTTGTTATCGTCAGCAGGAACAAAGACCCAATCCCGATCATGCAGGTGCAATACTGCAGATGCAGGCACAACGGCGTGGTCTGCCAGCGCCTTGCTCTGAAACGTCGCAGTGACAAACATCCCAACTTTGAGAAAGCCAGGATTGCGAACCTCAATGCGGACCTTCGCTGTCCGAAGATTAGGATCGAGGACTGGTTGGATATCGGAAATTCGTCCGGTCAGAGGTTTGTCCGGATAGGCGTCCGCATGGATGGTCGCTGATTGTCCTAACGCGATCTTAGGAAGGTCGTTTTCGTAGACATCACAGAGTATCCAGACCACAGATAGATCCGCGATGGTGAACAGTGTGGACGAACCTGAAAAGGCCACACCCGCAGCCGCCGCATTGGTGACATTCTGGCTGATAATGACGCCAGAAATCGGGGCATAGACCGGAACAATGCTCGACGGATGATCTTTCTTTATCCCGAGAGTGTTGAGCTGTTCCTCGGCTGCATTCAGATCGGCTTTAGCGTCCTTTTCGGTGTCTTCAGCCTGCTCCAGCACGCCGAGTGAAATTGCGCCGTGTTCGTAGAGATCTTTGGATCGCGTGTAGGCTTTATTTGCGAGTTGCTCGTCGTTTACGGCTTTCAGGTAGGTATCAAATGCGTTCGTGACGTCTGGACTTTGCACCTTCAAGAGCAAATCACCTTTTTTAACGTCATCTCCGAGGCGTGCTTTTATGTCGACCACTCGGCCGCTGGCAAGCGAGATGACGGGCACTTCGCGAGCAATATCGGAGTTGACCACGCCAGTGACTCTCAATTCCGTAGGAGCTTCAATCTGATCTGCTCGAACCAGTGGAAACTGATCCGGCTTATCGACTGTAATCAGGCTCATGTCGCCCGTTTGCACACTCTGCGCAGGCGGCGGCGCGCCATCCGCAGGGTTGAACTTCTTCTCACATGCCGTTAGCGAAATACATGCAGCGAGGCAGCAAACAGATTTCAGAAAGGACTTGCTTGTCATTGAATTACCTCGCGCCCTACGGCAAGATTCAACTGGCTGGCGGCGGTCAGGTAGGAGCCGATTAGTTGCAGATACGTCATCTGCACATTGCGGTAATCACTCTGCGCATTCAGAAAATCCATAAGCGAGGCGCCACCGTGTTGATAGGCATACGTGACCGTCTCGCGTACGCGCGCCGCCTGCGCCAGATACCTATCCTTATACGGTCGCAACAGAATCAAATTGCTGTTCACCTGCGCGTATGCGGAATCCACATCGCCGAATACCTGAGCTCGCGTCGCATCCGTGAGTTGCTGATTACGACCAATATCCAGTTGTGTGCGCTGTTTTTCACCCTGATTGCGATCGAAGATGCGCAAAGGAACGCTCACACTGAGCCCGAGCGCTTGGTTGTCGTAAGGATTGTTGAATGACGGGTTGTATGTATACCAGGCGCCGAATGTTGGATCGGTCGACCCATTCGCGACAGCCAGCTTGTGGTTGGTGTTTGCCTGCTGAACGGACTCCAGCGCTGCTCTCAGGTCAGGCCGGTTATCAAGCGCAATTTGACGGAATGCTTCAAGCGGCTGTAGCTGGTCAGCAAAATCAAAAGGCGCCTGAACATCGAACTGATCGACCGGCGTACGCTCGTTCAGCAACTGCAACAACTGAATCTTCGAGGTCCGCAGATTTACTTCTGCCGTCTGCAAGTCAGATAGATACTGCACGCGCTGCAGTTCAATTCTGTCCAGGTCGATCTGCGCAAGATCACCTGATTTAAAGCGTGTGCGGCTGATGTCAATGATGTGGTCGTAGTAGTCTAACTCCTGACGAGCCAGGTTAAGGACTGCCTTTGCTTGAAGCGTCTGTACGAATACCGACCTAAGGTTGAATAGTAGATTGCGTTCAAGATCTTCGTGTTGCGATTGGGCGATTTGCGTACCCTCTTTCGCAGTCGCCAAACGCAATTCCCTCTTGTGGTCGCGTTCATGCAGATAACTGAAGTTTGCTTGATACTGAGTGCCGGCAAGCGGTTGCCAGACTCCTTTGTAGGGAGCGATCTGCGTTCCATCCGTTGACAGAGTGAGCCCAGGATTCGGGCGAAGATACGCCGTGATTTCTTCGGCCTGCATCTCCTGCACATTGATCGCATCCGCTTTCAACGTGGGATTGGCCGCTTCAAATCTGACCTTGATCTCGTCCCATGTATAGTGTTGCTGCGCCATAGCAGGCCAGGACGCGGCAAGCACACCGCCGAGGACTATGCGGTGACCTGCTTTGACGAGTAATCTCACAACGATCATGTGAGGATGCTCTCTGGTCCCACGTGCCATGCACCTATATTTGCGCGCGCTAATGTGCATACCTCCGAGTAATCTGCAGGAATTTTTGTGATTCAGATTTGAGGGTAAATGTATAAACGGAGAGGAACTCGTTATCAATTGGACGGTGCAAGCTATCTTTCAGTTAACGATCGTGGAAGCTATTTGAGGTAGTATGCGGGTGGCGACTAAACTTTCATCTTTTTACTTCAGTTAGGCACGTACGGCCAGATAGCTTCTGCTCTCTCGATTAGAGTGTTATATCGACGGTGATCTGCAATGATTGTGACGTAAGTATAGGGGAATACAGCACCCCCGAAGCTGGCCTTAAAGTTGTACAAGCCATCCTTAAAGTGGTTGCCGCCTCCTAAATGCAGCCACTGACAACCTCTTGTTCTAGCCCAGTCAGCCGCTTGATTCACGAGTAAGGTGGGAGCTTTTAGTTTTAGACCTTCCATTGTTGTACCGCTTAGGTGATAGTGTAAGAACTTGCTATCGTAAAAGAATAAAGAACCACCCACAAAGCGATTCTGGAAACGGGCGAGGGCCAGCATCAAATGTATTCCCATCTTTTCCACGAGCCCAGCATAGTAACTTTCGGGAAAGCGATAAAATGCCGAAGCCTGTAGACGCTGCATAGTTTGCTCATAAATATCGCGGAAAATCGGCAAGTACTCTCGGACACCATCTAATTCATCAACAATGATTGCTGATAAGGATTTGCGCGCTGAGGAAGGTCTGAGATGCGACCCTTCTTCAGGGTTGCTATACGCTGATGTATGGTGTTCCATTGTGTGAGGTCTAAGGCAATCGTCTCACCATGTTTCCGGACAATGAAGTTAGCATTATTGAGGCCAGATAAACAAAACCGATCAGCCAATAAAGGGTGCATTCTCAAAACACAACAAACAAGGCGTTCTGAGTTGCACCATTGGCGAATGCACTCAAGAATACGGAAGACCCCTTCAGACGTTGCCGGGGCGGATGAAAGTAAAAGCAATCCGCCATATCCATAAGGAGTGAATGCATCTGAGACTCGCGGCTCTCGTCGCACCATCAGCGGACATAGAACGCGTAGCGAGTCACAATTGCAAACCAGTGCCACGGTCTTGCCATCGCCTAAGGTCTCACTGACACGCAAATATTCCGGACGAAAATAGATATCAGGACTGGGGGAACGGTTTACCAGCATCCGCCACAAAGCATCATCTTCTCTGCTGTGTGAAAGAACATTGATTTCATGGTTTTGCGGGAAGGACACCCTCATTCTCTTGTACGTCAGCACCTGATGACGTTAGGCGCTACTTAAAGATAGAGGGGCAAGCAGAACAGAAATTCCTATCGATTGGGTAGAGCAAGGCTATCTTTTAGCTAAGTCGTAAGCAGAAAATGCTCTCATTCGAACTTCAAGCATAAAGCCGCATCAGCGCCTCAACATGGCTGCTGTGATTCCATGTAATGCAAGGTAACGTCTTCTGTTTGGTACTGTTCGTTTCTGTGTCCTTCAGTTCTTACACTGCATCTTTGAACCCCGACGACTCTATCTTTTGGTCAATTACGGTCTCCGATGGAATCGTTCGTGGAGTGGGAGTGTCGCCGGTATTTACAATGGCGCTAGTATTGTCGTGCCCATCGGTACGGCATCGCAGGTGCATATGTACGCAGCGTTCTTCAAAGGAGACAAGCGATTAGCGCTACTCAGAGCGGGAATCATGATCACGGCCATTGCTCTGTTCGATTGGTGGGTGGTTGGCGAAATTCCGCTTGGCTTCCTCTACCTCGTTCCGATGCTCACCGTTGGAGGTGCTCTCAGCATCTGGCAAATCAGTGCGATCGCAGGACTGTGTACCTTCCTGGCAGAAGTCTTCGACGATCTCACCTGGACCCTACGGACAGGGCTGTCCCGCGATGTGCTCTACTTCGCAGCCTTTCTTGGTGCGGGTCTCTTCGTTCACGAAGTCAATCGCAGTCGCAGAGCTGCACTGGAGCACCTTCATGAAATCGAACATCAGAGCGCTGCGCGCCTTGAGGCGGAGGAGCAATTAAGAATCCTTATCGAAAGCAGTCCGGCAGCCATTGTTACAGCAGATGCAGATGGCAGCGTGCTGATGGCGAATGAGGCTGCGCACCGCTTGCTAGGCCTGCCACAGGGAGAGCTTCCCGGCAGAGTGATTCATCGTTACCTGCCCTCCCTCACAAATGTCTCCAGTCATGAGGCCTTCCAGCAACACTTTCGAACCGTCATGCAGGCCCGAGCACAACGCGATGATGGGGAAACTTTCCTTGCCGACATCTGTTTCTCTACCTATCGCACGAATGCAGGAGCGCGCCTGACCGCTATGGTGCTGGATACTTCCGAGGAATTCAGAACGCAGGAAGTATCCGGCCTGCATCAGCTCCTTGCCGGATCGCGCATTGCGATTGGCGCTGTTTCTCACGAGATTCGCAATGTCTCCGGCGCCATCGCCGCCGTTCATCAGAATCTCGCAAATGGCGGACTGCTTGCCGGAAACAAGGACTTCGAAGCTCTCGGCAATCTCATCGTTGGACTCGAGCGGATCGCCAGTGTCAATCTGCGACACTCCAGCGATCAGGCTACCGAAGTCGATCTTGCCGCTCTGCTCGATGAATTGAAAATCGTGGTTGCGCCGTCCCTGCAAGAGGAGAACATTGAGGCCCACTGGACCGTCGAACCCGGCTTGCCGCCCGTGTGGGCCGACCGTCCGAGCCTCATGCAAGTCTTTCTGAACCTGATTACGAACAGCGTCCGGGCGCTATCTCAAAATGGCAATCGTGTTCTTTCTGTGATTGCGAAGAACGGTGGCAAGCAGGTTGTAGTCGAAGTCACTGACAATGGCGGCGGCGTAAGTCATCCGGAACATCTCTTCCGTCCTTTTCAGGCAGGGGCGACCGCAACCGGTCTCGGCCTCTACCTCTCACGTGCATTCATGCGCTCCTTCGGTGGAGAATTGCATTATCTGCGCACTCCCGATGGCGCCTGCTTTGTCGTTAGCCTCACCCCGGCGTTATCGTCAGGGCAGCACTAGCCATGGACGCAATTCGGATACTTCTAGTGGATGACCATAGCCTCTTTCGAGAGAGTCTGAGCAGGCTTCTCGAAGCCAATCCCAGCTTCGTCGTGGTGGGTCAGTACGGCACTGTGAGCGAGGCTATCGCCGAGCATTCCCAAACACCAACCGATGTAGTCTTGCTCGACTACGATCTCGGCCAGGAACAAGGATCCCGCTTGATCCCGGAATTGAAGAGCCAGCTCGGGGAGGCGAGAATTCTCATGGTCACAGCCGGCATGTCGGACACGACCACTCTCCAGGCGATGGAAGCCGGCGCCTCAGGAGTCTTCCTGAAGCACAGTAGTCTTGATCAACTGGTGACTGCTATCCATCAAGTTGCCAGAGGCGAGATCTGGTTAGACACAGGAGCCGCCCAGTCTCTCTTCGGCGGGAGTAGTACACAGAAAGAGCGATCGGAACGCACACGGGCTCTCACATCTCGTCAATGTGAAGTGTTGAGAGGCATTCTTGACGGACTCACGAACAAGGAGATTGCGTGGAATCTTAAGGTTTCTGAAAGCTCCGTCAAGGCTGTTATTCAGGAGTTGTTTCAAAAGGCAGGAGTTAGAACTCGGAGTCAGCTAGTGAGAATTGCGATTGAAAGACACTCTTCCGATTGGTTGAAATCCGAAATCAAGAACTGAGACCGGCCCGAGCGCCCACGGAGACTTGCATTTTGAGACAGTCATGGTTCCAACACTCCAACGTCGCACTCGGGTATTCTAGCGGGTGCTATGGCGAGATTGCACAAGTCAACGAATGGTTGCCCTTCGCAGCCACAGATGTTTTTTGAGATCTTTCGAGTTTCGGCAATCAGAATTTTTGCTCAAAATTAAACGACGACGTCCTCCTCTAAACTCACAGATACATGATGATCCATCCTCCTCGTCGCCGGTGGTTCCACTCGCCGCCAGTTGGACGGCAGTCGAAACATAACGGTCACCCCAGGCGAAGTCGCCACTCCACACGGTATAGCGGGCGTAAAAGCTGATGTACGCCAACAGCAGCAGAAAACCGGTGATTTCGTATGCCTTGACGACTGGGCTGAACCGCTTCCAGGCTACTGCGGCGAGCAAAATCGTGAGGATCAGTAAGGGATCGAAAAGAAAGATCGACTTCTCTGGGGCGAACAGCGGCCCCAAGAAACCGACATGGAAGGGGAGTTCGAATGGATAGTTGGCAGGCAGAGATGGGTTTCGTTGTCTGGCTTCGCGAGCGGCTACGCTCACGTAGGTGTTGAAGATCGACCCAAAGCGGTGGTACTGGTACAGGCGGTCGATCAATCCAAATAATGCATAGACCGGGAGCGCGGTAGCGATATAGGTTCGCCATCGATTCCAGAGGGTGCGGCCCCTTATCCATTCGAACCACAGGACCAACAGCAGGAAAAAGGCTCCCGCCAGCAGATCCATGCCCGCTGTGAGCCGGGTCAGCAGATTGAGCCCGAAAGCAACTGAGCCAAACAGCAGCGCGCGCCAACTACCGTTGCGTGACCACTCGTATTGATAAGAGAGTCCGGTCAGAGTCAACAGAAAGATGTAATTGTTCTCCATCATGTTCTGCGTGTAATGGAGGTGCGTAGTCGAGACCAGCAGAGCCAGAACGCCAGCAACAGATTGCTTGATCCCGAAGTTCAATTGACGCAGAAAGCGGAAGCAAACCAGCGCAGTCAACACGCTGATAAGAATGTTGGTGCAGTAGCTGACGATGATGTTGCGCACGCTGGGATCGTTGCCGGTGTAATCAGCGAAAACAGGAAGCCGCTCGATGTACGTACCAACTACGTCCGCCGGCAGCATAAGCAGCGACTGTCCCATGCCGTACCAACTCTGTAAACTCCCTCCGCGGCCATGTACGCCGAAT